>Ga0209700_103272_pt1 | contig 31316 bp, 18 predicted proteins | sample SiratroredBW_FD_187528 | JGI IMG/M metagenome (GOLD analysis project Ga0209700, IMG submission 187528) | Root nodule microbial communities of legume samples collected from California, USA - Siratro red BW (SPAdes) (version 2) | ecosystem: Host-associated > Plants > Roots > Nodule | place: USA...
AATAATGCCCTGCTCATCCATTTTGTTTCTGAACACCCACTTTGTGCCAATCACGTTCATTCCACTGGTTTTAGGAACTAAGCTCCACACATCATTTCTTGTAAACTGATTAAGCTCCTCTTGCATGGCACTAATCCAATTACTGTCATTTAAAGCTTCCTGAACTGTCTTAGGCTCAATCTGTGACACAAACGCCATGTGTTCACACAGTAGATTCAGTGAATTTCTGGTTGAGACGCCTTTGTGGATCTGTCCAATTACGTTGTCCAGGGATAGATTTCTTGGTACTCTCCATTCCAGAGGTAAATTGATTTGATGATCGATTAAATCAGTTTCCTTTTCTGCAGTATCCAGTTTTTTATTCTGTTCTTCAGCAGTTTCTGTTAATTTCTGTAAACTTCCAGTTTCATCATCATCTGCACTATTTTTAAGCTTATCCTGTATCTTTTGGTTAGTCTCATCAAAGGTAATATGTACAGTTTCCTCAATCAACATGGTTCTTTTGTTGTATGCTCTATATGCATGACTTTGTGATGAGTAACCTAAGAATATGCCTTCATCAGCCTTTGAGTCAAACTTACCAAGATTATCCTTTCCATTGTTTAAAATGAAGCATTTGCAACCAAAAACCCTAAAGTGAGAGATATTCGGTTTTCTTCCTTTGAAAAGTTCATAAGGAGTTTTCTTTAAAATTGGTCTTATTGAAACTCTATTTAGCACATAGCATGCAGTGTTTACAGCATCTGCCCAAAAATATTTTGGAAGATTTGTTTCATTTAAAAAGTTCTAGCAATCTCTTCCAAGGTTCTATTTTTCTTCTCCACAACCCTATTTTGCTGTAGAGTTCTTGGAGCTGAAAAATTATGCTGAATTCCAAACTTTTCACAAAACATTTCAAAGTTTCATTTTGAAATTCTCTACCATGATCTGTTTTTATGGCAGCAATAGAACAGTTTTTCTCATTTTGAATAATCTTTGCAAGTTTCATAAAGGCACTGAATGCTTCATCTTTGCTTACCAAAAACAAAGTCCATGTATATCTAGAAAAGTCATCTACAACTACAAGACCATAATAGTTTCCACCTATGCTCATGGTTCTAGAAGGTCCAAACAAGTCCTAGCATTTCCAAAGGTCTAGTAGTAGAAACAAACTATTTTTGTTTAAAAGAAGTTTTGGTTTGCTTTCCTTTTTGACATGCTTCACATATTTTGTCCTTCTCAAACTTGAGTTTAAGCAAACCAATCACAAGTTCTTTAAATGCAATTCTATTTAAATGCTGCATGTGAATATGAGCAATACGCCTATGCCACAACCATGTTTCATCGCATTTTGTAATCAAGCAATTGACTTCAGAATTAATGCAATGCAAGTCAAGCATGTATATATTATTAACTCTTTTACCAACAAGGTGAGTCTCTCTTGAGTCTTTATTGGAGATGAGGCAGATTTCTGGTTGAAAGGTGACTTCTAGTCCTTTGTCACAGAGCTGACTTATGCTCAGAAGATTATGTTTTAATCCTTCAACCAAAAGCACATTTTGAATGGTCATGCTTCCTTTGACTCCAATGTCACCACTGCCAATTATCTTCCCTTTGTTGTTGTCACCATAGGTAACGTATCCTCCATGTTTCAGAATTAAACCAGTAAGCAAGGATTCATCCCCTGTCATGTGTTTGGAGCAGCCGCTGTCCAAATACCATAGCTTTTTGTTGGCTACACCTTTATCCTGCAAAACAAATTTATTTTATAAAAACTGGTACCCTATTGGCTTTGGGTCCAGAACTGTTAATACTACCCTTGGGTATCCATTTCATACGGCCATTTGGAACCTCATAAAGTCTAGCTCTACAGCTTCTTATAGTATGACCTTTGTGTAAACAATAGAAACAGGTTTGAAAACATGAGGTATACTGGCTGCCAGTTTTGAAAAAGCTGCTGAATTTTCTAGTTTTCTTTTTAAACAGGGGTTTGAAGCCAATTCTAGCTTTATCAAACACACAATCTTGAGAACCTAAAACAACGTTTAAATTTGCCGTTCCCATGGCAAGTTTGGAAGAGGTTTTCACAAGAAATTTTACTTTGGCTTCCAACATCTCACAGTTTTCACACTTGGCTGGTTTGCTAGACTCATTCTCATAGTTAGAAGACTGGTAAATCATATCTAAGTGCTCAAAATCAGTTTTAACATTTTCCAGTTCTTGTTCCAATGAGCTGACTCTCTTTTCCGGCCAGTTGTTCATACCTTTGAGTCTATTGTTTACCCCAGCCAACCTATTTGCTTCCTCATGCATTTCATGAAATGCTTGAAGCAATGTGCTGTAATTTTCAGATACGGAAGAATTATTTGAGTCAGCACTGCCTACTGTTGATTCCTCTTTTCCCATCAGGCACAAATTGATTTCTTCTTCTTCCTTTGATGAGCAACTTGTTGTTGAATCATTTTCATCCCAAGCTATGTATGCTCGTTTTCCCTTGCAGCTCTTGCTCTTTGTTGTTCAGATTTGGACATTCAACCTTGATGTGTCCCTGCTTTCCACATCCAAAGCAAGTGAGGTTAGCAGAATTCAAATCAGTTTTCATTGTGTACCTTTTCTCTTTTCTTCTCTTCCTTAGGAACTTGCTAAACTTCCTCGTGAGCATATTCAGAGTTTCATCTTCACTGCCACAGCTTGAATCTGCTTCACTATCTTCTGCAACTATTGTAGTTTTGAAGGCTATGCTCCTAGCCTTCCTCTCTCCATTTTTCTGCTCCTTGAGCCGATTCATCTCAATCTCATGTTCTATAAGTTTTCCAAATAATGCAGTTGTGTTTAAGGTAGTAAGATCCCTTGACTCTGTGATTGCAATGACTTTGGGCTGCCAAGCTCTGTCCAGACATTTTAACACTTTGATGTTGAGCTCCTCCTTGTCAAAGGTCTTGCCAAGTCCAATGAGGTGATTCACTATGTGTGTGAACCTTTTCTGCACTTCTGCAATTGATTCTCCAGCCTGCATGCGAAACATTTCGTATTCTTGAATTAATGCATGTTTCCTTGCCCTCTTGACATCACTTGTTCCTTCGTGAGTCACTTCTAGGACATCCCACATTTCTTTGGCTGAAGAGTACGGCGAAACCCTGAAAAACTCATCTATATTCAAAGCAGATGTTATAATGTTCTTTGCTATGCAGTCAAACTGAGCTCTCCTTCTTTCTTCTGCACTCCACTCAGACCAAGGCTTGTTAACAGCAGTACCATCAATAACAGTTTTAGGAATATAAGGGTCATTCACTATTGCATCCCAAATACCTCTATCCAAAGATTCAATAAAGATTTTCATTTGGATTTTCCAAAACTGATAGTGAACACCACTGAACAAAAGAGGTCTATTTATAGAAGCACCCTCACCAAAAGGTAACTTTCCCTCAGCCATAGGATCGAAAACTTGAATAACTTTCAAGACTCAGCTCTTGATACCAATTGAAAATGTTTTAGGCTGAGTTCAAGAGGGGGGTGAATTGAACTTTGAAAGATTTTATCCAATTTATACCTTTGAAAATAGTTTTCGCAATTTGAAAAACTTTAATGAATCTTAGCGCTAAAGATATAGAGTGCAGTAAAGAAATAAATTGATTCAAAGCACGAATGAATCAATTTGTTATACTGACAGATATAAACACAAAGCAGATTCTCAATCACACCGAATTGCTATTCCACAGCAACACATTAATCAGATCAAATTCACACAGTTCCAATAGCAATATTACACTCAGATCAAGATCACACACAACTCCAAATTTGAATGAGAGTAGAGAGAAGCAGAATTACAAAATACTAATTTAAAACTCCTAACACAGCACTACACTGATTCAATCAATATTAATAAATCTAATAAATTTTCCTACCACCAGTAATTGATGCAGATTTGAAAATTATTCAGAATTCAGATTCAATTATTCAGTTTCACCAAGAACACACAACAATGATACCAATTCTGCAGTATTACAGTAATTCAGCCAAAGTCAATTATCAGTTAATTTCAATATCAGCACAGGATCAAATACACAATTCTTGCAGTAAAAATATCAAGAATCACACTGCAGTAATGAACTCTTAAGTATGCAGCAACTCAGATTCCCAATATTACAAGATAACCTTCAGATCAGATTTGTTCAGAATTAAAACTGATATGTCATATTCCAGATTATTAAATTTTTCAACAATACAATCAATTTCCAATTAATGCAGTATGTAATACAATGTTTGAAACAAAACAGTCTGTTAATCAAGATTTCATAAACTGCTACAGTAGAATAATCAGAATCAACACACAATTCAAGTTACATTGCACACATCAATATACAGCAGAGGACTTAAACCAGTTTTATCAAGACTACCTAAAATTAATTCAATCTTTCAATTTAATTCAATGTGTAGTGCAAGAGCAAATCAAGATGATAAGAAAAGGATTCAAGAAGAAGAGACACAATCAATTTTTATACTGGTTCACCGCACAGGGCTACGTCCAGTCTTCTCTGCACCACTTGCAAAGAAAGTTCCACTAACTCAATTAATTGTTCACATACAATTAATCAACTAATTCCTACTCCCCGTAGAAATCAGAACACTGCTAAATTGATCTACTGCTCCCCGCAGCCTCCAATCAATTTCAGCAGAAACACCAGGTTAATTTCTATAGCCCAAACCAGTCAATTTTTACTCCCCGTAGAAATCAGAACCCTGCTAAATTGATCCACTGCTCCCCGTAGCCTCCAATCAATTTCAGCAGAAAACCCCAGGCTAAATCCTATAGCCCAGACCAGTCAATTTCTACTTCCCGTAGAAATAAAAACCCTGCAAATTGATCTACTGCTCCCCGTAGCTTCCAATCAATTTCAGCAGAAAACACAGGCTTACTTCTAAAGCCCAAACCAGTACAAACGTTCAATGAATTTCACAGATTACAATGAAAACACCTCAAATCTTGATTCAAATAGGATCAAGAAGGGTTTAGAAAAACTCCCTGATTGGCGCAGAAAGAAAGGCCTGTACACAGTCTTGAAGAAACCCAGTAGCACACTTTAGTCATAATTGATTCTTCAAGTAAAAGCCCTCTTTCAAAAATGATTATTATGAAAACAACAAAATCTCTCACAGTATTTCTCACAGAATGTATTTCAAAACAATTGTGGTTTTCAGAAATGTATCTCTCTTCTTTCTTTTCTCTGTTATCTTTTTTTTTCTTGTATTTCTTGTTTTTTGCACTTGAAAAACCCACTGTTTTATAGAAGAAGAGCTCAAACCAAATTTTCAGAAAATAGTTAATTCAATTAAGCTCAGGCACGAATAAATTGATTCGGCTTATCCTGAAATCAATTTTTAATAGTTCAGTACTTTATTTTCCAAAACTGTTAATTCAGTTATGTTCAAACATGAATAAATGGATTCAGCTTAACATCAAATCAGTTCATAATAGTTCAGTACTTTTTTTTCCAAAACTGTTTTTAACTAAAGTTAAACCTTTTTATGGTTTGATTTAAATCATTTAACCCATGTGCTAATGAATTTCTCCTTAAAAGTGCATAGGTTTTCTTTCACGGCCAATCATACTCACTCACACTAAGACACAACCTAGAACACATTTCCACTTGCTTACTTTAGCTTGCTGGTTATGTCTTGCATGACTTCATCAAATCCTTAAGTATTGTGAGAATACTAACGTGAACAATATTTATTATGTTCTTCCATTCTTAGAGGAACACAAAATGTTGTTGAAGTCAATGAATCCACGTGTAAATGAGAAGTGGTTGTTGACTGAACATAACAAGAAGTTTTTAAAATGGTTTAAAGAGAAAATTGGTGAAAAGGATTGTGATATTAAAAAGTTGAAGTGGTTGGCAAGAGGACCTAACTTTGATGTCATAACATGGTCTGCATATGATATTAAGAAGTTCTCTTTTTACACAAACACTAAGGATCAGAAAAGTACAATGCAGAATAGCGGTGTTACCCTTGAGGCAGAGTCAATGCACTTTGCTAGTTCAAAAGATAACAATCCTGTTATGGCTACAATAAGTTACTTTGGAGTAATTGAAGAAATCTGGGAAGTAGACTATGTCAAATTTAGAGTTCCAGTATTTAAGTGTAAATGGGTTGATAGTAACACAGGAGTGAATGTTGATGACTTGGGTTTTACATTAGTTGATCTCGCAAAGATAGGTTATAAGGAAGATCCTTTCATCATGACTTACCAAGCAAAACAAGTTTTTTATGTTAAAGATCCTTCTAACCAAAGGTGGTCAGTTGTCATTAAAAGGAGAAATAAACATGATGTCGAAAACCATGATGACTCAAGAGTCCAATATGCTGACTATTCGTCATTGTCAAGACAGTTACCTCCACTAAATGAGGAAAATGACGTTGATGAAGTACATGCTATACGAACAGATCACAATGAAGGACTATGGGAGAACATTGTAACACTTCCATAATACAAATAAGTATTGTTTACTTAATTGTTTTGGCTGTTTAATTTTATATGTTATCTGAATAAGATATATGCTATTTAATTTTATGTTTTATCTTAACATTTCTTTTTTTTTTCAATTTTAGGTCATGGCAGATTCTTCAAAGAAGACTAGGGAAGCTACACGCATGAAAGCTATTGCCATTAATCGTCTTGGTGGTGTCAAAGTCCCAGTTGACGTAGATCCTCAAACTGGTAGGGCTTCAGGCCCTAATAAGGCCCAATTTCCAAGTTATTTTGGTGTATTAGTATGAACAAAAGTCTCTATTTTGGTACCAGACTGGGATCATGTCACTGAAGCAGAAAAATATCTAATTTGGCAGGATCTTTGTGTAAGTAACTCGTTTAAAGTTTAATTACATGATGAATTATGTTGTTCATTGTTTAATGACTTATTTATTTAATTTTTCAGACAAGCTTTGAGTTTGAAGAAATCAGCTTGGTTAGGAAGAAGATTATGTCATAAATTGCCATAAAATAGAGACAATTCAAGGCCACCTTGACCAATTTATACGTCTATGGAAAATACCAGGGCAAGTCCCCTTGTCAAAAATATGGAATTGATGAAGAGACTTGTGCACAATTTGTCCAAAGTAGAGAGGATCCCTCTTGGCAGGTTTGTTTTTATTTTTTTTAAATCAAAACTAAATTAAATTATATGATGTCTCAAATGAAATTTTTTATTTTGTAGGAGAAGAGGGCGAAAGCACAAGAAATTGCGCATAAGAATGTCACTCCCCACCGATTGTCTCGGAAGGGTTATAATTTATTAGAAAGAAAGATTATGGATGAAAAGATCAAAAATTCATCTTCAAATGATGTGCTTTCTCCTCCATCCCCTCCTAGTCGACATGAGAAGTGAAAGTTGGCTAGGACTAAACCAGGAGGACAGATGACATCTGCATAGTCTTAGGAGATTGCTAGTCGAATTGTAAGTTATTGTTAATAATGTTTTCTTTGTTATTATTTAATGTTGACATATATTTTTATTATTTTATAGGATGATCTAGTGCAACAGAGCTCAGAGGGGAGTTTTGTGACTCAAGGAAGACAAGATATTTTGGTTGTCGCTATTGGAAGAGAAGAACACCTAGGTCGTGTTCGGACTGCTGGGTATGGTGTAAGTGTGAGACAATTTTTTGGCTTAGCTCCCCGATCTTCATCTGCGTCTGCACCAATAAAAGACCAGCTAGCTCAAATGAGAAAAGAATTAAAATGAGAATTAAGAGAAGAATTAAGACGAGATTTTGAGCAGACGCTCGAATCCATGGGCATCTCACAACAACACACTCCTATGCAACAAGACGAGGTATTACCTACCCCTGGGACAGTTAGCACAAAGGGTAGTTGTGCTACTGAGGAGGAGGAGGAGGAGGACACAAACACTGATATTTCATATCGGTGTAAGTTATTTGTTGGAGATCCTCCTCGTTTAGTAGCCATTGGGAGAGTGTATGCAACAGGTTCGACGATCCACACAGTGCCACTTGGAGATGATTTTGCTAGAGTAGTTGTCGAAGAAGTTAGACATGCAGATGTCGAGGTGCCAGTGCCCACATCAGAGGATAGATTTGTGGGAGAGGCACTTGGTACTTTTATTGTTTGGCCTACACATCTCTTCAAGGCCATTCATAAAAAACATGAGGTATATTATCATCATTTCTCTTAATGTTATTTAAATTTACACTTAATGTTATTTAAATTAATACATTTTGTATTTTTGGTTGCAGAACTCTGAGAGGAATTTGAAATCACCAGCACTTGGTAGTTTAGATCCTAAGCCCCAACCACCCCAACAACTCCAACCAATTGTGAATCCAATTCAGGAGTTGCTTAGGCTTTCCCACGACATGTTTGATTCACCGTGTGCCATTGAGTGGGATAAGAGAGTATTTGGTGTGGACAATGGTGGTATACCATTGTACTTATACATGCAAGACCTAATTGAAATTGTGCAGGGAAACCAGATGGTAAACATTGTAGTCATTCACTTATGGATGATGTAAGTAAGCTATAAATATAGTCATTTTTAAATTTCTTTCAATAAAATTATGTTCTTACTCATATTCATGATATTAAAAATGCAGGTACATAAATAATTTAGCTTATAACACTGGGAATGGTGATATTTATGCATTTTTGGAGCCCCAAAGTATACAAAGGTCTGGGAACAAAAAAATGGAATGCCAGACTTATATACAGAAATGGATTTCAGAAACCAGAAAAAAAATTTACTTTGCCCCTGTTATTCATGCGTAAGTTTGTTTACTTTATATTTTAATATTCAATAATTTATAGAACATGACTAATGGATTGACTGTTTTATGACCCATTGGCAACTGATGCTTATTTGTCCTGTGGATAACACTATGGTTTGGTTATGTTCACTGCATAAGAAGCCAAGTTTAGATATGAAACAAGTAGTTCAAAGGTATGAATTAATTAAATTTAAATAATACATCACTCTTGTTTGTATGATATGTAAGTTACTAATCATGGTCAATTGTTTTAGTGCAATTAATGTATATAGTATACTTGGCGGAAGATCTACATCCACACCCCAGAGCCTACGTTGGATACTTCCTAAGGTATTTGGAGTTGTTTTAAACCTACCTCTTCAATTCGTTTTGGAGTTGTTTAATATTTAAATTTGATGAAATTGCAGTGCAACAAACAACATGGAAGTTGGGAATGTAGATACTATGTCATGCATTGGATGAAGACCATAGTCCGCGCTGCTATCACTGATGATTAGGACGATGTATGAAAGTGCTCACATAAGTTAAAATTATTATTAGTTTCATATGATGAACCCTAATAACACTATCTTCCTATTTCAGGCTTTTCCAGATTCAGAGCCACTGGACCATAATTCCATAAAGGATGTTCAAAAAGAATGGGCAACATACTTCATTGAAATGAGAAGTAAATGTTCATAGTAGGTTGTAGTGTAAGATAATGTACTTATGATTTATATATGATTATGTTTAAGATAATGTATGTTGTAGTGTAACATAAAGTTTTCACCATTGCAATGTAATTTAGTTTCTTCCAATCTTTTATAACATATGTACATTTGAAATATATAATGTTCCTGAAAATATATGTGCCTTGAAATATATATAAGACTAGAAATATATGCAGGTTTTGGGCAGCAGCACGGATAGCTGCAACATTTTAAAAAAAAATAGCTTAAGCTACGGCGGTTAACGTAATCACCGCCTTTGTAAACAACACCTATTAAGGCGGTTCCTAGTTACAACCGCCTTAATAGGTGTTTACAATTTTAAAGTGTCATTTCTACCACTGCGAAGGATTTTTTACAGTGTTTGTCGACGAACCGCCTTGGTATGTGTCATATACGACGACGGTTATTTAACTGCCTTCATATATGACGTACTTATTATGACCGTAGAAATGGCGGTGGTGGCGGAACCACCTTCGTAGGCCTCCAGAACCACTGTTAAATGATCTTTTTCTACTAGTGATTTAACCATTTATACTCAATTTCAAATAAAAATTAGAGTAGTTGAATGTGTGCATGAATACAATATTTAAATTAAATAAAATTACTACAAGAGAAAGTATATTGCTCAACCATATTATAATATATCTCCTTTCTAAGATATATCTAAACTACATTTTCCTATATAATTTTATGTTATAATTTTTTTATAATTTAATGTCTATTATTTTAAATAAAAAGTAATGATTAAATAATCAAGTCACTCATAGAGACTAAAATGATTAATTAGTTCCCATAGTTATTTATAAATTTTAAATTACAATTTGAATCATCTTATAATATTCACTTATACCAAAATTAGTTTCAATATTTCAAATATAAATTTAAAGAGTTTAATAGCACATTTGAAATTAAACAACAATTAAGTATTAGATAAATTGAATAAAGAAATTCATGTATTGTGATAATTGAGATCCTAACAAATAATCTCAGTTTTAATTTCAATTTCAAAATGGAGATATAAAATACTTAGCTATTTTGACTACACAAATATTTTGACCCACAAATACTCTAATATACTCTAATGCAGCCAAAATTTAATTCTCAGAAAATAACTCACATTTAATTCCTCCCCGCCATAGACTTTATGTGACCAATGACATTTTAGTTGGTATTTTTTGCTTGGAGATCCTACATCACTAACAAATACCTTCCTTCATGCATAATAATATGATAAAACAGTAATTCTGTTTATAGCCATATTGGTTTACCTATTATAATGGTGATTTTCTTGCACAAACTAGTCCTGCATACTAGCTTTATTATGTGTCTAACTTTATTGAAAGCTTTATGCTATAATCGGTGCCTTCAATTTTACATTTATTCTCAATGTGTACATAAATGTCGATAGATTTTAAACGGGATTTATGCACCAATCTTAATATATAAATTTTACCTTTATATAGTTATTATTATCAAAGTAAATGTTTTAATTTGATATAAATCAAAAATTTCCTTTATAATTAACTTTTAACTTTTGAAAATAATATTATTCTTATGTTTCACTGACTATTGTCACCTAAACTATTTTTCAAACATAATTCTTTGTACGTACTCTTATCATGTAAAAACCTAAAAAATGTTGTTTTACCGATAGAGGATGTACATTTTATATTTCTATCTACTTGTCATACATTTTTCGTACTATCATCCACGTCAAAATTAAATTATCTATGGATTCAGTTTGTGTCTCACACATAACACATATCATTTGTGATAATTGCATATCTCTTTTCTTTATCAAATTATCACATGTTGGTATTTTATTTTGAAATATTCTGTAAGCACTGATATTTACATTAGTGAATGTTACTTTAATTTTAAAGTAGTTATTATGAAATATACAAACAAACATACCATATAGTTTGTTATGTTTACTACATATGGAATATGCAAATACTTTACACACATTTTTTTTTCTGCATAAAGAATGAATAAATTAAGATGAGACACAAAAGGGACGTCTCAACCCTTACAAAATATATCCATAAGAATCTGTTTGGATGTTTGGGTATATTAATAGGGAACCAATATGACAATCATACAAAAGCCCATGTGTGTCTTTCCATCTATTCAGATATAGTAATTGAAAACATACCTCATCCTAGCATTCTAATACCCATGCATTTAATTATAAAATTAGATTTATCATTAAAGCTCATCGTAAATATCTTTTCATATCAACTTGTAAATTTCCTTTTTAGTGTTTTCATTTCAATTTGTTGTTGTGTTGTGTCTTGTTGCTATTACACCTCTGAAGAAATATTTGTTTTTGTTCTTTTTGTTCCATGCACCACCAAAACAGCCTTGTAACAAGATGATATTACATTATTGGTCCTTAGTATTGTGGATGTGGCACCCCTACTATTAGGATTTTCTTCGTTGTCCATCTCTCTTGCAATCTTCTCCAACCACTATGGGTTATGTATAATTTGTTGCACTAGTACCACCATGAACCCTTCTAGTCTAGACAACATAGGTTTCCTTTCAATTTGAGTCCTTCCTATCTTCATGGATGTTTTATCCTAAGACCAACAACCCACATATGGGGTGCTATTGTCATTTGTAGAAAACATAGAAAACCTATAGGTTAACAGGGAAACAACTTCCTCTAGGGGAGCCAGACATGAATCACCATAAGAAAAAAACTATTCAGAGACCAATTTTTAGCTACCAAATAAAATAGTTGCTAATTGTGACCAAAATAGTTACCAAATTAAATTTTGGTTACTAAATAATTACAAAATATAAATTTAGTGATCAATTAAATCAATATAATTGGTATCTAACATTAGCTACCAAAGTTTTAGTAACCTATACTATTAGATTCTAAATTGGTATCTAATTAAGTTAGAGACTAATTTAGAATCTAATGGTGTAAGTCACTAAAACCTTGGTAGCTAATGTTAGATACCAATTATCTTGACTTAATTGGTCACTAAATTCAATCATTACTTCTATGTTATAGTTATTTAGCAACCAAAATCTAATTTGGTAGCTATTTTGGTCCTAATTAGCAACCATTTCATTTAGTAGCTAAAAATTGGTCTCTAAATAGTTTTTTTCTTGTAGTGAATTATAGTAGAAGCATAAAATACTATACTATTCAAACAAAGGACACCTTTTCTCCTTTCGTATTACAACTATTTGAGGCATTATAGTGGGCACTGATACCATTCAGCATATGAGAATACTACTTCTGGTATTTTATACAGAACTGACTCCTACCCATTTATCACATAGATTCTCCATACCCTTTGATAAGGTTGTCTCCTCATTTTCCTTGCACATTACACACCTTAAGTCTCTCATTGAGGCCTCCTCTTCTACATAGATCTTCTATCGTTGGAACCTTATCAAGGATTACTTTCCATCCAAAGTGTAGTGGATTCGGTGGAATCTTCGCAAAGATCTGTGAATACTCCATTATTTTCACTTACTGAATCTCGTTTCATAACATTGTATGTTCATTTAAATGTTAAAAGTACATCCTTATCTCCCTTCCATAGCCACTTATCAACACTATTAGTTTTGGGATTATTATTTGTTATAATTTGCAATAATTATTGTTCTTGTGTTGTTTCCCAAACTAGTCTCTCTCTCCTCCAAGGTATCTTTCACACCCAATTACCCTCTATCCATTCACCCATATCCTGTATGGTTTATTCATAGATTCTGATATCATATACAATCTTAGGAATGACTTTACCAATGATGTTCCTCCTACCCATTCATCTCCTCAGAACTTGATTTTATGTTCCGCAACAAGTTTTCATTGTATAGTATCGTCAAACCATTCTCCAAGTTGGTCGTCCCCACATGCTTTGCATACATCTCTCCACCACCAAGATCCATTCCTAATTGCATTTAACTTATTTTGGTTCCTCCAACTTCCATATATGGATTCCAGGACATTCTTCCATATGTCCTATTTTTCCATTCCTAACCTCCACTTAGATTTTGGCAACAGGGTCTCATTAAACTTCTCTATGTCTTTAATATGTAACACCCTTCACTTTTAGGCTTGCAAATAATCTCCCATTTAATCCAAGTTATTTTCCTACCATCAGATTCCCAACCCAAAAAGAAAATGAGAGCAATGTTGAAATTACTGATTTTAGTATACATACACACCTTGCGAATGACAACATCCTACCCTTCCAACTACTTAGTTTGTTACTCATGTTTTCTAATATCCCTTGCCAAAAATTTTTTCCCTTGAATTTTACCCAATTCGTAAACCTAGATAAGTAAAGGGGGTTGTCATTTGGCTACAGATAAGGGTCTTTGCATAGGTATCCATTACCTCCTTTTGTATCCTCTCCAATTCTGGTCTTATGAAAATTTATTCTAAGTCTTGATGCCAACTCAAAACTCCTTAACATGTTTTTTTATCACCAATATGTTATTTATGCTTACCTCACATAGGAACAAGGAATAAGGTGTTGCCAATGAATTGTGATAAATTTACACTAACTGTTATTCCCAATACTCACCTCTAGAACATCTGATTCTTAAATGTTTGCATACATCTCCAGAACATGTGCATCATCCGCATTTACAAGTTGGCGGCTGATCGTAATTCGCCAATGCATCCTACAACTGTTTAAGCTTTCCGTAGTAATTAACAATGCTCATTCCTTTTTGTTTGCACTCAACAAGATTTGATTTTATTTGTTGAATTCTTGGTCAATTAACCAATGAAAATCGATCGCGAATATCGTTTTATAAGTCATGTGCTATCTCGACATGTTAAATCGTTGAGCAGAGAGATGATTCAATGATATTTCGAATCCAGGACACCAATAAGAAATTAATGGTCCGCCAATCTTCAAGATCCGTTGAGTCATCCATCAGCTTCTTGATTGACCCATCAATATAACCAAATTTCTTTCTCGCCCTCAAAGTCGTTCTTATCGAACAAGCCCATTCATTATAATTTTTGCCCTTCAATTGTACCTGCATAATCAAGAGACCAGGATTGTCAAAAATGGTTATGTCATAAGGTGAGATAGTTCTCCATTGACGGTTGCCATCATTGTTTCTTCAGCCATGAGTCAATATGTTATGTGTATATGCGAATGACTCTGATACCATGACAAAATACCCCATTCCTTTATTTCTCAGAAGATTAAAATATATACAGTAGTGTTTTTCTAGATTTTCTCTTACAGATCCGTTCAAATCCATTCCAGGTCGACTAATACAATCAATACTTACTTAATATAACCAATCAAATATTACTAAATAAAAACATATATATAATAAAGATATACAATAATTACAAGTATTATATGTAATCTGATCGTATGACCATTTTTATTCTTATCACATATAATTATTTTTATTTTTATCTTTCAAATATTTAATTTTTTTTCTTTTGCTTATAATTTCTAAAGAGATATTTAATTAAAATTAACTAAACATATCATTTTAATCTTTTAAATTTCTATTAAAACATTATTAATTTAAAATTGATTCAAATTATTTAAAGTAGTGTACTTAAATGGTAATATATATTAATTTAAAATATTATAATGATAACAAGAAATAAACTGTAGGCCAATTTTACATTTCGTTGTGACATCATATTACATCTTAAAGAACCATTTAACTATAGCATAACTCGTAATTTTTATTATTTTTTCTCTATTTTTTTAAAACAGTTATATTATTACTTTTTGTCTTGCAAATTGATTATATACTGCTTCAAAAATATCATTCTGTAATTTGTAATAACGAAAATCATTATAATATTAGAAAACAAAAATATATATATATAATGTAATTTAACAAGGAATCCAGAACTATAATTATAATTTAATATAATATTCAATTATGTCTTAACTATAGTTATAATATAATATTTACTAAATTTGAAAGGAAAAAAAAAATACATTATCAAAATGTATCTCGCAACATTACGATGTTAAATTACATAGGTCTTTCTACATTATAGGTCAAATTTTTTGTTAAGAAATTAGTAAATTTTAAAAAATTACGAGAAAAATAAATTGTGTTTTATAGTATAAGTTTTCTACTTTTTTTAATGTTGTCTTTTACAACACAATATTTTTTTTTTAAATATAAAAGAGGGAAATCTTATTAGGACACTTTCTTTTACTATGTTATCTAAACGTAATTTTTTTAATTAAAACTCTTATTTTAAAAACACAATTTATTTATATTTCAATTTTTAAATTTTAGCCATTTTATAGAATTTAGAAATTTAGAAATTTAGAAATAAATAAAATTAATAGGATAAGAAGATTAGGAAGGGAGATGTCATTTAATCTTATATTATTTTTATTTTCTTATTAACTTGAGTGTTAGAGAAGCTTCTGTCTACTTTTTAATTTTCTCATTGTTACGTTGTAATTCTCTCATCGAATTTGAAGATTTGTTGGAGGGTTATTGCATCATCGTTCCCTTCATTGGGTGTGGACTATCTTTGGTTTTTCATTTTTTACTCGATTCATGATTTCAAGAAAGTTTTTAGTATGTGATTTTTTAATGTGGAGGTAGGAAAGTTTTATCTAGTCTCATAATAGATGCTAATTTATGTTAGTCGCTAAGTTTTGAGATTTTTGGATTTTAATCCAAATCTCAATTATTTCTTTACTTTATCAATATTGTATTTATAATTTTTCTTTCAATATCTTCAAAGACAGAATTCTAACCCATTATTGTTTTACCCAGCCTCTAAATATTACCGTCATGGATGACTATGTTATTTAGGTACGAGAAAAGAGGAGAGGTGTTTATTTGTTAGTAATTTAAATTTCATCCATTTCACAAAACAAATATATAAAAAGAGAGGAGAGGTGTTTATTTGTTAGTAATTTAAATTTCGTCCATTTCACAAAACAAATATATAAGGCTCAAAAAATACAAATCACCTTGCCTTGCTATACACACTCCTCTAGACCCAATACGTATCCTCTCGAGACTTAGGAAGCGATAATTACCCTTAATAAAATTGATGTATAGGTCTTTGATGGGTGAAAATGGAAGTGGCATAGATTGTATTTTGACTTTCAAAATCTGTAATCCTAAAACTCCCCGGAATGCATAATTAGGAATGAGATTGACTTTTAGATTAGACCAATTCGGAATAAGAAATTTTTTTTCTAAATATGAAAGTCGACAACATATTTCAAAAACGATTTTTATTTTAAATATATTTTAAATTGTGCAATCTAGAAATTATTTTAAATTTTTAAAAACTTTCAAATTATAAAATTCATTTGAAAATCGCTTCAAGAATAGTGCGCGACTCGCCCCTCCCCTTTTCTTTCCGTCAACAACACATACAAATACCAATTGACAACAGTGAATAATGGTAGCACAAATGTAAAATGGAAGCGTGGGTGAAATGGAAATTGCGGTGAAATAAGAGTATTAAAAGCATACAAAATTTATGGGATCCTATGTTTTGACCTTTGTAACATACAAAATTTGAGACTTATTTTGGTTTTTTCTTTTTGAAATATCCAAACAAAATTTGAGACTTGTGTCCTTTTATCTCTAGTTTTTTTTCAGTTTTATTTAAAAAGAAAAAACTTAGTTTCATGATCTATAAGATCGAATAAGAGGCACTTTGAAGTATTTACAACGAATTTTAATTGCAGTTTGTGCAGAGATTAAGAATATGGTTTCGTTGATTTGTTTAAAAAAATTAAATTTAATTGTCCAATTTCAACCCCTAATAAAAAAAATAAATTGTACGTTGATCGAATTATAAAATTATATCTCTTTCTCTCTCTCTTGTTTATTACTATTCATTTATTTATTTTGTTCATTTTAAAATATCTATTTCATTTAAAAAAGAATTATTTAATAAATTTTCTTCAATCAAATTTATAAGTTTTTGTAATTTAAATTTTATTATGTCTAAATTAAACCTCTCATTAAATGAAAATTTATAATATTATTACATACCTGAAATTTTAAATATTATTACATACCTAAAAATTAGTAAAAATTACAACTAACTTTTAATAAAAATGAATTAAGTTTAATAAAGTAAATAAATAATGAAAATCTAAATAACCATGCATTTGTTATGACATATTTTAATATATACCTAGCACAAAACGTTTCACTCATCAATCTACTCATCAATCTATACAATGTAAATCAATTCACTCATCAATCTATACAATGTAAATCTATACAATGTAAATCAATTCACTCATCAATCTATACAATGTAAATCAATACGATATGACACGTTCACTCAAACAAGTCACCGTTCGTAAATAGTTCGTAAATTTCAAGAGAAACACGAGTACTGAGATATTTCGTCATCAAACTTTCAATCAATACATTGTGACACGGTCACTCAAATAACGTTAGCATTAAGAAAAAGAACGGTTCGTAAATAGTTTATAAATTTCAAAAGAAACATGAGTACTGAGATATTTCGACATCAAACTTTCTTTATTCAATTTATAATATAAAAGCTTTTTATAAAAAGCATAATCATAGGAAGTGCCTAAACTTCACACTGGGATAAAGAACACAACAAAAAGCTAGCTCTCATAAAGGAGACTACTATCCTCCTTTTATTCTCTTTACGAACACATAAATGATGCATGGTTTCTCTTTGTCAATTCATCGTCCAAATCTTTCTCCCCTTCAATTGATGCTGCAAAACAAATATCAAATCACTATTATTACCTTTTTGTATCATTCCTGTAATTGGCCAACAAAACTGGAGATAAATCTCATAATCTAAGTTGGTTCTAGTATTGCTCAATTGTCAAACGACCAAGCAAGTAAGAAAGGCTTAAAAAGTGATAACAAGAGTAAACAAAGATAACTTTAAGCCCTTTCTAACAAGGTAGAATTTGATCCCTTTCTAACAAGGCATTGTTGAAGAAAAAGAGACACATAATCTACAAATAGCTTGAATTTAAATAACAATTTAAGTTGAATCTTCGTTACACTTAAGTGTCATGAAAGGAAGGAATAATACTCAGTATTTATCAGAAACCGCCTTTGGTGCATTTAATGTTGTCCCAAAATCTAAGTATTCTTAGAATAACAAAATAATAACCATTTGATCAAATAAAAAATAAGAACCATTTGATGAAAGAAAAGTATCAGCCCTCACCCAATTCAAATAGTATGAAAAGAAAAAGGAAAGAATCCTAATTTGTCTTGCTTCATATTTTATTCAACCAAATGAATTGATATCTCAAGCATACGAGAACTTAGGTTTAGAGTTAAGAAACAAGTTTAAGCCTCTATAATAAATCTCGCAATTTAATATAATTTACTCATACGGCTTAAAGTCAAAATTTAGGCTTAAGAAGAGAATCTATGCTTTAAAGTGAGGATCTTGAGCATTTAGTAGATGTGAGATCATTAATATAATTATCTCCACATCAACAAAGAGATATATCTCTTAACAGTATATAATTATCTCTGTAATTATCTTCACATCAAGAAAGAGATATACCTGTTACAGTTGGTGGAGGTGCTGATCTTGTAGGGTATGTTTACCCCACACTTTCCAGGGAGAGCCTGAGCATTATTGGGATTGAGCCCACGAACTTCCCCAGCAGCAGCCTTCAAGCAGTTACAGATATAACGGCGATCAGCAGTGGACCTGGCACTGTTCAGGATATTCCTCACCCCGTTGCAGCACCCCATGGTAACAGGCCCACCGCTCTGAAGGAATTTTAAGCACGGTGCAAGGTTACCCTCAACTTGCCCACAGGTTATTCCCTCGGCGGTGTGTGCAGCCACCACCACCATGCACAGCACAACCACGCATGCAAACTTAACGCTGGCCATTCTCAAAGGGAAGTTGAAACGATTCTGCAAGTGAAATGATTGCTGATAAATAAGTAATTAGTGAGTTCTAGGGTTAGGGGTTATGGTCTTTATATAGGGTTTTTTTGGGAGCCTTGAGTAGGTGGTGGTTGTGAGCAATTCAATGCTTCAGCATCTCGAGGAATATGGGCATTACTCTGCGAACTGTTTCTGCACAATTCTCTAGTGAGTGACGCTTGAACATACGCCATAGCCACCGAATGCAATTTTCTACGTAGTCAAATGATAGCTTTGATTCAATGAATTGAATTTTCCTTTATTTTTTTTATATATCATAAAAATGTGCTTCGCTCCCTTTGTATTTACTAGGGATTGTCCATTCAAACACGTCTAATCAAATAATTCAAATAAATTTAAATTGGATTGGTTTTATTTGTAATTTACTTGTAATTGGGATAGAAAATGTGGTCCAATCCAAAATGATTTCATATACTATAAATTGTGTAATACAAGCTAGTATGTTGGAACCGAGATGCTATTCAATTCGATCAAAGTTATTATAAAATATATTTATTTTTAGTAAGTTAATTATTTGTTAAATTTAATTTATTTTAGTTTTGATATTTAGTTTATAATTATATTTTTTTTTGTTTTACTTCTAATAACTTTATAATATATTTAAAAAGTTATAAAAGACGTTCGGTGATTTCAAATTTTTGTAAAGAATTTCTTTTTAAAATATATGACTTAAACCTAAATGAAGGATGAGTTAAGATGGATTGCATTTTAAAAAATGCAAAAATTCAATCTGAAATTCTTTTATTGTATTGTAAAAAAAGTATACGCAAACCTTACGCAATTTTATCCAAATACATCCTACTTCTATTTTTGATTTATCTTGTAAAAATAACATTTTATTAAGAAGAACGTTTATTTTGGGATGAAAAATTAAGAAAAAGGAGTCTATATTTATTCATATGTATTGCAATAACATCTTATATATATTAAAGCCTTTTTATAAGCTTTTATATATATATATTAATTTTTTATGTGAAATTGGTATTTGTGATTTAGAAACTATGTATTTACTATCTTTGAAGGGAACTGGACCGCACCCATTTACTATTTTCAAAGGAATTGGGACAGCACCGAATAGACTTTTCAAATCGAAAACGAATAAATATTCACTTCTAATATTTTCTTATTATCCATATGCATGTGAGAGCCAAGATTATGATAGCGTCACTGTGATGGTTAAATTAATTAACAATAGAAGTACTAGTTCTTTTCTTTTTCTAAAGAAATGAAAGAAAAAAAATATGAGTAACTTGCACTTGAATGTGTCATATGCATCAGAATAAGATCTATATTAATTACCAAATGTTAACGACAGGTTTAGGGTCATATTTATTCTTATAAATGTAAGATTTGAGTCCTAGAAAACCTTCATTTAAAATTCTGGATTATAAGAATAAAAAATTATTTCTTTTATATTAAAAGTAGTTTTTATTTTAAAGAATTATAAAAAATAAATATTTTAAAGTTAAATTGTAAATAAAATGAAGTTTTATAAGAGTCTTATATTGGAACAAAAGTTGATATGAGATCTTAATAATGATGTGATATTGTAGAATTAATAAAACAATAAGTTAAAAATATAAAAATAAAATTTATAAAATTTAAATAATACAAGTTAATACTTAAATGGATTGGTTCTGTCGCATACTTAATTGTTTTACCTCCAAAATTTTGAAACTTCGTAATGAGTAACAACTTTAATAATTCTCTTCATGTGATAGAATCTGATATAGAACAATACAAAAAAAATTTTATGTATGATGTGTTTTCAGTAAGAATTGAAGATCGAAGTATTAAACAAATAAAGATATACCTCTAATAAAAGTATTGTAGAGTTAATAAGAATAAAGCGATGTAATTTGAAAATTAAAAAGTAATATGTAAGAAATGTATCTCCATCTCTTTACAACCAAGTGAATTTCGAGAATAGAATTCATAAAAGGTGTCAACACTCAATTTTCTTCAAGTAATAATAATAATCATGATAAATAGACGTTTTTCTTTTTAAAAAATATTTTTAATTTTCAAAAACTAAGATAAAAATAAAATTTTAGTTGTCTTTTCTTTTATTCACAAAGTAAAAATGATGATACTAAGATTAAAAATAAAAAGTTTGTATTGCATTTATGTTTTATATGGTTTAAACCGGTATAGAGGTATACCCCATTCCTTTTCCCACATTCTCTTGGGTCACACCCCTATCCACTCAAGCCCATTCCCTTCCCTCCATTCTCTTGGGTCACGCTTCTCTTCACACATCAGACCCCTCAATTTCTATAAGCACCCACAAATCTTCAGGATTTTCTGTACGTTACTGCTATGCTGCCCCTCTTGTGCTCTACAATGCAATGCTTCCCTCTGCACTATTACCCCATCCTAACAAAACTACCCCTGCGATATTCTCCACCACAACTGACATTTCCTTAACTAAACAAAATTGCATTGTCCCTGTAAAGGCATAACCAAGTCAATGCCCTAGCTTGCACTAAAGCATAACCTGGGAACTCACACACGTAGAAGAAGCATTACGACTGAGACTCCTCATTTGCTCCCAGCCCAAACGACACACATTGCCTCTTATTAAGGAGGAGGCTCTCGGTCTAGGGACAGCTGAAAAAAAAGAGAGGAGAAGGAGGGCAGAGAGTGATCGGAGGAGAAAAAGAGAGAGAGAAAACGAAGAACGAAGCTCGCCGGATTTCTTCGATCCTTGCCGGAGTCGTCACCGACCATCTTAGATCGGTCTCCTCTTCGCAACAAGAGGTAGGTCTCTTCCTTCTCGTTTCATTTCTGTACTTTATACAAGTTTTCATTACCTGTATACGTCGCACGAAGCACGCTAGAGGCTCGCTAGTCATCTTCATTGGAGTTGCACCGACAAGTCATTTTTCTCTTAATTTACACTATTTCAATGCATGATTTAACTTGATTTCACTTACATATGAATGAGAAGGATGTGAGGAACGTTCGCCATCCCATGGCGCGACGTTTCGCCGTCGCTGGAGACTCGCCGGAAAACCAGTCTTGCGAGCTCAATGCTTAAGTAGCTAACTTTGAGAGAAGATTCCAGAAGATTTAGGAACCTTTAGGAGAAACTGGAGGTTGTATTGGAAAGCTATTTCTACCCTCTTTTCAATGGTATAGGGGACGTGCATTTATGAAACCATTTGGCCACCCAAAATCACCCCGAAAAACCTATCCCCAAACTGGTTTCTGGGTTTTCCAGAAATTAAGTTATGGAGGTCAGTCAAGTAGCCAACTTGAGGGGGTTCATTCTTCCTATCCTTGAACTTTTAGGGGGTTTGTGAGTAGTCTTTGAAAAGGTCTTTCTACCCTCTTTATGGTGGTCTACCATAGGTGCATTTATGATACCATTAAGGCACCCAATTTTGGCTCGCAAAGCCTGTCCCCAAACTGGTTTCTGGGTTTTTTCTAGAAACTAAGTAATGGAGTCAGTTTTGGTTGTTCAAGTGCCTAACTTTAGAGAGAGTTTTCTCCGAGTCATTGTATTTGTGCTTGTTGGAAAGATATCTTCAAGATCTTTCTAGTGATATGCCATAGGTGCATTTATGAAGCTATTTAGACCTTCAAATTTGACCTCGAGAATGGGTCCCTATACTGGTTTCTAGGTTCTTCCTGCAGACTAAGTGTTGGCAGTGAAGGTTGGTGACTAGACCGACTTTCGAGGGTTTTTTTTTTCTCTCAATCCTTGAACCTTCATGAGCATTATAGGTATCCGTTGGAAAGAGATATTCAAAGTATTTTCAATGATATAGGGCACGTCCATTTATGAAACCATCTGTACCCTCAAAATTGAGCCCGAAAACAGGGTCCCAACACTGAATTTCAAGGAATTGCTGGAGACTAAGTTATGAATGCACAAGCATGTCATTGGACCAACTTCAGGAAGCCTGTTCTCATAATCCTTTAAACTTTAGGGGACATATAGGTAACCACTGGAAAGATCTCATTACACTTTTTAAATTCATATATAACTTGCTCATTTATGTGACCTTTTGACCACTGAAAAATAGCTCCAAAGTAGCCTATCCACCACTTTTCATAGCTTAAACTAAGATTTTTTCTAAGTCCCCAAGCCTAGGTTTTGCTTCTTGATGTTAATCTTAGGTCAGATGGACTTCCTAGTGGCATGAACGCTGCCCAAAGGATACGTCTAGTTTGGCTCAGGGCTTGCATCTTTAACAAACCACTATCTGTTGGACCCACTTTGCATGAGCCAAATACTGCTTAATTCACTAAAGGTGATAACCGTCGACGCGTACGCTGCCATTTTAGGGATCTTTTGCAGTGGTTAAGATCAAACCACTCTCTCTCATAAACTTGTAGCTCGTTCCAACCCTCAACATAAGGATAGGTACGAACGTTGTTACCTTTACTGCGAGTTTTGGTGAGTCAGAGTAACCTCGCCTGAACCTATAACCCCATGCAAGCCACGCTCACTGGTACCAAGTCTGGAACATTGGCATGTTCCTTGCCTTCTTATTAATATCTTTTCCACTCATCTTCCACTCAAAATCACAAAAAACCCAAAAAACATACCAAAATACCCTTGAAATTACCAAAATACTTTTTTTTTTCTTTTCCATCAAAAAATAATAAAAAAATAGAAAAAAATAGAAAAAAAGGAAGAAATAAAAAATATAGTGTCAACACCCAATTTTGTCCGGGCAAATAAAATTATTCTAAAATATAAAACAATATAAAATTAAAATCAAAATGTGTGTTATTATTTAAATAAAAAAAAAAGAGTTTTGGTTGCATTATATTTTATGAATAAAGTAAAAATAAAATTCGTAAAAAAGGAAAAAAAAAGTCAAGAAAATCAGTCTATTAAAAATTACTTAAAAATTAATAATAATAATTAAAGTGTTGCCATGTCACAGTCTCTTTTTTTGGTTGTCTTTTCTGATGCCCATTAATGATACCAAAATTATTTGAAAATAAATTTAAAAAAATTTAGAAAGACTAGAAATTTGAATAGTTGATCTGATTATTATTCTGATTAATTGCAAAACGATTCTGCTTAATAGTGATTAAATACTGACGATTTTCAATTAAATGCTTATTGTCTAATAATTGGTGCATTTTCTTTTTTAATTGTTATGTTCATCCTTTTTATTTTGCAGACTCCATTTGGTTTATGTTCTAAAATAGTAATTAGATGATTTGTTTTATTTTTTGCAAAGTAAAAAAATAATAATGATAATAAATATATATTTCAAAATAATAATATTAAAATAAAATAAAATAAAAAAAGGGTTTAAGTATCTATTTCTATTGTTGTGTTATTTAGGTTGCTTTCAATAAATGTAAAAATGGAAAAAACAATAAAGAAAAAAACAAATTAAAAAATAATAATAAAATATTTTAGCCACATTACCTCCAATATTCCCCATCTATTCCCCATATTCATTTTATTTTCGAATTTGATTATATGTATGGGAGGTTATAATGCCATAACAACAATAATGGTATAATTTTGCCCATTTTTTAGTCTCTGTTTGTCCTTGGGATTTAACAGTCAGTTAGGGTCATAAGTGGGGATAATTAGGAATTAATACATTTGAATCTGAATTAAAAAAGAATAATCAATTGGCAGTTTACAAATTATAATTAAATAGGAATAATTAGGAATTAAGGGATTTAAAATTTGAATTAAGAGTAGGCTGACTAGAATTAGTATAAATATACATAGTGAGCAAGTGGATGTACACGCAAAAAAAAAACAGAGAGAGACAACAAGAATCACAGTGCTAAAAAATTAGTGGGCATCTAGAGTCATCGAAAGCAGGAGGAGAAAAAGTCCGAAGTTCTTGAAGTAGTACTTCAACGGATAAGTTCAGATCTATCATTTTTTGTATATGTATATATAATTCTGATTGCTCCTTTGATTCTTTTATTGTCCTATTATTCTACCCTTATTGTTTTGATTCGTGTTAAAACATGTTGTTTGAGGATCTTCAATTGATATATTTTGGTTGTTCACTTGATTCCTTTATCTCTTTGTGTAATATGATTGTTTGAGAGTTTTTTACAAGATCTTGATATTCAGGACCTTTTTTATTTCTCAACCAAAATATAAAATTTTCCTAAAAATTGAATGAATAATTAATTTTTCGGGAAAAAGTAAAAAAATAATAATAAAGTGATATTTTTGTGAAACAATTTTCAAAAATCATAAAAAAGGGTAAAAATTTTCAAACAAAAAGAAAGAAAAATAGAAAAGTTTCTAAACAACTTTAAAAATCGTTAAAAAAATAAAATATTTTTTTTCAAAAAAAATAAAGAATAAAAATTTTCAAAAGAAAAATTAAAGGATGTAAAACATTACTTGATTTTTTTTGGAAAAATAAAAATATAAACATGGTAATAATGATAATGAGAAAATTGATAAAAAAATATTTTGGGCTTAGTATTTTATTATATCAATTATTTTATTTGTATGTCATTTACATTTATTATTTAAATCAATTATTTAGTTTTTATTCAATATTTTGTAAAAGAAAAAATATATGCTGAAGTTATGAACAAAGGGGTAGCGTGTGGTACTGGTGCTCCATGCCACATAAATAATGAATATTAAATTTTTAATTTTAATTATGTTTATATATATATTTGTATTGTTTTTCCCATTCCTTTAATAGAAATAAAAGTAGGTTAGGTATAAGGATTTAAAAAAACCATTTTTATTATCAAACTTTTTTTTAAAAGAAATAAAGTATTACATTCCAAATAATTTCAAAAAATAATTAAAAAATAGTAATCATAAACAAAGCATTTTAAAAAAATAATAAAAATATTCAATTTCAATATAAAACAAAAAACAGTTTTAGAAATTAAAAAAAAAATATAACCAAATATCACCAAACCAAAATTCTTAAAATAGAACTACAAACCAAAATTCTTAAAATAGAACTATATGTACCCTGATTTTCTATCATGTATAGAGATACGCAGGATCAAGGTTAAACCTTGTCGAGTCCAAATAAATAAAAAATATATATGTCTGTTTGTTTTATTTTTGTTTGTTATTCTTATCCGCCTAATTATTATTTATTGTTATAATTTTTATAAGCATGTTTTTTTGTTTGTTTTTTTTATATATTTGTTTTTTTTGTCTTTAGTCTCATTATTATTATTATTATTTGGGAAAAAATGATATTTTTTTAAACCACACTTGTTTTTATTCATTTGATTAAAGGTACCATCTTAGGACGGGTGTTGTGGGGGTGCTAATACCTTCTCCACACGTAACAGACTCCCGAATCTTTGAATCTGGTTCGTAGACACTTTTATTTTTGGTTTTTATATGGTTTTCCATAATAAACTATGGTGGTGACTCCAATCTTAATTTAAATATTTTAAAAAATAATTTTTGAACGCCCCGTCGTGATCCCGTTTGCAACATATAGAAAGAAAAACATTAGAAAATCAAAAACAAAAAAAAAAAAACCCAAAACAGACTCGCTCAAACAAAAAACTACGTAACCCTGATTTGTCATCCCTGATGGAATACGTAGGAGCAAGGTCAAACTCTTGTCGGATCGGACCCCAAAAATCAGAAAAAAAATTCTTTTTTGTTTTTATGTACACTTTTGTTTCTTCTTTTAAAAAAATAAACATTTCAAAAATCACACTTGTTTTACTTATTAAATAAGAAATTAAATTTATAAAATCTATTTTAAGAACATCTATTAAAATAATTTTCCAATTTAATTGAGTGTCCATTAATTGTTTTAGTTTATGGGATCCTATGTTTTGGCGTTGGCAACATACAAAATTTGAGACATATTTTTGTTCTTCCTTTTCGAAATATCCAAACGAAACCGTTAATGTGTCCTTTTATCTCTATTTTTTCCCTAATTTTATTTCAAGAGAAAAAACTAGTTTCATGATCTGTAAGACTAAATAAGAAACGCTTTGAAGTATTTGTAACGAAATTACATGATGTTTCGAATTCCATAAAAAATTATATATCACAAGGTTTGTGCAGGGGTTAAAAATATGATTTGGTTAATTTGTTTAAGAAAACTAAATTTAATAGTCAACTGTAAGTTGATCGAATTATAAAATTTTATTTCTTTTTCTCTTAGTTTATTATTTTCTAAAATTAAGAATAACAAATGAATTGAATACATATTTAATATACTAAAAATCACCTCATCACTCAACATTTCAAGATATGGTTATTTTTTGCGAGACTTTGAAAAATTGGATAAATAAATTAACGATTGAAACAATGTAATTAAAATATTTTATTTTCTTTCTAAGTTTCAATTAGTATACCTTGATTAGCCAATACTCCAATCCCTAAATATTGACCAAAGTCATATTCATAATTTACATGGCACAATTGCAAAGAAAATTAGTATTGTTTAAAATTCAAAATATTATTATTTTAATTCAAAAAATTGACTAATACACACAAAATGTTTCACTTGAACAAAATACGATGGCATTACACCATTAACTAATACGTTGTGACACTTTCAATCAAACACACCATGAAGAAGAACAATTTGTAAATCTAAGGATAAACATGCTATTATAATAAAATTACCGAGTACTGAGCTATTCCAAGATCAAACTTTCTTTATTTAATTTACAAAAGCTTCACATAAAAACCATAGGAAGTGTCTAAACTTCACACTGGGATAAAACACAACAAAAACTAGCTGTCATAAACGGAGACTCCCATCCTCCTTTTATTCTCTTTACTAACACTTTGCCAATTCATCGTCCAAATCTTTCTCTCCTTCAATTGATGCTGCAAAACAAATATCAAACTACCATTATCACCTTTTTTTGTATCATTCATATAATTGACCAACAAAACTGGAGATAAACCTCATAATCTAAGTAGGTTCTAGAGTCTTATAAAAATTAAAGTGTAATATTGGCCAATTGTCAAACGAACAAGCAAGTGAGAAAGCCTTAAAAAGTGATGGTAAGAGTCAACTAAGATAGCTTTAAGCCCTCAAATTATTATATCATCATAGCATGAAAAGCAAAAGACTTACGAATAAGAATTTGATTCATTTCTAACAAGGTGTTGTTGAAGAAAGAGAGACACATAATGCTCAAAAAGTTTGAATAATATAAATAACAATTCAATTTGAATCTTCTCTTACAGTTAGGTGTAAAAAGAGGAAGGAATGACACTTAACTTTTGTCGGTCCCATCTGAGTATTTATCAGAAACGGGCTTTGGTGCATGTTGTCCCCAAATCTAAGTATTCTCGGCATAACAAATTAATAACCATTTGATGAAATAAAAAATAAGAACCATTTGATGAATGAAGAGTATCAACCTTCACCCAAATGAATTGATGAAATAAGAAATAAGGAAAGGATCCTTATTTGTCTCTCACTATTACAGTAACTTGCTTCATATTTTACTCAACCAAATGAATTGATATCTCATGCATATCAGAAGTTAGGTTTAGAGTTAAGAAACAAGTTTAAGCCTCTATAATCTCGCAATTTAATATAATTTATTCATACCGCTTAAAGTCAGAATTTAGGCTTTAAAGTGAGGATCTTGAGGATTTAGTAGATGTGAGATCATTAATATAATTATCTCCACATCAACAAAGAGATATATCTCTTAACAGTATATAATTATCTCTGTAATTATCTTCACATCAATAAAGAGATATACCTGTTGCAGTTGGTGGAAGTGCTGATCTTGTAGGGTATGTTTACCCCACACTTTCCAGGGAGAGCCTGAGCGTTAGTGGGATTGAGCCCATGAACTGCCCCAGCAACAACCTTCAAGCAGTTACAGATAAAACGGCGATCAAAAGTGCTCCTGGCATTGTGCAGGGTATTCCTCACCCCGCTGCAGCATCCTACGGGAACAGGCCCACCGCTCTGAAGGAATTTCACGCACGGTGCAAAGTTAGCCTGAACTTGCCCACAGTTGATTCCCTCGGCGGTGTGTGCAGCCACCACCACCATGCACAACACAACCACGCATGTAAACTTAACACTGGCCATTCTCAAAGGGAAATTGAAACGATTCTAGTGGTGAAATGATTGCTAATTAGTAGTTAGTGAGTTTTAGGGTTTGGTATTGTGGGGTTTATATAGGGTTTTTTGGGAGCCTTCAGTAGGTGGTGGTTGTGAGCCTTGAGGGACACTACATATACCATAGACGGCACCGAATGCAATTTTCTACATAATCAAATGGTAGCTTTGATTCAATGAATTGAATTTTCCTTTATCTTTCTTTATATAGCATAAAAGATGTGCTTCTCTCCCTTTGTATTTACTAGGGATTGTCCATTCCAACAGGTCTAATCAAATAATTGAAATAAATTTAAATTGGATTTGTTTTATTTGAAGTTGGATAGAAAATTCGGTCAAATCCAAAATAATTTCATGGGCTCTAAATTGAGTAACAAGATTGAGTTTTACACACTTTCGGTAGTAGGGTTTATTGATTCGACTTTCGGATACCTTAAAGATTATGCTCTTTCGAAATTTGTTTGATAGCTAATTGAGCGTTATATTTAGATTTATTCATTCGACATTCGTACTCTGATTGAGGATTATATCTTTTTGAAAATCGGTTCTATTGATTTTCCATTTCGAAACTGATTGTGAGGGTTATTCACTTTCAAAAGTCAGTTTTACTGATTTTCCATTCAGATGTTGACTGAGGGGTTATACCTTTTCAGTTGATTTTCCATTCGAATGTCTTCAAGAGTTACACCCTTTTTGAAGTCGATTTATAAACTTTTTTTTCGGAGATTGATTTATAAACTATTTTTTTAGAAATTAGTTTATAGACTCATTTTTCGGAGATTGAATTTACAGACTTATCTTTCGAAAGTCGAATTTATAGACTCATCTTCGAAAGGTTGAATTTATAGACTATTTTATAGACTATTTTTTAGAAGTTGAATTCATATACCTACTTTGTAAAAGTTAAATTTACATACTTTTTGGAGATCAAATTTATAGACTAACTTTAATGAGGTCAAATTTACAAACTCATCAATCAAAAGTTGAATTCATAGACCCACGTTTCAATGATCACTGCATAACAACAAATTTATCAACATAAAAATAAACACTGGCATACTGAAAACTTTTACATAAGGAACACAAGTTTGTATTATTTGTGAATGTGGGACCTTATTAAATATCCTTAAAGAATTTTTTTTATGTATTTTTAAATCATTAATGTTTTATTAATGATTAATGTTTTATTAATGTAAACTATATAATCAATTACATTACTAGCTATGTTTTATAATATTTTAACACTAATCCATGTTATTGTATAAGAAAAAATTATTTTAAAAACTAAAGGTGCACATATATGTTTTTATACTTATTTTTTAAAATATAATATTTTTAAAAGACCATGAAATAATATTTCTAAAGAAACTATATATATTAAAATATTATTAATATTTTCTAATTCACTAAAAGTTTCTAATACATTGATTTTATTAATCATTCGCGACCGTAAAATAATCTGTTGAGATGTTATCATTTTAACAATGTTGATGTCTGAATATGTAATCTGATCATTTCTATTCTTATGACCATTTATATTATAACATATAATTATTTTTGTTTCTATCTTTTAAATATTTATTTTATCTTTTTCTTATAATTTCTAAAGAGATATTTAATTAAAATTAATTAAAGAAATCATTTTAATCTTTTAAATTTTTATTAAAATATTATTATATAAAGTTCATTCAAACTATTTAAAGTAGTGTACTTAAATAATAATATATATTAATTTAAAATATTATATTGATAATGTCAACACCCGATTTTGTCCGGGTAATCTTTTAAATTAAAGCATAATGATAAAAATAAAAAGAAATAAAAATCAATAATAACATAAAAATATATTTATTAGTTTAAGTATTCTTGAAATAATAAT
>Ga0209700_103273_pt1 | contig 31313 bp, 32 predicted proteins | sample SiratroredBW_FD_187528 | JGI IMG/M metagenome (GOLD analysis project Ga0209700, IMG submission 187528) | Root nodule microbial communities of legume samples collected from California, USA - Siratro red BW (SPAdes) (version 2) | ecosystem: Host-associated > Plants > Roots > Nodule | place: USA...
CGTCGGCCATCTCGACATGGAGGGCATCGCGGTCGGCCTCGGAATAGACCGCAACCGTCTGAACGCCCATCCGGCGGGCAGTCTTGATGACCCGGCAGGCGATTTCGCCGCGATTGGCGATCAGAATGCGTTTGAACATGCTTTTCTTGAGTCTCGACCTTGGGCGGGGACCCTTTCCTGGCCGTCGGGGCCTATGGGAAATGGGCCGTGTGGCTCCCGTGGTACATCAAAATGGGCCGGAGGCAACGGTCTAAATCCCTCCCCTCTGGCGTACCAGCGCAAGACCGGAACGGGCTTGCGGAACGGGGCCGGCGGGCCCTGGCACCGCCTACGGCTTCCCGGCCTTGGCTACGTCCCGCACGAGGCTGTGAACAAAACCCAGTTTGGCGATCACGGCGGGCGACAGGATGAAGGGATAGAGGTCGCGCAGGCCCATGGCGCGGTTGACGCTGTTCATGGCGAAGGTAAAGGGCAGCCATGCGCTGACCAGCGCCTCCACATCCCGGGCCTCGTAGGGGTTGAAACGAATGCGCGTCGTCAGCTCCCCGTCGCGGTCGACCTTGGGGCGTACCTCCATGCCGAACTCGGCGGCCATCTCCAGCGTGTCGACGATGTGGAGATAGTGCGCCCAGGTCTCGGCGAAGTCCTCCCACGGATGCGTCGTCGCGTAGGCGGAGACGTAGTTCTGCCGCCAGTCCGGCGGCGCGCCTTCGGCATAATGGCGCTGCAAGGCCTGGCCGTAATCGGCCGAATCGTCGCCGAACATGGCGCGGCATTGGTCGAGCTTGCCGCCGTCCCGCACCAGCACGTCCCAGAAATAGTGTCCGACCTCGTGGCGGAAATGCCCGAGCAGCGTCCGGTAGGGCTCGCCCATCTCGAGCCTGCGCCGCTCGCGCTCGATGTCGTCGGCCTCGGTGAGCGCGATCGTGATCAGGCCGTTGTCATGACCGGTCATGACCTTCTCTCCGCTGTGCGGATCGTCGGCGAGGAAATTGAAGATCAGCCCATGCTTAGGGTTGTCCTGCCGGGTCTGGAGCGGCAGCTTCCAGCGGATCAGGGAATAAAACAGGCGGTGCTTTGCCACCTCCAGCTCGCGCCAGCCGGCGAGCTGCGCCGGATCCGACAGATCCGGCACGATGCCGTTGTGACGACAGGCGCGGCAATAGCCCGTGCCGTCGACCGTATCCGTCAGCCAGTTGCAGGAATCGTATTCGGCATTGCGGCACAGCATGCGGATTTCGCCCGCGTCGGTCAGCGTCTTCCAGGCCTCGCCGTCGGGCTCGACGGCCGACATCGTCTCCTTCTCCGGCAGGAAGGCCACGCGGTGACCGCAGCGTTCGCAGGCGCGGTTCTCGAAATAGAGGACGTTGCCGCAGGCCTGGCAGACAAAGAGCTTCAAGATTTAGCCTCTTCGCAAAGGGAGTCTTGTGGAATCAGAGTTGTCGCGCCTCGCAGATACGCGCGCAGAGGGCGCATCGTTCCAACGTCAGGAACAAATAGCCGGTGGAGGCATTCGTTCATACCCGCCGGAATCCGCGCCCTTCCCTGCATATTCCCTTCTAAGCGATGGCCATCACGCTCCGTCTGTGTGAATATCGGTCCGGCACGTGCGCACCCGCATGACAACGGCCCATGCCTTGAACAAACCCTTGCCCGAGACAATCGCTGCCGAAAGGCTGCGCCAGCACCTCGAAGACGTCGCGCGCGAGCGTGACAACGCCTATCGCGCGCTTCAGGAGCGCGAGGCCGAGCTCGCGCGCATCCAGCGTATCGGCAAGGTCGGCGGCGTCGAGGTCGACTTCCGTGAGGGCTTCAAGAACCGTCGCTCGCCTGAATATCTGATGATCCATGGGTTGCCCCCGGAGGCCGCGGACGAGACGCACGAGGACTGGGTCAACCGCATCCATCCCGAGGATCGCGACGCGACCGTCAAACATTTCTTCGAGGCTCTCGCCGGAACGAGCGAAGACTACACCGCCGAATACCGCATTATCCGCCCCAATGACGGCGAGACCCGCTGGATTCGGGTCGTTGCCAAGATCGAGCGCGACAAGGACGGCCGCGCCATCCGCCTCGTCGGCGCCCACATCGACATCACCGCCCAGGCGCTCGCGCGCGAGACGCTGCGCGAGAGCGAGGAACGCTTCCGGCTGATCGCCGACAGCGCGCCGGTGCCGATCTGGGTGACCAAGCTCGATCGCAAGCGCTCCTTCGCCAACCAGGCCTATGTCGATTTCGTCGGCCTGCCCTATGATCAGGCCATCGACTTCGACTGGCGCAAGGTGTTGCATCCGGACGACCTGCCGCATGTGCTCCAGCAATCCGTCCAGGGCGAAGCGTCGCTAAAGCCGTTCGTGCTGGAAGCACGTTACAAGAATGCCAAGGGGGAATGGCGCTGGCTGCGCTCGGAATCGCAGCCGCGCTGGGACCCGACCGGCAAGCATATCGGCTTCATCGGCGTCGCCCACGACATCACCGCGGCCAAGCAGGCCGAGATCGAGCTCCGGCAGCTCAATGAGACTCTGGAAGAGCGCATCGCCCAGCGCACCGCCGAGCTCGAATCCAACGAGGCGCGGCTGCGTGCGATCCTGGAGACCAGCAACCAGTATCAGGGCCTCGTCAATCTCAGGGGCGAGTTGCTTTACGCCAACAAGACTGCGCTTGACGGCATCAAGGCGAATTCCTCGGACGTCATCGGAAAGCCGTTGTGGGAGACTCCCTGGTTCAGCGCAACGGAGGGCATGAGCGCGCTGGTGCGCGAGGCCTTCGATGCCGTGCTCAAGGGCGAAGCCGTGCGGCTGGAGATGCGGCTGCGCCTTCCCATCGGCGAGCGCGATTTCGACTTCGGCATGCGCCCCGTGCTCGACCGCCACGGCAACATCACCGGCGCCGTGCCCGAGGCCGTCGACATCACCGAGCGCCGGCGCGGCGAGGAAGCGCTGCGACAGTCGCAGAAGATGGAGGCGATCGGCCAGCTCACCGGCGGCGTCGCGCACGACTTCAACAATCTCCTCACCATCATCCGTTCGGCGACCGACTTCCTGCGCCGCCGTGAGCTGCCGGAGGAGCGCCGCCGCCGCTATGTCGACGCCATCTCCGAGACGGTCGAGCGGGCCTCCAAGCTGACTGCACAGCTGCTGGCGTTCGCGCGGCGGCAGCCGCTGAAGCCGCAGATCTTCAATGTCGGCAGCCAGGTCGAGGGCGTCGCGCAACTGATCCGCCCGCTGGTCGGAGGCCGCATCGAGATCGCGGTCGAGGTTGAGGATCCCGGCTGCTTCACCGTGGCCGACATCGCGCAGTTCGAAAGCGCGCTGATCAATCTCGCCGTCAACGCCCGCGACGCCATGAACGGCGAAGGCGGCCTCACCATCGCCGTCCGCAAGGTCTTTGGAATTCCGAGCCTGCGCGCACAATCGGCGCGCGGCGGCGACTATGTCGCCATCTCGGTCACCGACACCGGCTGCGGCATCGCGCCGGAGCATCTCGACCTGATCTTCGAACCCTTCTTCACCACCAAGGAGGTCGGCAAGGGCACCGGGCTCGGCCTCAGCCAGGCCTTCGGCTTCGCAAAACAGTCCGAGGGCGACATTGCGGTGACGAGCAGGCAAGGCAAAGGCGCGACCTTCACCATCTATCTGCCGCAGGCACAAAGCCCTGTGACGGACAAGGAAGCCGCGGCACTGACCCATGAGGCCGCGACCACCGGGCGCGGCTACCGCGTGCTCGTGGTCGAGGACAACGACGAGGTCGGCCGCTTCTCCACCGAGCTGCTGGAGGATCTCGGCTATGTCGTCCGCCGCGTCGCCAGCGCCGATGCGGCCCTGACCATCCTCGGTGAAAACGAATTCGCCGTCGATCTCGTCTTCTCCGACGTCATCATGCCCGGCATGAATGGCGTCGAGCTCGCCAGCATCATCCGCGAGCGCTATCCGGGCCTGCCCGTCGTGCTCACCTCTGGCTACAGCAACGTGCTCGCCGAGAACGCGCATCGCGGTTTGGAGCTGATCCAGAAGCCCTACTCGGTGGAATCGCTGTCGCGTATCCTGCGCAAGGCGATCACGGAGAAGCTGTCGGTGGTAAGGTGAGTTTGATGGGCGCACCGCGTTGCCGCGCATTCCGTCATTGCGAGCGCAGCGAAGCAATCCAGACTGCCTCCGCGGAAAGACTCTGGATTGCTTCGCTGCGCTCGCAATGACGGCTCGGGCGCGCTGTCCTAAGCAACGGATATCGATGACATGAAACCCGCGCTCCTCTCCGCCTGGCAGACCTGGGCGATCCTCTCCGCCTGCTTTGCGGCGCTGACCGCGATCTTCGCCATGATCGGCGGCGGCGCGGTGCTGCTCGCGGTCAAGTTTTGAGGAGCCCGACGTGATCCGCGGAACCAGGCCGACATCACGATGGTTGCTGCCGGGGCCACTTTGAGCCTCGACCGAGAGACCCGATGTCGAGCGCAAACTCCGATCAGACGAGGCGCGCCGGCCGCGCGCTGGATGCGGCCAACTTCTTCCTCGCAGATGTCCGCGATGGGCTGGGGCCCTATCTCGCGGTCTATCTGCTCACCGAGCAGCGCTGGGATGAGGCGCGCATCGGCCTCGTGATGTCGATCGCGACGATCGCCGGCATCGTGGCGCAGACGCCGGCTGGTGCGCTGGTCGATGCAACGCGGGCGAAGCGGCTCGCGATGGCGATAGCCGCGATTTTGGTGACGCTTGCCTCGCTATCGCTGCCGTTGTTTCCGACCTTCGGGCCGGTCGCGATCTCGCAGGGGATCGCCCAGGCTGCTGCTGTCATCTTCCCGCCCGCAATCGCGGCCGTCTCGCTCGGCATCTTCGGTCATGCCGCCTTCACCCGGCGGATCGGACGCAACGAGACCTTCAACCATGCCGGCAACGCTGTCGCGGCGGGTCTGGCAGGCGTCTTCGCCTATTGGTTCGGCCCGACCGTCGTGTTCTACCTGCTCGGCGCCATGGCGATTGCGAGTCTCGCCAGCATTGTCGCAATCCCCGAACGGGCCATCGACCATGATCTCGCCCGCGGTCTGCACGACAGCAACGCCAGCACGGAGCCCGAACAGCCCTCGGGCCTCAGCGTACTCCTGACCTGCCGCCCACTGCTCGTCTTCGCAATCTGTGTGGTCCTGTTTCACCTGTCCAACGCGGCCATGCTGCCGCTGGTCGGGCAGAAGCTCGCGCTGCAGGACAAGAACATGGGCACCAGCCTGATGTCGGCCTGCATCGTCGCCGCGCAAGTCGTGATGGTGCCGTTCGCAATGCTGGTAGGCGCGAAGGCCGACCGCTGGGGCCACAAGCGCTTCTTCCTTGCCGCACTGTTGATCCTGCCGATTCGCGGCGTCCTCTATACGCTCTCGGACGATCCGTTCTGGCTGGTCGGCGTGCAGCTTCTGGACGGCGTCGGAGCCGGCATTTTCGGCGCAATCTTTCCCGTCATCGTCGCCGACCTCATGCGCAACACCGGTCGCTTCAACGTCGCGCAGGGCGCGGTCATCACCGCCCAGAGCATCGGCGCGGCGCTGTCGACGACGCTTGCCGGCCTGGTCGTTGTCGGCGCAGGTTACAATGCAGCGTTCATCTCGCTTGGCATCGTGGCGGCGCTCGGCGCCGTGATCTGCTTCTTCGCTCTGCCGGAGACGCGGCAAAGCGCAGATGGCGATCTGTGCCTGCGGGGGAAGACACCGGCGTCCGCATCAGCTATCGCTGCCGAATAGATCTGGTTCACCTTGAGGACTGACCGTGCCGTCTGACGTCATCTGGGCCTGGAGCATCATCGCCGCGGCGACCGCAGGCGTCATCATCCGGCCCTTTCGCCTGCCGGAGGCGGTCTGGACCCTGATCGGCGCCGTTGCACTGGTGCTGCTCGGATTGCTGCCTTGGCAGGACGCGCTCACCGGCATCGAGAAGGGTGTCGACGTCTATCTCTTCCTGATTGGCATGATGCTGATCGCCGAACTCGCCCGCCTCGAAGGCCTGTTCGACTATCTAGCCGCCTTTGCGGTCGAGCATGCGCGCGGCTCTCCGCAGCGGTTGTTCCTGCTGATCTACCTCGTCGGCACGCTGGTGACGGTGCTGCTTTCGAATGATGCCACCGCGATCGTGCTGACGCCCGCCGTCTACGCCGCAACCCGCGCGGCCGGCGCCAAGCCGCTGCCTTATCTGTTCGTCTGCGCCTTCATCGCCAATGCCGCGAGCTTCGTGCTGCCGATCTCCAATCCGGCCAACCTCGTGGTGTTCGGCAAGCACATGCCGCATCTCGGAACGTGGCTGCGTCAGTTCGCGCTGCCGTCACTTGCCTCGATCGGCCTCACCTATGTCGCATTGCGACTTGCGCTGCACCGCGAGTTGAAGGACGAAACGATCGAAAAGAGTGTCCCTCACCCGAAACTCGGACGCGGCGGGCGATTGACCGCCTATGGCATCGGCGCCATCGGCATCGTGCTGATCTGGGCCTCTGCGCTCGATCTGCAATTGGGCTTGCCGACATTCGTCTGCGGGACCGCGACGGCGGCCGCCGTGCTGCTGATCAACCGTCAATCGCCTATGCCTGTGCTGCGCGGCGTGTCCTGGAGCGTGCTGCCGCTGGTCGGCGGGCTCTTTGTCATGGTGGAGGCGCTGGTGAAGACCGGCGTGATCGCGCAACTCAGCGGGCTGCTGCACCAAGCGGTGGCACAATCCGTCCCGCAGGCCGCCTGGAGCGTCGGCATTGCCACCGCGCTCGCCGACAACATCGCCAACAACCTTCCGGTCGGCCTCGTCGCCGGCTCGGTCGCCGCCAGCGATCATCTGCCCGCGCCTGTTGTCAGCGCCATCCTGATCGGCGTCGACCTCGGCCCCAATCTGTCGGTGACCGGCTCGCTCGCCACCATCCTCTGGCTGGTCGCGCTCCGCCGCGAGAAGATCGAGGTCGGCGCCTGGCTGTTCCTCAAGCTCGGCCTGCTGGTGACGCCACCCGCACTGATCGCGGCGTTGGCGGCGGCAATCCGGTAAGAGACGCCGGGCTCAGCTTTCGAAATCGAGTGCAAGCTATTTGCGGTGCATCAATGCCGGCGGTGACACCGCGGCTAGAATTCCATTGTCGCGCAGGTCAGACGGATATGGCGACAAGGAAGGTTCGTCATGCAGATTCGATCGAAAGCATTGCCGCAGAGCTCCTCCCTGCGTAGCCCGATTCGCGGCGACGAGAGCCGGGCGACGGCCCACCCGCTGCTGGTCTTCTCCGCAGTGGTGTTGTTTACCCTGTTCGCCATCGTGGAAATCGACCTCCACTCCGCCCAGCTTCAGGCGATCGGCCTGCTCGGCCATGGAGTCGGGATCGACCCGGTCTTCTTGAGCCCGTAGCCGCCGGCGCGCGACATCCCGAAATAGGCCCCGATCGCGGCGACGGCGCCGCGACCGGGTCACGCTTCGTCAGTCGTTCTCGTAGCCGTAGACCTCCGGCAGGATGACGGTTGCAGCGAGCAATCCGATCACCGGGAAGATCGCCACGAACAGGGTGGCGTTGGCTTGTCCGATCGCCGCGAACAGCGTCGGGAACAGGAAGATCGCCAGGAAGGACGGCAGCTTCACGAACATGTAGGCGAAGCCGCTGGCGGTGCCGCGGTATCGCGGCCGCGCGACCATCGTCGGAATGGTCATGCAGTTCGACGCGTCCCAATAATGGCCCCAGAGCATCCCAGCCGCGGCGAACGGCAGCAGCATCTTGTTGTCCGTGTAGAGCGCAAACGCAGCGACCAGCAGTGACGCCAGCACAATGGAGAAGCCCGCGATCGCGATGCCGCGATGGCCGATCTTCGGCGTCAGCAGCGGCCCGACCCACCCCGACAGGGCTGCGAAGGCAAACAGCGCCATCGTCACCAGATTGTTGCCGAGGATCGACGACACGCCGACCATTGCAAACAGCACCGGCAGGTAGAACGCAAAGGTCGAGAACTCGCTCGCCTGCGCGAAACAGGCGATCCAGCCATACAGCGTGGCACGCCAGCGGATCGGATCCTTCTTGAGATCGGCGAGGAACGCGCGGGTCGATACCTTCGGCATCTCGACGTCCCGGTCCGGCAGCATGTCGAGATTGTCGTTGAACATCTCGCGCGCGACCTGCTTGGCCTCGCGGTAGCGTCCCTTCTGCACCAGCCACACCGCCGTCTCCGGCACGTCGTGGCGCATGATCAGGATGATCAGCGCCGGCACCGCGCCGAGGCCGAGCGTCACGCGCCACAACATCTCGTGGTTCATGTCGGTCAGCAGGAAGATCACGATGACGCCGATAGTCATGACCTCGCCGACCGCGAACATGAACTGCCAGCGGTTGCCCATGACCTCGCGCTCGCCCTTGGCCATGGATTCCATGATGTAGGTGTAGCCGGTCGAGATGTCCGACCCGAGCGGAATGCCGAGCAGGAAGCGGATCACGACGAGCCAGGTAACGTTGGGCACGAAGGCCTGCGCCAGCGCCAGCACGATGAACATCACCATCGTCACCAGGAACATGACGCGGCGGCCGATCTTGTCGGACAGCCAGCCGCCGAGCAGCGCGCCGATCAGGGCGCCTCCTTGCGTGCCGGCCGCGGCAAGGCCCAGCATCAGCGGATCGGGGTTGTACTGCTCCTTGATGAAGATCAGCACGAAGGCGATCGAATAGAGATCCCAGGCTTCGACCAAGATCGAGGCCATCATCAGCCAGCCGACCTTGTTGCCCTTGGGACTGTAGTTCGTGATGAGGTAGCGGACCGCGGCTTCGCTCGCGATCGGTTGTGGCATCGCCATCGTTGACATGCTTGGTCCTCTCTTCAAAACTCTCTACGTGCCGAGCAGCGGCTCGATGCTGCAATCGAGCAGGCGCGGGTCGATGCCCGCCTCCATGCCGGTGAATATCGCGTCCATGTAGTCGATCAGCGCATCGCTTGCCTTCACGGCATCCTCGACGCGGCGATTGGCGACCGCAGCGAGGATGGCGAGATGGCAATCGATCGTGCCCGACAGCTCGGTCTGTCCCGGCATGAAACGATGGTGGATGAAGCCGATGCGGCGATACAGGGTGTGCAGCGGCCGCAGCGTGTGGGCGAGGAAAGGCTCGCCGGCGGCTTCCAGCACCAGCGCGTCGATGCGGCGATCGATGCTATTGAATTCGTCGAGGGTCAGGCTGGCGCGGCGCTCGCGCAGCAGGCGCTCGATGTGCAGCGCCTGATTGCGATGCGACAGGCTGGCGCGATCAGCCGCGAGGCGGATCACGAAGCGCTCCATGTCGCGGCGCAAACCCAGCAGCATGCGCTCACGCGCCAGATCAATCGGCGCGATATGCAGGCCGTGCCGCGGACGAATGATGATGAGCGTATCGGCCGAGAGACGATTGACGGCATGATGCACCGGCGTGCGGCCGAACCCGGTGATCTGCTGCAATTCCAGCATGGTCATGAACTGGCCGGGTTTGAGCTCGCAATGAACGAGCAGCTCTTCGATCTTCTGATAGGCCAGCTCGAAGAAGTTGAGGCGATTGCGCCGGGAGGGCCTGCCCTCGCCGTCATCGTCGTTTCTCACCACCTCGAGCGCGCGCTTGCGCCGTGCCATGTCGTCCTCCCGTCAGCCAGCACTCGCGATGCGAGGCGGCGTCTTGTTTGTGATATCCTTAAAACATGTTGTGATATATTACAAGCGCGCGTAAGACTGGACCTGCCCGTCGGATGGCGGCGCAGAAATGACAAACAAAACGGGCGCTATGGGCCCGACGGGAGGATTGTTGTCGTGAAGATCACGTCGATCGAGACCCTGCGCACCGAGGAGTTCTCCAACGTCATCTGGGTACGCATCCACACCGATACGGGCATGATCGGGCTCGGCGAGACCTTCTATGGCGCGGGCGCGGTCGAGGCACAGATCCACGACACCTTTGCCGGCCGCCTGCTCGGCCGCAATCCCCTGCACATCGAAGCCATCCACCGCGACATGCTGAACCTGCCGATGGCGCAGTCATCCACCGGCGTCGAATATCGCGCGGCCTCGGCGATCGACATCGCGCTGTGGGACCTGTTCGGCAAGGTCTGCGGCCAGCCGGTGCACCAAATGCTCGGCGGCCTCTGCCGTGACAAGCAGCGCATCTACAACACCTGCGCCGGCACGCAATATGTCCGCTCGACCAATATCAGCCCGGTCGCGAACTGGAATCTCGGCGCCTCCAAGGGGCCTTACGAGGATCTCGACGGCTTCATGCATCGCGCCGACGCGCTCGCCGAGAGCCTCCTGGAGAGCGGCATCTCCGCGATGAAGATCTGGCCGTTCGATCCGGCGGCCCAGGAAAACAAGGGTCTCTACATCACCGCCGCCCAGATGAAGCAGGCGATCGAACCGTTCGAGAAGATCCGTAAAGCGGTCGGCGACAAGATGGAGATCATGGTCGAGCTCCACTCGCTGTGGAACCTGCCGACCGCCAAGCAGATCGCGCGCGCGCTCGAGCCGTACAAGCCGACCTGGTACGAAGATCCGATCCGCATGAACTCGCCGCAGGCGCTCGCCGAATATGCGCGCTCGACCGATGTCTGGGTCTGCGCCAGCGAGACCCTCGGCTCACGCTTTCCCTACAAGGATATGCTCGACCGCGACGCCATGCACGTGGTGATGGCGGATTTGTGCTGGACCGGCGGCCTTACCGAGGGCCGCAAGATCGCCGCGATGGCCGAGACCTATCACCGGCCCTTTGCACCGCATGACTGCATCGGACCGATCGGCTTCATCGCCGCCATCCACATGTCGTTCAGCCAGCCCAACACGCTGATCCAGGAATCGGTGCGCGCCTTCTACAAGGGCTGGTACAATGAGCTCGTCACCACCATGCCCACGATCAAGGACGGTTTTGTCTATCCGATGGAAGGCCCCGGCCTCGGCGTCGATCTTCTGCCCGCCGTATTCGACCGCTCCGATCTGATCGTACGCCGCTCCAACGTCTAAGGATTCCTAAGATGAGCACCGCCCTCTTCGACCTTTCCGGCCGCACCGCGCTGGTGACCGGCTCCTCCCGCGGCCTCGGCCGCGCCATTGCCGAAGGCATGGCCAAAGCCGGCGCCAAAATCATCGTCAACGGCGTCGATCCCAAGCGCGTCGAGCAGGCCGTCGCCGAGTTTCGCGCCGCCGGACACCAGGCTGAAGGCGCCGCATTCAACGTCACCGACGAGCCCGCGATCGTCGCTGCCTTCAACGATTTCGACAAAAGGGGTCTCGCCGTCGACATCGTCGTCAACAACGCCGGCATTCAGCACCGCAAGCCGCTGGTGGAGTTCACGACCGACGAGTGGCGCAAGGTGATCGAGACCAACCTCACCAGCGCCTTCGTGATCGGCCGCGAGGCGGCCAAGCGCATGATCCCGCGCAAGCACGGCAAGATCATCAATATCGGCTCGCTCGGCAGCGAGCTCGCGCGCCCGACCATCGCGCCCTACACCGCCGCCAAGGGCGGCATCAAGAATCTGACCCGCTCGATGGCAGTGGAATGGGCCCAGCACGGCATTCAGGCCAACGCGATCGGCCCCGGCTACATGCTGACCGACATGAACGAGGCGCTGGTCAACAACACCGATTTCAACACTTGGCTGATGGGCCGCATCCCGTCGAAACGCTGGGGCAAGCCGGATGAGCTGGTCGGCGCGGCGATCTTCCTGGCCTCCGACGCTTCGACTTACGTCAATGGCCAGATCATCTATGTCGATGGCGGCATGATCGCCGCGATGTGATCCGCGAACCGCCGAAGGAACAAGCCCATGCGCGCCGTCGTCATCCACGCCCCGAAAGACCTGCGGATCGATAGCTATCCGGATGCGGAGCCCGGCCCGGGCGAGGTCCGCGTCAAGATCGCCAATGGCGGCATCTGCGGCTCCGATCTGCACTACTACCACCACGGCGGCTTCGGCGTGGTCCGCATCCAGCAGCCGATGGCACTGGGGCATGAGATCGCCGGGGTGGTCGCTTCCGTCGGTGATGGCGTCACCAGCATCAAGCCGGGCACGCGCGTCGCGGTCAATCCGAGCAAGCCGTGCGGCCAGTGCCTGCATTGCCAGGAAGGCATGCGCAACCAGTGCCTCGACATGCGCTTCCTCGGCAGCGCGATGCGCTTTCCCCATGTGCAAGGCGGCTTTCGCGAATTCATCACGGTCGATGCGATGCAGGCCGTGCCGATCGCCGACAAGCTCTCGCTGGCGGAAGCTGCAGTGGCCGAACCGCTGGCCGTGTGCCTGCACGCCGGCAAGCAGGCCGGCCCCCTGCTCGGCAAGCGCGTGCTGATCACCGGCTGCGGCCCGATCGGCGCGCTGATGATCCTGGTCGCGCGCTTTGGCGGTGCTGCCGAGATCGTGGTGACCGATGTCGCGGACGCACCGCTCGGGGTCGCAAAGAAGCTCGGCGCCACCCACGCCATCAATGTCGCGACCAACGCCACTGCGCTCGATCCGTGGCGCGCCGGCAAGGGCGTGTTCGACACCCTGTTCGAAGCCTCGGGCAACCAGGCTGCACTCCGCACCGCGCTCGACGTGCTGCGGCCAGGCGCAACGCTGGTTCAGCTCGGCCTCGGCGGTGAGATGACGTTGCCGATCAACAGCATCGTCGCCAAGGAATTGCAGCTTCGCGGCACTTTCCGCTTCGATCCCGAGTTCGAGCTCGCGGTGCGGCTGATGGGCGAAGGCCTGATCGACGTCAAGCCGCTGATCACGGCCACCATGCCGTTCGAGAACGCGGTCGCCGCCTTCGAGCTCGCCAGCGACCGTTCGCAGTCGATGAAGGTGCAGCTGACGTTCTGAGCGCGACATGGCTTGCTTCACCTCTCCCGTAGGGAGAGGTGAAGACCTGCGCTATCGGCTCTCGATCAGCCGGTCGCTGACCAGGCGGACCGCACCCCGTTTCCACGAATAGTCCGCGCCCATGCGCAGGCCGCTATCGGCGCGCGTCAGCACCGCACCGGTCCTGGCATTGCGGAGCTGGAAGCCGAGCGTGTATTCGGTGCGGCTGACCCGCCGCACCACGCCGATCAGCGACTGGTCCGCACCCAACTTTTGCGCGATCCCGGCCTCGCAGCCGCCACAGTCGCGCAAGGCCTGCACCTTCGCCGCCTCGCCGCTGACATCGACGATGCGGTAGCGGCCGGACTGGCCGAGCGCCTCGCGCACGCTGGCGGTGACTTCGGCCAGATATGATGCATCCGATGTGGCCGACGCTCCCACTGACGCGGCAGTGGTATCCTCGAGCTCGAAATCGAACACCGCAAGCGCGACCGGTGCAGGCATCGCGAGCGCGGCCATCACCTCGCGGGAGACAAATATCTCGGCCCGCTCCCATGATTCGTCATTGTCGCCGCGGAAGGTGTAGAGCTTGTCCATCACCAGCCTTTTGCTGCCGACGTCAATCACGGCGACCTTGGCCCATTGCACCAGCGTGCTGGTCTTCTGGATGCCGCCGATGATCTTGAAGGCCGCCCCGTCCTGTCCCGATGGCGTGAGCCGGTAACGACCGTCGGCACCGACATCCCGCCTGAGCGCGGCCATGAATGCCGACAGCCGCCGCTCGTGAGCGGCGGTCTGGTTGGCCGGCTCGGCCGACGTGTCGGTATAGCTGAAATCGTCCATGGCAACGCCGATGGCCTCGGCGCCGGCCGGCGCATGAGAGAGGACGAACAGGAGAATGGCAGCGGGAATCAGCCAGGAGCGGTGCATGAACGCCTCGTGGGATGGAGCGGCCCCGCAAATCTGGACGGGTCGCCTGAGACCATGCAGCCGTGGCTGTCCCGACAAGCGCCGGGAAAATTTCACGACGTTGCACTGCGACAGAGCGGGAACGCTTCCCGCCGCTTGCGTTCTGCCGTTTAATGCGGGAGCGACAAACCCGTTCGCACCAGGTACCCGCCGATGTGGAATCGCCCGAGGTTCGATCTCAAGGTCCGTCTGACGTTGCGCGTGGCCGCCGTATCGGCCGCCTGCTTCGCCGCGATCTCCGCCTATTTCCTTGTTACCGCTGACAGCGCCGCGCACGCGCGCATCGACGGTATCGCCGCCATCGTAGCGAAGACATTGGAGCTGCAACAGGGCAAGATCCAGTGGGTGGCCAGCCCGCGCTCCGACTTTCCGAACCTTGACCCGGTTTCGGCCCATGTGATGACGCCCGGCCTGTGTCTTGGATTCCGGAGCGCGAGCGGCGACATGCTCCAGCGTTTCTGTAGTGGCGCGCCTGCCCCGGCGAGCCCGCCGCCGCAAGCCTTCGCCGCCTTCTATCGCAGCCTGTTCGACCCCGGCCGCGAGGCGGCGCGGCCCGTGATCGTGCGCGGAACGAAGCTCGGCGAGACCGTTGTCTCGGTCGATCCGGCGGTGCAGACGGCGGAGGCCTGGCATGAAGCCGGCCGCCTGATGATCGCGCTTGCGATCGCGCTGCCGCTGCTCTGCGCGCTGGTCTATGCCGCACTCGCCCGTGCCCTGCGCCCCACCCGCATGATCGGCAACGGCCTCGAACGGATCGCCGCTGGCGACCTCACGACGCGACTGCCGCCCTTCGACCTCGCCGAGCTTTCCGCCATCCGCGATGTCTTCAACCATCTCGCTGAAAGCCTCGACACCGCGCTTGCGGAACGCAACGAGCTGACGCGGAAGCTGATCGCGCTGCAGGACGAGGAGCGCCGCCATCTCGCGCGCGAGCTGCATGACGAGTTCGGCCAGTCGCTCGCCGCAATCCGCGCGCTTGCCGCATCCGCCCGCCAGACTGCGGCGCAGGACTGCCCCGATCTGCTGGGAGAGTGCGACAGCATTGCCCGGACCGCGACCGGCATGATGGAGACGCTGCGTGGCGCGCTGTTCCGGTTGCGGCCACCCGATGTCGACGAGCTCGGCCTCGTCGCGAGCCTCGAAGGCCTGGTCTCGGGTTGGAACGGCCGCAGCCGCGGCCAGACCCGGTTCGATATCTCCTTCGAGGGCGCTTTCGAGAGCGTGCCCGCCTCCGTCAGCGCCAATCTCTATCGCATCGTGCAGGAGGCGCTCACCAACGCGGCCAAGCACGCCGACGCAACGAAGGTCAGCCTGCGTCTGACGATGGCCGAAAGTGAGATCGCGCTCGCGATCGAGGACGACGGCCGGCCGAACGAGGCGGCCGTCAAATCGGGCATGGGCCTGCTCGGCATGCGCGAGCGCGTCGCCGCGCTTCGCGGCCGGCTGAGCTTCGAAACCGGTCCCCATGGCTCGGCATTGCGCGTGGTCATTCCGCTCGCGGCCGCCGATGGGCAGGCGCTGGAGCACGCGGCATGAGCGGGACTAATGCGACCATCTTGCTGGTCGACGATCATTCCGTCGTCCGCGAGGGCTATCGCTCCGTGCTCCAGAAGCAGCCGGGCTTGCGCGTCGTCGCCGAGGCGGCCGACGGTGCGGAAGCCTACCGCCTGTACAAATCCGAGGCGCCCGACCTCGTCATCATGGACCTCAGCATGCCCGGCATCGGCGGCATCGAGGCCGTCAGGCGGATCAGGCAATGGGACAAGGGCGCACGGATCCTGGTCTTCACCATGCACGAGAATGCCGGCTTTGCCGTGCAGGCGATCCGCGCCGGTGCGAGGGGTTACGTCACCAAGACCAATCCGCCCGAGACGCTGGTGCGCGCGGTGAAGGACGTGCTCGCCGGCAAGATCGCCATCAGCCCCGACATCGACCACGAACTTGCGCTCAGCCGTATCAGCGGCGAGAGTTCGGCCGCCGACGTGCTCACACCGCGCGAATTCGAGGTGCTGCGGCTGCTGCTCGCCGAGAACACGACGGAGGAAATCGCCGAGACCCTGCATGTCAGCCCGAAGACGGTGGCAAACCTGCACTCGCTGATCAAGGACAAGCTCGGCGTCGGCTCCGACATCGAGCTGGTGCGGCTGGCGCTACGCCAGGGACTCTTGACGGAGGTCGATCTCGGCGAGGCCTGACGCTGCGTGGCCGCGGATCATTCGCGTGCGATCAGCGAATCCAGCCACGCGCAGTTGAGCGGCGGCACGCGCGGGTCGGCGACGCGCACGCCACGCGCCGCCGCATCGAGTCGCATGTCGCGCAGCCGCTTGCGCTGCTCTTCGGGCATATGGAGCCGCTCGTGACCCCATAGCGACGGGCCGTCAAAGGTCTCGTGCGGCTGCCAGGTCTCGGGATCGATCACGCGCCCGCCCCAGCCATATTCGATGAAGAAGCCGGACGGGGTGTTCACATAAAACGAGGTCATGTAATCGTTGGTGTGCCGCCCCAGCGTATAGGCAACGCGGCCGTCGTCCATCTGCGCGAGATCATAGCCCTGCCCGACATCGTCGAGACTGCCGAGCTCGACCATGAAATGGTGCAGCGCCTTACGCCCGGAGCCGACCATCGCAAAGGAGTGGTGGCGGCCGTTGACGTGGAAGAAATAGAGCCCGTAGGGTTTGAGGCCAAAGTCCGAGACATGGAAGCCGAGCACGTCGCGATAGAACGGCAACAGCGGCTCGACGTCCTCGACATTGAGCACGACGTGTCCCATGCCGAGCGCGCCGGTGCGGAAACCCGAGATCGGTCGGCCGGGCCTGAACGGTTCGGTTGCAAGCTCCGGCTTGCAGAACGCCTCCAACCGGTTGCCGGCTGGATCGGCGAACGTGATCAGCTCGGTGACATGCCGCTCGTCAGCCAGTGCGCGTGACCCGCGGACGACCTTGACGCCCTGCCCTTCAAGCCTGCCAGCGAGCTGGTCCAGTTCGGCGGCCGAGTGAACTTCCCAGCCCATCACCACAAGTCCGGCATCGCTGCTGCCATCGACGATCAGGCGCTGCTTGCGGTCGTCCATGCGGAAGGCGCACATCTTGCCGCCGCGGTCGACCTGCTGCATGCCGAGCAGCCTGGTCGCCATCCGGCTCCACGAGTCGAGTTGGGAGGAATTGATCCCGATATAGCCGAGCGCGGTGATTTCCATCGACGTCCTCCCGAAGGCATCGCATGTGCCGCAGTGCGGCGAACTTGATACCGGCCGCGTGCGATCCTACGGTGAAGTCCCGCAATCGCTTCGCGTTCGCAACGACGATAATCACGCGACCGTGCGCCACAAGGGAGGAAATACGAAGTGTCCAAGGAGCGGACGCGGAACGGCCAGCCCCGTCAATCGGAAGGCGTTCGTGCCTTCAAGCGCGGGCTGGACGTACTGCAGGAGGTCAACCGCTCCGGCGGCATCCGCGCCGGCGACGTTGCGCGCGCGCTCGGCCTGCCCCGCCCCACCGTCTATCGCCTGCTCGAAACGCTGGAGGAACTCGGCTATGTCGCGCGCAGCGCCAGCGACGACCGTTTTCGTGTGACCCGGCGGGCACTGAGCCTCGGTGACGGCTATGATCCCGGCGTGGTGATCTGCCAGGCGGCAGCGCCTTATCTCGCCGAACTCAGCAAGACCCTGGTCTGGCCGGTCGATCTCTCCACCTACGAGAACGCCGCGATGGTGGTGCAGGAAACGACCCATTCGCGCAGTCCCCTCTCGATCGACCGCGGCATGATCGGCAAGCGCCTGCCGATGCTGCGCACCTCAGCCGGCCGCGCCTATCTCGCCGCCTGCCCCGCGCGCGAGCGCGATCTGATCGTGGCCCATCTGCGCCGCATCGACGACGCCGACGATCGCCCCTTCCTCGACCAAGGCCGGCTCGACCGCATGATCGCCGAGACCGCCGCGCGGGGTTACGCGATCCGCAGCGAGGGTGAATACAATCCCAGGACGGCTTCGATTGCCGTCCCCATCGTGCGGAACGGCGCCGTATTTGGCTGCATCTCAATCATTTGGATTCGCTCCGCGCTGGGCATCGAGGAAGGGGTGGCGCAGTTCGCGGGCCAGCTTCAGCAGACCGCGTCAGCCATTCCTGTCGAGGTCTAGTCGCCGTCCGCTGGGCGGACACTTGGCGCGGCGGCGTTGAAGGGATGGCATTGTTTGGGGAAGAGATAGCCCCATGCAAGATAAATCCGCCCCCGAAGAATTCGACGTCGTCATCGTCGGCCGTGGTCCGGTCGGCGCCACGCTCGCCAACCTGCTCGGCCTGCGCGGCGTGCGCACGCTGGTGCTCGAGCGCGAGGCACGGACTTATCATTTGCCGCGCGCGGTGCATTTCGACGACGAATGCATGCGCGTGTTCCAGACCATTGGCCTTGCCGAGGCGATCCTGCCGCAAACCATCCTCAGCCCCGGGATGCTCTTCCTCGACGCCGATGGCCGCATGCTGTTGGACTGGTCGCGGCCGCAGACGCTCACCCCGATGGGCTGGAATCTGAGCTATCGCTTCCATCAGCCCGATCTGGAGGACGCGCTGATCGGCGGCCTCGCGCGATGGCCGCACGTAACCTTGCGCAATCGTTGCGATGTATTCGCACTGGACCAGGATCAGCATGGCGTGCGCATCCGCTACGAGGACCTCTCCAACGGGAGGCTCAGCGAGGTCCGCGCCGGCTACGTAATCGGCTGCGACGGCGCCCGCTCCTTGGTGCGACGCTTCATCGGCTCGGGGATGGACGATCTCGGCTTCCACGAGCGCTGGCTGGTGATCGACGTCCTGCTCAAGCGCGAGCGCGACGACCTCGGCGACTACAGCCTCCAGCATTGCGATCCGCGGCGGCCCGCAACTTACGTGCGCGGCACCGGCACACGACGGCGCTGGGAGATCACGGTTCTTGCCGATGAGGACTCTCAGGAGGTAGCGCAACCTGCCAAGGTCTGGGAGCTGCTGTCGCGCTGGATCACGCCGGATGACGCCGCGATCGAGCGCGCCGCGGTCTACACGTTTCATTCCGTCATCGCGCAGCGATGGCGCAGCGCTCGACTGCTGCTCGCCGGCGATTCCGCGCATCAGACACCGCCCTTCCTGGGCCAGGGCATGTGCGCCGGAATCCGCGATGCTGCAAACCTCGCCTGGAAGCTCAGCGCGATCATCCGTGGCGGCGCTGCAGCTGACCTCCTCGACACCTATCAGAGCGAACGCCAGCCGCATGTGCGCGAGTTCATTGAGCTCGCCATTCGCCTCGGCGGGGTCATCAACACCAAGGCGATCGAAGCCGGCCTTGCCGCAGGCAAAGCGCGCGAGAATGCGCCGGTCAGGCTCGAGGTGAAGAAGCCCCTGCTCGGCCCGGGCCTTGCGCTCGGCGACCTGCCTCTCGCCGGACATCTCGCGCCGCAATTCATCTTGCGCGACGGTGGCCGTAGTGACGACCAGATCGGCTACAGCCATGTGCTCCTCGTCGCGAGCGCGGTCACGTTGTCGTCATCTCTCAATCCTTCACAGGCAGGGATCAAGATCCTGTCCAGCGACGATGCCGAAGGTGTCGGCCACTGGCTTCGCGAGCACGGCATCATCGCCGCGCTCGTTCGGCCCGACCGTTACGTGCGCGGCACCGCCCGCAACGATGCCGAGCTCGACCGGCTTATCGCCGCCATCACGCCTTCAACCCACGTGCCGTCCGCGGCCTGACCGGACTTTTCAAGGATACCTCATGAAGCTGCTTTCATTTTTCGCCGATGGTCGCGCCTCCTTCGGCGCCGTCAAGGATGGCGGCGTCGTCGATCTCGGTGCGCGCATGGCCGGCGACGACTGCACCACGCTGCGCCGGCTGCTCGAAAAGGGCCATCTCGCGGAGGCCGCGAATCTCGCCGGCTCCGCCAGGCCGGATCACGCGCTCGATAAGATCACCTTCGCACCCGTCATCCCCGATCCCGGCAAGATCATCTGCGTCGGCCTGAACTATCGTGACCACGTCGCCGAGACCGGCCGCACCGTCACCGAGAAGCCGGCACTGTTCGTCCGATTTCCCTGTAGCCAGGTCGGCCATCTCCAGCCCCTCGTGAAGCCGAAGGTCAGCGACGATTTCGACTATGAAGGTGAGCTCGCGCTCGTCATCGGCAAAAAAGGCCGCCACATCCGGGCGAGCAGCGCGCTCGACCATATCGCGGGCTATTCCTGCTACAACGAAGGCAGCGTCCGCGACTGGCAGCGCCACACCAGCCAGTTCCTCTCTGGCAAGACCTTTGCCGAGAGCGGCAGTTTCGGGCCTTGGCTGGTGACTGCGGACGAGATCCCCGATCCGTCAAAGCTCTCCTTGCAGACGCGGCTGAACGGTAATGTCGTGCAGGACACCACCACCGATCTTCTGATCACCGCCATCCCCGAACTGATCGCCTACATCTCGACGATCTGCCCGCTCGTGCCCGGCGACGTCATCGTCACGGGCACGCCCGGTGGCGTCGGAGCCAAGCGCACGCCGCCACTGTGGATGCGCCCCGGCGACACCGTCGAGGTCGAGATCTCCGGCATCGGAATCTTGCGCAACAAGGTCATCGCCGAACCGGCCTGACCGCCAGCACCATCGATCAACGATAAAATCGGGAAACGCCATGGCCACAATCCGCACAACGTCCACCGCCATCCTGCTGTCCGCGCTGGCGCTTGCAGGCGCCACTGCGCGCGCCGAGATCAAAGGCGATGCGATCCGCATCGGCGTCCTCACTGACATGAACGGCGTCTTCGCAACCGCCATGGGTCCCGGCTCGGTCGAGGCGGCGCGGATGGCCGTGGAGGAGTTCGATGGCAAGATCAACGGCAAGCCGATCGAGATTTTGCAGGCCGATCACCAGAACAAGCCGGATCTCGCCGCCTCCCTCGCGCGAAAGTGGTTCAGCGACGGCGTGCAGGCGATCGCCGACGGTGGCAGTTCCGGCGCCGCACTCGCGGTGCAGGAGCTGGTGCGCGGCAACGGCAAGATCTTTCTCGTCTCCGGCGCCGGCGCCAACCAGCTGACCGATGAAGCCTGCGCGCCGACCAGCGTGCAATGGACCCAGGACGCCTATTCCACGGCGACCGCGGTGGTCTCCGGTATCATGCAGACCAGCAAGGAACCGTGGTTCTTCATCACCGGCGACTACGCTTTTGGCCACTCGATCGAGGCGACCGCGCGCGAGCGCATTGCCGCGCTCGGCGGCAGGGTCGCCGGCAGCGTCAAGGCGCAGCTCGGCACGCCCGACTACAGCTCGTTCCTGCTGCAGGCGCAGTCGTCGGGCGCAAAGATCCTCGCGATCAACGTCGCCGGCGACAACGCCACCGCGATCAAGCAGGCCGAGGAATTCGGGCTCGCCAGCCAAGGCATGAAGATCGTGCCGATGTCGTTTCAGAACGTCGACATCGAGGCGGTCGGGCTCAAAGCCACGCGCGGCGATCTCATCGTCACCTCCTTCTTCGAGGACGTCTCGCCCGCCGCCCGGAAGTTCTCCGATGCGTTCTATGCGCGCAGGAAAGCAATGCCCTCGCAGATCCAGGCCGGCGTCTATTCTGCCGTACGCCACTATCTGCAGGCCGTGAAAGACACCGGCTCGGACGACAGCGCCGCCGTGATGGCCAAGATGAAGGCAACTCCGGTATCGGATGCCTACACCCCCAACGGCCGTATCCGCGAGGACCAGCGCATGGTGCACGACCTCTATCTGGTGCAGGTCAAGACGCCGGAGGAATCCAGGGGTCCCTGGGATTTCGTCAAGCTGGTCGCAACGATCCCGCCTGACCAGGCCTTCCGTCCGCTCGACCGCAGCAAGTGCGGCCTGGTCGGCAAGTAACCGTCAGGCGAGATAGCGCGTGAGATAGCCTTCCATGGCGTAGAGCGCGCAGAGCGCGAGGCTCGACCACACCGCGGCGCTGAAATACAGGAACATCCAGGTCAGCTCGCCCTTCCAGTGCGTGATGTCGTGGGTCACGACCCAGCGCGTCGCGACGTCGTGCAGGCCTTCGAGCAAGCCCAAGAACCTGCCGCCCTCGGCGTGCCCTGCCCGCCAACGGCTGAGATACATCGGCACGTCGACGGTGACGAGGAAGGCGAGGAAGCAGGCGATGCCGACGATTCCCGCGATCAGCGCCCAGCGCACCGGCCCCTGGAATTCCGGCATCAGCCGGCACAGCGCAATGCCGGCGAGGAAGAAGGTCACCGCCCACAGCGAGTTCTCGATCGCATTGTAGAGGAAGTTGGTGGTCACCACCGCGTACCAGGAGAAGCACTCCGCAATGAGGATGATCGGCACGATCACGAGCGCGATGTTCACCGCGGTCTCCGCACCGGTCATGTTCCCGAGCTGGTGCAGGATGATCGCCCATTGCGCGGCAAAGCAGACTTCGGCCACGGTCGCGACCGTACGGCCGACGAACACGCTCGACAGCCAGGTATCGAACAGGCAGATGCGCTGCACATCGGCGCGCGGCAGCACCGAGCGGAAGGCGCAGCCGAACACATAGGCCGCGCACAGCAGGAACATCAGGCCGATATCCGAGCCGCCACTGACACTGCCCGCAACGGTCGGGTAGAACTCGCGGTACAGCATGAACCAGACGAGGATGTTGGCAGCGCTGACCAGCGTCAGGGACCCCCACCACCACGCGAGGGGATTTGACCGTGCCTGCCACTGCAACATGAATCGCTCCGCTGTAATCGATGTGACATGTATTCGTAATAATCTTGTCACGAGACACCAGGGAATCACGACAAAAATCTGTGTGCGGGGTCGCTTTCCGCGCAGCTTTGGCCTGGGTCAGGGGCGTCCGCATAGTGGACGATAACTGCACGTTCTCCAAATTTATTGGACAACAGGCATCTTCGGGTTCATGAAACCCGGATGGCCCGAGCCGTCTCCAAACCGTCCCTCACCTCCTCGACCGCCGCCGCGGTGCTGGCTTCGAGCACCGACGATGCCGCATTCGCGACGACGCTGGCGAAAGGTCTCGTGGTGCTCGAGGCTTTCAAGGCCGGGACGCTGCTCGGCAACATGGAGCTGTCGACGCTGACCGGAATCCCGCGGCCGACGGTGGCGCGGTTGACGCACACGCTGGCTGAGCTCGGCTATCTCCGCTACGACGCCGAGCGCGCGAAATATCGCGTCGGTGCGCGGGCGCTGCGCATGGTGCATCCGCTGCTCGCCGACATGCAATTTCGTCAGGTGGCGCGGCCCATGATGCAGGAGCTCGCGCAGAGTGTCCGCGGCACGGTGTCGATCGGCCTGCTCGATGCGACCTCGATGATCTATGTCGAGACCGCGCGCTCCGGCGACGTCGGCCCGCACGTTCCCGACATCGGCATGCCAATCCCTGTTGTGATGACCGCGATGGGCCGCGCCGCGGCGGCAACCTTGCCGCCGGCGGATGCGGACCGGCTCGAACGGCAGATCGCGGCCGAGGACGCCGCGCTGTGGTCCGCCTTCCGCGACAAATACCGGGCCGGAATCACGCAATGCACAAGCCGCGGCTTCTGTACCTGCTGGGGCGAGTACATCGCCTCGATCCATGCCGTCGCCGCGCCGTTGTTTCACGCGCGCGAAGCGAAGCAGTCGTTCTCGATCAATTGCGGCATCCCCGCGTTCCGGCTGCAACCGGGCCAGCTGGAGGGCGAGATCGGCCCGCGCATCGCCGCGCTCGCCGACAGCATCCGCGCCATCGTCAGGGCGGCGGAGCCGGCAGCCGCGACACGCAAGCAAAACAAGAAGGGCGCCAGGACATGAACAAGCAAGCTGGCGCCCCACGTCCGGGAGGCCATCATGACCATCACACGCCGAACATTGCTGGGCGCCCTTGTCGCATCCCTGTCGAGCCCGCCATTTTGCGCACGCGCTGAGGAGGCCTGGCCGTCACGCCTAGTGCGGCTGATCTCACCCTATGGACCCGGCGGCTCCAACGACATCTCGCTGCGCCTCCTGGCGGAGGAGTTCGGCCGCAGCCTGCATCAGCAGTTCATCGTCGAGAACAAGCCGGGCGCCGGCACTCGCATCGCCAACGATATGGTCGCGCATGCGCCGGGCGACGGCTACACCTTTCTCTATGTCGCAGCTCCTTATGCCACCGCCGAAGCGCTGTTCGGCAAGCTGACCTACGAGCGAAAGGAGCTGCAACCCGTCGCGATGGCGGTGATCGCGCCGCTGTTCTTGATCATCAGTGCCGACGCGCCGTTCAAGACGCTCCCCGAAATGATCGCCTATGGCAAATCGAAGCCCGACGGCCTCACCTTCGCTTCGCCCGGCGCCGGCTCGCAGCCGCACCTTGCCGGCGAGCTCCTGTTCCGGGATGCTGGCGTCAAGGGCCTCAACATCCCGTTCCGCGGCGACGCCGCTTCCTACACCGAGCTGCTCGCCGGCCGCGTCGACGCCACGCTGACCGCGCTGCCGACCGCCCTGCCCTACATCCAGAGCGGCAAGTTCATCGTGCTCGGCGTCGCCTCGCCCGAGCGCAGCGCGCTCTACCCGCAGGCGCCGACCTTGCGCGAGCAGGGTTTTCCGAACGTGGCCGCCGCCGGCTGGTACGGCTTCATGGCGCCATCGACGACACCACGCATGATTGTCGACAAGCTTCAGGCCGAGGTGCTGCGCGCACTCGCCGAACCCGCAATCAAGGACAAGCTGACCGCGCAGGGCCTCGAAGTGCGGCCTGGCACCGCGGCGGAGTTTGGCCAATTCATCGACAACGAAACGCAGAAATGGACCAAGCTGATCCGCGACGCCGGCCTCAAGGGCGAATGACGATCGATGCGGCGCTCAGTGCCCTCCGGCGCGGCGGCCGCCGCTGCGGATGAAGTCGTCGCGTTCGTCGACGTGGTGCTGATATTCGGAGATCGCGCGATTGGCCATGCGGATCCGGTTCGTCTGTCCCTCCTCCACCATCACGGCGATACGTTGCGCCAGGAACACGCAGGCTTCGAATTCGTCGCTGATGGCGTCCGTGCGCGCGAGAAAGTCCCAGGCGATCTCGAAGGCCTGCTCGGCGGCGGGATTGCGGTAATCGCTGAAGATAATGTGCGTCATCACTGCCAAAGCCGGAGGGCCACTATCGTTCCTACCGGCCTGGTGCACGATCCGGTGTTCCGATTTTCGGACCGGACAATGCGACCAGATCGCCGCGCCTTCACATCGATGAGCGTAGGAACGGTTGGCAACGCGCGTGATTGGTCCCCTCGTAAATCTTTGGGAGCAACAACATGCGTAAGACGATTCTGACGATCTTCACGGCCGCGATGCTGGCCGGCGCTTTAATCGGCGCAGCGTTCGCACAAGGTGCGGGCGGCGGCGGCGCCGGTGGTGGTGCTGGACGCGCTGGCGGCGGAGCCGGTGGTGGCGCTGGCGCCGCAGGTGCCGGAGCAGGCGCAGGCTCGGGCGATGGAGGCAGCGGAGGCGCTGGCAGTGCAGGTGGCGGCGGCGGTATCACGCATGTGGAGCGTGGCGGACAAGGTGCCTCCAATCCAAAAGGCATGCGCAACGAGACGACCCCACCGTCCGGCGGCACACCGCGTCGTTAGCGGGAGCAATGATCAGGCCCCTTCGAAACTCGACATGACCAAGTGGCGCGCATGAGTGCGACCTCGGCGCGTCCTCTGCGCCGGAGCCGCACTCGTTTTTTTGAACGGCTGAGCGATGAACTTAAGACACGTTCAAGTGGCCGCAAGAAATCTTTGCGAACGCGATCTCACCGCTTCATCCCCGCCACATACGCCGCCAGCTTGTCCAGCGTCTGGTAACCGTATTCGACCGCGCCGAATCCGATCATGCCATCGCGCTGCTCGGTGCTCGAGGCCAGCTGGCGCATCATCAGCACGGTCTTGCCGTTGCTCTGCTCGGCAAAGGTGACGGTGAAGCGGAACATGCCGGGATCCTCGTCCTGGTCGACGCCGTGATCCATTTCCATCAGAGACGGCCGCTCGATGCGGCGGAAGCGCATGCGGTTCGGATAGACGGTGCCGTCGGGGCCGATCATGTTGAAGCGCCAGACGCCGCCGACGCGAACGTCGATCTCGAAGGTCTCGATCTTGAATCCCTTTGGCCCGAACCATTGCGGCAGATGTTTCGGGTCGGACCAGGCCTCGAACACCAGATCGCGCGGCGCGTCGATCACGCGCGACATCACGATCTCGCGGTCGAGCGACCATTGCGACAAGGCGGCATTGGCAGAATTCGTCATCACTCAGAACCTTTCCGTTTGGTTGTTCGGGACGGACGCTTGGCGGCCGCCCTCTCCTTCTCTTTCTTGAGCTTCATCACATAGGCTTCGAACCGGTCGAGCCGCGCCTCCCAGATCGCACGCTGCTGCTGGAACCAGTCTTCCGCGCTGAGCAGCGCATTCGGGCTGAGGCGGCAGGTGCGCACGCGGCCGGATTTCTCCGACAGCACGAGCCCGCTCGTCTCCAGCACATGGATGTGTTTCATGAAGCTCGGCAGCGCCATGTCGAATGGATCGGCGAGCTCGCCGACCGACGCCTCGCCCGCGCAGAGCCGCATCACGATCGCCCGACGCGTGGGATCGGCGAGCGCGGAAAAAACCTGGTCGAGCCGGGACAATTGGTTAGCCATGAAGCTAACTATAGGGCCGCCGCCATCCGGCGTCAACAATTGTTAGCTCACAGGCTAAGTTATTTTGTCGCGAGCCCCACACGGGGAACCCACAACGCGCAATCGTGAATTGGGGCGCGCGCTCGTTCACGTTAAGAGGGGCTCGGGGGCACATCACATCTTGCGTCAGAGCCGTGCCGTCTGTTGTCACATCATCACACCTCACCCGGCGGGCGCTTTGCCGGGCAGCGCTCGTTCCGCTCGCACTTGCCTGGTCCGGCCGCGCCTTGGCGGATTCCGACATGATCGCGCAGATGCGCGACATCGTCGCGAACGAGCTGGCGCCGACCGCGACGCCGGACTATTCAGGCGGGCTTGCCGCCGCCCTTTATGCCGGCCGCCATGTCGAGTTCTTCACTTACGGTCTTGCCGATGATGCCGCCAAACGGCCGGTGACGCCGGACACGCTTTTCAATCTCGCCTCCTTGCGCAAACCTTTCGAGGCGACCCTCGTGGCGCTCGGCGCACTGCGCGGCGAGCTGCGGCTAGATGACCACCTGCCGAAATACCTGCCCGAGCTGAGCGGCGACTACATCCGCGGCGTCACCGTCGGTGAGCTCGCCACGCACACCTCCGGGCTATTGCTGCCGACCGATCATCCGCCCTGGCCGGACGAGCAGTTTACGCGCGACCAGTTCATCGCCATGCTAAACACCTTCGTGCCGCCGCCCGGCGTCGCACCCGGCCGGCAGCGCATCTACACCCATGCCGGCTACGTGCTGCTTCAGCTCGTGCTCGAGCGCCGCTACGGCGCTCCGACCGCGGCCCTGTTCGAACAGCGCATCCTTGCGCCGCTCGGCATGGCCGCCACCTGCGTCCCCGAGCGCGCCGAAGACAACCGCGCCGTCATGGACGAGGCCTGGATGCGGCGCGTGGTCCAGGGCTATTCGGATCAGGGCATGGCGATCGGCCCGATCGGCAACCAGCAGAGCTATTTTGACTTTTCCGGCACCGGCCAGATGTTCTCCTCGGTGCGGGATCTCGCGAGCTTCGTTGCTGCCTGCGTCGATGGCCGCTCGGTCGATCCGCATCTGCGCGAGGCGTTGCGGATGACGCAGCATGAGGCCTTCCGCGTCGACGAGAAATTCGGACAGGGCATGGCCTGGGAAACCGTACGCCTGCCCGGTGTCACCGTCGTGGACAAGCCGGGCGGCCTCAACAACGCCTCCGGCTATATCGGCCTCGTGCCGGCGCGGCGGCTCGGCATCGTCCTGCTGGCCAATCGCGGCGAATATCCGCACGAGGTTGCGCGCTACAAGATATTGCCGGAACTGGCGCGGCTGGTCGCCTCACATTGAGGCGCCGCCTTTAGAGCGTTTTCGAGCGAAGTGGATACCGGTTCGCGTGAAGAAAACGCGTCAAAACAAGAATCTAGAGCTTCGGTTCTGATCCAATCAGAACCGATCATACTCTAGACCGAGCGCGTCAGCCCGCCGTCGACGCGGATGTTCTGGCCGGTGATGTAGGCCGCGCCGTCGGATGCCAGGAACGAGACTGTCGCCGCGATCTCCTCGACCTTGCCGTAGCGCTTCATCGGCACGTTGTCGCGGCGCGCGTCTAGCTGCGGCAGGCTGTCGATTCAGCCCGGCAGCACGTGGTTCATGCGGACATTGTCAGCGGCATAGGTGTCCGTGAAGATTTTCGTGAAGGCGGCAAGGCCCGCCCGGAACACCGCCGAGGTCGGGAACATCGCGCTCGGCTCGAACGCCCAGGCGGTCGAGATGTTGATGATGGCGCCACCCTTCTGCGCCTGCATTACCGGCGTCACCAGCCGCGTGGGGCGGATCACGTTGAGCAGGTACGTATCGAGGCCGGTATGCCATTGCTCGTCGGTGATCTCGGTGATCGGCGCGCGCGGCCCATGGCCCGCGCTGTTGACGAGCACGTCGATGCGTCCCCATTTGGCCAGCGCACCGTCGACGAGACGCTTCAGATCGTCATTGGATTTGTTCGAACCGGTGACGCCGAAGCCGCCGAGCTCGGCGGCCAGGGCCTCGCCTTTGCCGGAGGACGACAGGATCGCGACGCGAAACCCGTCCGCTGCCAGCCGCCGCGCGGCCCCTGCCCCCATGCCGCTGCCGCCCGCAGTGACGAGTGCAACCTTCTCCGCCATGAGCGATTCATCCTCTGTGCTATCGTTGAGGCGAGCCACAGGCCCGGCCTATCATGAGGCCTTCTACCGCCAGATCCGCTGTCAGGTCCATCGTCGAGAGCATCCGTCATGAGCGATTTGCAGATCCGCAATTTGCGTCCCGAGGAGATCGCCGTCGCCATCGACTGGGCCGCGGCGGAGGGTTGGAATCCGGGCCTGGCCGATGCTGCCTGCTTCGCGATCCCTGACGCGCAAGGTTTCTTAGTCGGCGAGATCGACGGCGAGCCGGTCGCGACCGTCTCCTGCGTCAATTACGATGACCGCTTCGCCTTCCTCGGCTTCTACATCGTGCGTGCAGACTTTCGCGGCAGCGGCCACGGCCTGCGCATCTGGAACGCGGCGATCGCGCATGCGGGCGCCCGCGTAATCGGGCTCGATGGCGTGGTCGCACAGCAGGACAATTACAGGAAATCGGGCTTCCAGCTCGCCTACGCCAATATCCGCTATGGCGGCATCGTGACCGCACCACCGAAACCGCCCGCCGAGGTCGTCGCCCTCGACAAGATCCCGTTTGCACTTGTTGAAGCTGATGACGCCACCGTCTTCCCTGCGCCGCGCAGCGCCTTCCTGCGCGCCTGGATCAACACATCGGGCCATGTCGGCCGCGCGCTGCTGCGCGATGGCAAGCTCGCCGCCTGGGGCGTGATCCGGCCGTGCCGGACGGGCCACAAGATCGGCCCGCTCGTCGCGCACGATCGCGCGGCGGCGGAAGCGATCGTGCAAGCTTTGCTGTCGAACGCAGACGGCGGCGAGGTCTTTCTCGATGTCCCCGCCGTCAATCGCGAGGCCATCGCGCTCGCGGGCGAGCTCGGGCTCAAACCGGTGTTCGAGACGGCGCGGATGTACACCGGGCCGATCCCGCCGCTGCGCATCGACCGCGTCTTCGGCGTGACCAGCTTCGAACTGGGCTAGCTCAGTAACAGCGCATGATGTTGACGGTGTGCTCGCCGCCGCCGCGCCCGGGCACCGTCACCTGCTCGGTCGGGCAGCTCGGCACATAGGGCCGGTCGGAGGGCACGACGTTCGGCGGGAAGCGATGCGCCCAATCCCAGGGAACGTCATACGTATAGGTGTAGCGCACGTCATTGGAGAGCGGCTGCGCCGCCTCGCCGAAAGGCTGGCTGTACGTCGCGCCGTCGTAGAAGAACCCGCCCCCGCCCGGCCAGTAGACCCAGGGATTGCTGCGCCGGTGGAACCGGGCTCCCGGCCCGATCGGCGCACGTGCCATTGCTCCTGACGGAGCTGCGGTGACACCATGCGGCGCGGCGCCGCCGGGTCTGGCAAAACTGTCGCTGGGGCTAAGGAGCAGCGCGGCTGCGCTGAGCGAGGCGAATAGCGCCCCTTGTGATCTCGACATCATGAACGCACCAACTCGTTTGGCTTCGCAGGTAGCGGCTCCCCACCGCACGCTAGGCCGCGCTGTCGCCCGCCCGCAAACGTATAATTAATTATTGGTTAAGACACGGGATTAACGGGGAACATGGTGCGGCAGAACGCCCGGATTTCCCGTCCCGTTTGAGCGACTTCGTTCCGCGCCACGCGATTCATAACCAGTTGATCGGAGTTGATCGCTCCTGGCCAATACGTCCGGAACGCTCCCGCATTGCAACCGTTGGCCCCCGACACAAGCAAGGAGCACTCGAATGCAGAACAAGTCAAAACTCCTCTGCCTGGTCACGGCATCGCTCGTTGCAGGCGCTACAGCCGCGTCGGCGCAGGGCTACTACGATTGGAACGGGCCGCGCGTGGGTTGGGACGCGCCCGCCTACGAACCGGTTCAGCCGCGCGCGTACTATCCTGACGTCGCCGGACCGTATGGCGCGTACTACGGCATCCGCCATCCGACCCCGAGCTCGACGCAGGGCGACGTCGGCCCTGACGGCAACAACAACGGCACGCTGACCGGCGGCTATCGCTGGTAGCGACAGGGCTTCATTTGCACGACCCGTCGCCTTCATCGAGCGGCGGGTTGTTCTTTTGCGGCCTACGTATTGTGAGCTGAAGAATCGCCGTTGCCGCCGGCTGCGCGATAATGGCCGTAGCCCGGATGGAGCGCAGCGCAATCCGGGACCGCTGGGTCCGCACGGATGGAATCCCGGATTACGCTTGCGCTCCATCCGGGCTACAAGACCTTGCGTTGCCTGTCGGGCAAAACACGCAAGCCATGGGTCAACGCGCGCCATCCAAAATATCCCGCTTTACCGAAATTCGGAAATGACGTATGTGTCGCCGCAACCCGGCCCAAGGAAGAGGGGCGTATCGCGATCGTCACGAACGCGGGCCGGGCGGCGGTGGACGTGGACCACACCGGCGCGAAAGGCTTCGCAGGGCGGGCAACCGTGAGCGAAAGCGTCACGCCAACGACGGGTGCGGTTCGCGTACGGCCAAATCGTGTGGTCCTGGCGCCCGGGGTTCTGTGCGCCAAGTCTGGCGGTGATGAGGCGGCCCGACCGGGTTCGCAGCATCAGCGATCCGCAAGGCGACGGGGGCAATAGTGCATCGCTCCCCGGGGAGAGCGCGACATAAGCCGTTCCAACCACTGCGCAGGGAAGGCCGGGATGTCTCCGGTTGCCCTGTTTCCCGCTATGCATTGAAGCACACGCAATCTGCTCCTGGCATGGCGGTCCATAGGAGCCAACCGGCTCCCGGTCTTCCCTGCGCCCTTGTGTCCCAGAAATCTGTCAGAATGTGCAAACGGGCGGTTGGATCAGAACCGCCCGTTGCTGGAACTGAGCCCGTTGCGCCCAAAGGCGAGAGAGCCTGTGAAAGAGCGAGGG
>Ga0209700_103274_pt1 | contig 31288 bp, 13 predicted proteins | sample SiratroredBW_FD_187528 | JGI IMG/M metagenome (GOLD analysis project Ga0209700, IMG submission 187528) | Root nodule microbial communities of legume samples collected from California, USA - Siratro red BW (SPAdes) (version 2) | ecosystem: Host-associated > Plants > Roots > Nodule | place: USA...
TATTTGTGTGTATTTCAACTAAAACTTTAAATCTTTAAATCTCATGATTATGTTTATTCTATGTAATATAATCTTGACCTTTAAGATAACTAAACAATCAAATGCCAACTTATATATAAATGTTTTGTGGTAAATCTGATAGACAAGTTTAGTAGAATTGCTATACATGATAGAGATTTTAAAAAACTAAACAATCAAATGCCAACTTATGATATAAATGTTTTGTGGTAAATCTCATAGACAAGTTTAATAGAATTGCTATACATGATACAAAAATCTATAGTTTATTTTTTCTTGAACATTTTTTTAACCCTAAATTGTAAAGATAGTACCCTAGTCTGCCATGATTTGTCCTTATTGGACCAAATGTGTTTTTAGTAAATGTTTGCTATCTTGGTAGGTATTGTTCTTACCCGACTCAAGAAGAGGTATCAGCTGTAGATGGTCAAATCGAGAATTATAACCCCCTAATAAATTAGAATCAATTAGAGTAATTACTATTAACGGATAGTTTAAGTTAAGAGCGAAATACCTACTCTTGATCGAGGAAAGGGAAGCTTCTGTAAATACCATTAGGCAATTTCTCCGTCCTATAAGTAGTAGGGCCCTACTCAGCGATCCCTGTGCCGAGGATATTACCGCTTTATTTCTAGGTATGATTTGATTTTTGTTTACCTTTTGAATTCTGATGTTTTTCTTTCAGAGATCATGAGGAAAGAAGAAGAGTGGGTTGTTGCCTCCAAAATCCCAAGAAGAAGAGTGGAACAGTACCTTGATCATCAGCGGGCCCTGTATCGAGTCCAACTACGATCAACACTGTCCCTAAGGTCATCTGCTTGGAAGGATCCTCTGATCACGTGCCCCTGCAGACTTCGGCTCCCACTCCAATAGCTTCATCCTCTCCCAAGCCAACCTCGACTCGCGATCTTCCCCTTCCTGGAGTCATCTCTAGGGTGGAAGGAACCACTATGAGACTGGACCATCTTTCCACCACGGCTTTAAACTCCAACTCATACTGGCATGTGAACATGAGGGGAAAAAATCTGCAGAGTGCCAGCATGTTTCCTAGTGCCTATGATGTTGAACTAATGACGACAATTGGGGGTGAGGAATGCTTCAATGCTGGAGAAGTGATGTTGGGAAGGTGCATGGCTATCTTCCAACACTTCAAGATTGTTGCCCGAAGCCACTCAGACCTGCTTAGCATGAATGTTAGACTGGAGAAGCAGGTACAAGAACTACTTAAAGAGAAATCCGAGATAGAGTCGGCCTTTGCTGCCAAGGAGCTAGAACTCTCTTAGTGACAAGGGCTGAATAGGCGGCTTGATGATGATATTGGGCATTTAAAAGAGAGGTTGGATTTTTTCCAAAAAGAAGCTTCAATATATGGAAACTCAACTTTCAAAAGGCAAGGCTGAGTGGAAGATGAAAAATTCCAACTGCAAAAGACCTGTGTGGACGCCTATGAGGAGGGTTTCATGAAGGCCATGCGACAAGCCCCAAATCTGCAAGTGAGCCAGTTTGACTTGGACAAAGATGTTGTAGATGGTCAACTTGTAGACGAATAACTTTTTTTTTTTTTTTGTAATAAATTTGTCTTTCTCTTATTGTAATGAACTTAGTACAATTTCTTGTGTTCAAGTAATTCGTACCTTTTACAGTCGTTTGTGTCTATGATCACGTTGTGTTGCATTCTAAACTTGGTTGGCTTGAGTGTACTCGAAGGTTCTCGACCTTTCCGATTTAAGCGTTTACTTAGTCTTGAATATTATACTTAGTTTTAGAGAACTTGAATGCTTGTTCGGATCCTGTTGAAGTGTTTGCTAAGTCTTGAATATTATACTCGATTTTAGAGAACTCGAACACTTGTTCGGTTCTTGAACTTTGTTGACTTAAGTGTTTGCTTAGTCCTTTGCGAATAACATACTTGGCTTGAGTGAATTTGAATGTTTGTTCGGTTCCCAAGTTTCGTTGACTTAATCGTTTGCTTAGTCTTTTATGAATAATATATTGAGTTTGAGTGAACTAGAACATTTGTTCGACTCCCGAGTTATGTTGACTTAAGCATTTGCCTAGTCTTTTACAAATAATGTACTTGGTTTGAGTGAACTCGAACATTTGTTCTGCTCCCTATGTTGACATAAGTGTTTACTTAGTGTTTTATAAATAATGTACTCGGTTTAAGTGAACTCGAACATTTGTTCCGCTTCCGAGTTATGCTGACTTAGGCGTTTGATTAGTCTTTTACAAATAATTGTATTCGGTTTGATTGAACTCAAACATTTGGTTGTCTCCCTAGTCTTACATTCTTTTATTGAATATCTTAAGCTTTTGGATTTTTGTTTTACGTATTTCTTTTCTTCTCTCTGAATCAATATAGGGTTTTGGTATTGAAAAACAAATTGCATACGAATTTTACATACAGATAAATCCGTATATAATTACATATAGAATTTGAAATCCGTATGTAAGTATTACCTACGACAATTTTATATATGAATTTTTGTCCGTATATAATCCGTATGTAATTTCAAATTACATACGGATTTTTAATGTTACATATGGATTCTGATTGTAGGTAATAACAAAATTTCTTATAGTGTTAAACCATTATCCAACTTCAAATTTGTTTTATCTGTACATTTATGCATGCGTCTCTTCTATTTGGAGGCTTGTGTGTCTCTATTTGGAGACTTGGAGGGGAAGATTGAGGAATTCAAGTTTATGTTTGCTTGTTCTTATTTTGAGTGCATCAAATTATTCTCAAGATCATTTTATTTTTTATTACTGTTTAATTAATTTCAAAATAATTTGTGCAAGATTTAAGAAAGAGCATTAAAAATTTAAAATTTATAAATTAAATTTAAAGACTTACCGAAGGACATGACCAAAAGATAGAATGAGACTTTGAGACTTCAAGACAAAATACTACAATCAAGTTCATTGTTTCAGGTTTTATCTTTTTAACTTATATTTAATATTATATATATATATATATATTATAATTTTTAATTTTATATAAAAATATATAAATATGTCACTTAGATTTATTTATTTTAAAAACTAAATATCTTAAAGGAGATTATAAAATTAAAAAAATGACAAATCAATTGATATTCTTAATTATATAAAAATAAATAAATTATTTTTCAAATACATATATAGCATATAGAATAATGTTAATAATTTTAATATCAATTTTTTCAACTAATTTTTTTTTCCAAAAGTTAAACTAATAAAATTAATTTAAGATCAACAATATCTCAATAAAAATTAAATAATTTAGTTTTATTATCTATTGGAAATATATTTTAAATAAAGTTAATTATAATAATTTAATAAATAACTTTAAATTACAAAAAAATTGAAAAATAAATTTTAAATAAAATATAATAATTTTAATTATTTTATTAATTTAGAAATCCTTTTTATTTTTTCAAGTTATTTTAGGTCTTCAAAAACCCTTGACCGCCACTAACTTGAGCGAGCAATGAAAAACCAAAAATTGGTGTTAATGTAGGAAGACTACAATTCGAAAGATCATTAGGCCGTAAAAGATATTTCATGACGTGATAATTTCTTGTAATGATAATAAAAAATAAATAATTATGTTTTTAATTAATAATAAAAAATAAATAATTATGCCAACAATTGAAATGTTACAGCCTACTTACAAAAGAGCCTATTTACATCGATCCTTGTCCTTGTGATATAAGTACACCTAATTAAAAAAAATTATAAGCAATCAAAACAGTTTCTATCAATTACAAATAGTCCATTTTAGATAGTTCAAACTTGAGGGATAGTCATCAACCCCTCTACATACAAGCACCCGACGGCTTAATGTTTTAGATGGCTTAAAACGAATTTAAAAAATAAGATATTTTTTAAATTAATAAAATAATTAAAATTATAATATTTTTATTTAAAATTTATTTTTTAAGATTTTTTTATGTAAAATTATCTATTAAATTATCATAATTGATTTCATTTAAAATATATTTTTCAATAAATAATAAAGCTAATCTATTTAATATTTTTTGAAAACATTGTTGATCTTAAATAAGATTTTATTGGTTTAAGTTTTGAAAAACTCTTTTAAACTGTTATACTGGAATTGTTAACATTATTCTATATGATATATATGCATTTGAAAAAGAATTTATTCTTTTTACATAATTAAGAATGTTAATTGATTTATCATTTTTCAATCCTATAATCTCTTTTAGGATATTTAATTCTGAAAATAAATCTAAGTCATCAAGATCCAACAAATTATCATATTTCAAATATTTTTCAAGGTTTAGGCATTTAAAGAACATTCACTAGCATTTTATAATTCATTTTTTTATTTATTTTTATAAATTTATCCATAGTTCCTTTCGTGATTTAACAAAAAGTTCAACTCTTCTCTTTTTTTTTGAAGTTTTTAATAACCTGATTCATATCTTTTAGTTGACATATTTGTATACTTATATAAAATTAAAAAAATTATAATGTATATAACACTGAATATAAGTTATAATTATATAAAACGAGATTGAGTTAGAAAGATAAAATTTGATTGCCAAAACAAGAAACTTGATTGTAGTATTGTCTTAAAATCTCAAGTCTCCTTCTGTCTTTGGATCCTACCATTTGTTGAGTCTTTAAATGTAATTTATAAATTCTAAATTTGTAATGCTCATCCTTGAATATGCACAAATCATTTTGAAATCAATTAAACAATAATAGAAAAATAAAATAATTTTGAAATCAATTCATCAATCTAATTCAAAAGGAGCAAGAACAAACACAAACTTCAATTCCTTAATCTAGCTCTAACTCTCCAAGTAGGGACATGCACAAATACACAATATAGAATGTTAAAATAAATTTAGAATTGGATGATGACCTAAAACAATCAAACACTCAAATTGAAAGAATAATATGAAAGAACAGATAAGAGAGTTCGAGAAAGGAAAGAGATAAGTGAAAAAGTCAGATAAAAGAAGAAGATAAGACATATAAATAAATGATATGATGAAAGTAGAAAGAGATAGAAAATTTTAATATTTAGGATACCTTGACTATTCAATTTTTGTTTGAAAAAATATTGTTAATTTGTTAAAGTTTCAAAAATGTTATTCTTAGATAATATTTATAATATCTATATAAATTTAATGTCATTAAAGAATATTTATAATACCTATATAAACTTAAAGTAAGTTAAGATATTTTAAACTTTTAATTAAAAATTATTTTTAAGTGTAATTTTAAAATTAAATATTTTTTAATTTTATAATAATGTATTAATATTAAATTTTTTTGAAGTCTTGGAGGTGTTGAGGCTTAAATCAATTGTTTTACTAGCGCTGCATATAAAGTCAATTACATCATTTCAAAACATTACATCAACGAACCAAATCAAGGACCTGGTAATAAAAGCTTATCTGGATGAAAGAAAATTTTAGTTGAAATTTGAGTGTAAGGGAAATAGGGGTGCACATATTCAGGAGGATGTAGAAAACATTTATCCCAAAGACTGTTGTGTTTTTTTTTTTTTTTTTGAACGGCAAAAAATCAATTAAATAAAAAGTGAGCACTCACTAGTAGAAAAAAGACATTTAATCGCAGTTGTATAAGACTTACAAGCGCAGTTGTACAACCGCGATTGATTCAACCACGATAAAAAGTACTGGAGATACAAACTCGGTTGTACAACCGCGATGGAAAGTATAACATACCACCGCAGTTCTTCAGAAACCACATTGAAAAATGGCACAGAAGGTGAAAAAATATACAGAAAGTGACACATACCAGCGCGGTTATAGAGGGAACCGCGCTGGTATGTGCCAGGTTTTTTTTTTAAAAATGGCAGCAGCGAATAGTTGTTGCCCAATGCCAAAATTCATTTGATGCTACCAAAACTAAAATCCTAAATCTCCAATTCAACACATACTCAATTCAAAATTCAAAATCTAATATCTCCAATACAACACATAATCAATTCAAAATTCAAGTTTCCACAAACATAAGAATTTTAAGTATTGACACAAACATTATATAAGTCTATATGCATACAGTAGAAAGTTGTTACAATATACTACAACTTAGACAAATATTACTATACATTATACTAGAAAGTTATTACAATATACTACAACTTACTACAAGTTTACTATAAGATTTCATTTCTCTTCTCAATGAAGTAAGTTGTCCATTCTGTCTGAATATCTTCTATGTACTTGTGTTCAATTGGATCTGCATCTATAAACATCTGAAATGGAATAATTGTGTTAGTAGTTATCATCATATGCTCATCATAATTTTATCTATTTTCAACACTTTCATACATGTTCCCAAGAGTCGGTGATATGGGCTTGGACTATGGTCTTCATCCAATACATGACGTAGTAGTCACATTCCCAACTTCTTTTTTGTTTGTTACACTACAATTTCATCAAAGTTAATTCATTAAACAAGTCTACAACGAATTTAATAGGTTCAATTAAGAATAAAAATACCTTAGGCTGCACCCAACGTAGGGTATGAGATGAGGATATAAATCTACTGCCAAGTACATTAATAACATTAATTGCACTAAAATCAAAGATGATTAGTAATAACTTGCATATTATACAAACAATATAAATATTTTATAAGGTAAATTAAATCGTACCCTTGTACCACTTGTTTGATGTCATTACTTAGCTTCTTATGCAGTGAACAGAACCATATCACAATTTTATCCAAAGGACAAACAACCATTAGTTGCCAATGGCTCTTAAAATAACGAATCCATTATTGATGTTCTCAAAATTACTTGAAATAGAAAATAGAAAATATAAAGATTAGTAACTTACGATTGAATAATTGGGGCAAAATAAATGCTCTCTCTGGATTCTCCAATCCATTTCTGTATATAATTTTGGCATTCCAATTTTTTATTTCCAGTCATTTGTATGCTTTGTGGCTCAAGAAATCCATGGATATCAAAATACCCTTAGTTATAAGCTAATTTGTTTATGTACCTGCATTGTTAATATATTAAATATTAGTAAAAACATATTAAGAAATGTAAAAATGTGTAACTCTAAAATATACTTACATCATCCATAACTGAATAACTGTAATGTTTAACATTTGGGATCCCATGGCGATTTCCATTATATCATTCATGTATACGTAGAGTGGCATACCACCATTGTTGACACCAAAGACTCTATGATCCCATGAAATTGGACAAGGTGAATCATACATGATGTGGGAAAGCCTAAACAACTCCTGAATTGGATTCACATATGTTTGTTGCTATTGGTATGGCTGCGGGTCAGGACTTGGTGGTTTCTGTTTACTCCCAATGTCCTATAATAGAAAATAACAAAACTAAATGTATTAATTTGAACAAAATTAAGTGTTAATTTGCACATTCAAGGGTGCCCAAACCCTTATACATAAAGTAATTAGTGTTATAAGTATAACAACTATCTAGAAGTCTACAACAATAAGGAACAATACCACACTAACCATAGTAATTACAATAGTTACTACCAACACAATACCTCAAAGAAGTTTAGGTACCAAATGTTGATCACTAGTTCCCTCTATGTAAGACAGATGATTAACCATCTCAGAAAAACCCAAAGAGGGGTACTGCACAACAACCTTCTTATGTAATAGCCATACACAAAGTGCCAAAGTATATAACCACCTCGTATGACTCTCCCATTAAAATGCAACTTCCACTTATCCCCTTTCACCTCATCTTATTGTACTTGCAAAACAAACAAACTCGTACTATAGTAGGCTAGAACCTACAACTTACACCACACAAACTTCCAACAAAGCTGCCTTCTACAAGAGACTATACAGTGACTGAATACAAGACACTGGTGAGAAATGCCAATCCGAGTATAAGAAGGAAGTCCTCGTCACCTTATACTTAAGCCATAACCAACCCTTAAGTTGTGCTGAACAAAATATTTCTTCGTGATCCACTATCCCTCCTTTAAAAACCACATTATTTATGTGCTTCCATATTTCTGACACAATTGACACCCACATCCCTTTCCATGCCCTATTAACCCTCTGACTCTGACTCACCAAGTGAAAGCTTTAGAAATGAATGGTTATAGCATTATGCCTCACTGCTACATTCCCAACCCATCTCTCACAAAGATCTCACACTTTTTATGCCACCTTACAAGTAGTAAACAGATGTTGGGCAATTTTCACACCTTCTTGACACTTTGGACATCTCACACTCATTAGCTACATACCCCTTTTGGCTAAATTATCCCTAGTTGGTAATCTATGGTAATAACCTCCACGCACAAACTGCCGCTGAAGGTGCTGTTTTTAAGCTCCATAACAACTGAAATTCCTTAGACATCTGCATCAGTTCCTCCTTATTCAACACTCTATACCCAGACTTAATGAAGTACTCTTGTTGATCGTTATCTACCCACTTCAACCTATCATTGCCCTCCATATTCCATTTAACACTAGAAATTGTTTCCACTAATTGTGCTTCTAGATGTTTTTCCCATTCGAACCTCTCTCTACACTAGCCTCGATTCCAGCTATGACACCCTCCACTCCTAATTTGCCCTGGGTCAACAAGGTCCCCCACCGTATTATCTTTACACTGAGAAATTGTAAACAACCTAGGAAATTTCTCTTTCAGAACTTGACCATCCACCCACCTGTCTTCCCAAAATTTGACACTTCTCCCATTTGCTAACAGCCAGTGAGTTCTATAATCAAATCAGTTACCTTGTATTTCTCTACCACTTATCTTACACAAATCCTTCCACCATAATGATTGTTTCCTATGGATCAAAGTCACATTCATATTCCTCCAATTTCTATATCTTGCTTCCAGTATGTCCCTCCACAGGCCCACTTCCGACATCCTATACCTCCAACTCCACTTGGCTATCAAAGCATCATTAAAACATCCAATGTCTTTAATGCCCAAGCCTCCGACTACAACTGGACTGCATACCATCTTCCATTTTACCCAAGTAATATTTCTAACTTCACTTCCCATCCCCATCCCCAAAGACGGTTGTGTTTAATAAAATTTTGCACACTTATAACAATGTTAGTTCAGGTAATGCTTCTATATGTGTAATATGCCCAGAAGGGATGTCTAGTATCAGTTGATGGGCAAAGGTTACAAGGGTTTCTGATGGAGGGAGCTACCAACTGTTTTTTGATCAAATCTGAAGGAGTACGACACCAGGTGACAATGGAGTAATTAGAAGTTCAAAGTCCCAAAACAAAAGGAAGAAGAATAATAATAAGAAAACTAACATGAGATCAATATACAGTCTGTGGTCATTGAATGGAATGTCTTTCATTTTAAACAAGAAGATATCTTATCCTGTTCCTTTTTATATTGATTTAATGTCTCATCTTTTTCTCTCCATCAATTAAATAATATATATTTGTATAAATAGAACCATCGAATGTTATCGTCATGCGTGTGGATACTTCACATCCACTCATAATGTAGATAGTGTTTACAAAGAAAGTTGTGCTTTTTTGCTTATATTATGAAACTATTGTTGTAAGTAGAGAGTGTGCTTCTTATTGTCGTTGATAAAAAAAAATACGTAAATTTTAAATTATGATATTGATTTTTGAAAAAAAATTATAAACATTTTTATCAGAAAAAAATGAAACGTTTTTTTTTCTTTATTTCTATAAAGTATAATTTTAGTAAATGAATAAATAAATTTTACTTTTTTTCTCTTATAGAATATTTATGGAGAAGTTTTTCCAAACATATGGTAATAGCTTCCCGTACAGCTTCTGATATAAGTTTCTTATAAAGCTAATGGTTGACCTAACTAGCTACAGCATATAATTTTATCTAGAGTTTGGAGTTTTATTAGGTATTTTTAATTGACTAATGAGTAACTTTCCCTAATAATTGGCTATTGGAGATTAGATTATCCTAATATGAAATGACAGAGAACCTTCTAACCTCAAGTTTTATGATCAAAATTCTAGACTGGATTACCTTAAGTTTTATGATCAAAATTCTAGACTGGATTACCTTAAGTTTTATGATGAAAAGTCTAAAAAGGATTGAGTAAAGTACATTACTGTTTTGAAGATGTACATTCCTTTCCCTTGCACCTGGATGCATATTTTTTATAGAACAATTTATTTTTACAAAAAATTTAAAATACTTTATGAGAAAATATCTTCTTTAAATAGAAAATAAAAAAAAAGTTATAAATTTATGAAATTTATTTAATTATTTACAATTAAAAATTTCAAATTTTACATAAAATTGAAGTGTTTGAAGACTTTTATACTTTCCCCTTATAGATTTTAGGTCTCACCGTGTATGGTACATTGTTGAATGGCACATGAGGAAGGAATATGAGAATGTGGACCGAGAGAATACACACCTATGTATAGTGATAGAATTCCTTGTAGAGGCTTTTTATTTCAATCGGTAGAATGGGAGGAGATGGCTGAAGCAAATGAGGAATATGAAGGTGTTTGAGTGAAGAAGAGGGAATGAGTCATGTTTTTTGATAGAAGTTCAGCCAACTTATAAGAAAAAGATCTTTAAGAGAGAAGTCGAAATTGAAAGTCTATCTAGAAAAAACATCAAGATCAAGTGAAGAGCAATTTTAATATTGTAACTCTATTTATTCTGAAGTTGCAAAATATTAAAGTGGAGACCTTCATTTATAGAGCGGATATCCAACCTTTAGATAGAAAAAAATAGAGAAATTCAAATTTAAATTTCTGTACTTACTATTTAAAAGAGTGAATCAAGTGACATTTATACACTTTTTTACATTTAAAAATGTGTTCAAAATGAGAAAAGTATATGCTTCTCTCATGCTTCGAATGTTTTAAATTTTTTCTTGTACTTAAAGTTAGTCTAATTAAACTTTAGCAAAACTAGTGTAACCATAATTTCACTCTAATCTACCATCTTATATTACAAGAGTTAAATATTCTAGTTTACTTACAAATTCAAATATCCTATCCTAGACGACTTAGTTAATTACAAATTTGTTGTTTCAATTCTATACAATTTATTACAAAATAGAATTAGTTGCTTCAAAGGATGATCTTGAACCTACTATAGGATTCATATTTATTGGACCTTAATTTTGTGGTGTTGTAGCTAAAATGTTGTCTATCATATAAAGTTAATATTTGTTTCTGTGTATAACTATTGTTTTAGTCAAAGGTACCTCAATTACTCCGTTTATTAATATATCTAATTTTTTTCTAAAAAAAATAATGGTACGATATATGAAATTATATTGATGTACGTGGGCGAGCATGGATTGCAAAAGGTGTTTTTGAGAGAATAAATTCGTAGCACTAAAACAGAGCATACGTTTGATTAATTAAGACTTAAGAATCATAGTAGTTTCAGCTTAACGCAAGAATGAAAACTCAGTCCTCTAGCTTGGCATCTTCGTGAAACATAGCTATATTATAATGCATGTATTATGAGAATATAGAGAAGCACAAGAGAGAAAGATGTTTTTGATTATGAGAATCGCTAATTAAATATATAGCCGTCTTTTTAAGCATCAAGAACGTACGCTTTGATTCCACGATTCTGGAAGTGTTGGTCGATAAAGAATGTGGTTATATATGAGTACATAGTAGTGCATGTGAAGACTCCATTTTGTTTATATGAAGATATACTAATTTTAATCTATAAATATTTTATGTATTATAGATTTTACTTTATTTAGTCATGAAATAGATTATTTATTGTAAAAGTAGTAACGGAACTATGTAATGAATTGGGAGTGTTCACGAACCCCGTGATTTGTTTTTTTAAATTTTTATTTTTTATTTTTTCAATTTAATGTTAATAAGGGAGTAAATTATAAATAATATATATATATATATATATATATGAAAGAATATAATAAAAATAAATTTTAGATGTTTAATAAATTAATAATGAATGAATTCTAGATCTACTAAATAATACATTAAAGAAAAGATCTAGGAGGTTATAATAGATATAAGATTAAAAAAAAAGATAAGGATTCTCGTAAACTTTAATTATTAAATTATATTTATTAGATTTTATTTACTAGTTAAAATTCTATCTTATCTTAAAAAAAATATCAGATTTTATTTTGTTTTATATTTTAAATACGAGATTTGACAGTAAACTTTTACATGTCTTACATTATTATTTTTGTAGTTCAATTTTAGATACTGATAGATACAAATATTATTCTGAATTGATTATATTTGGTTGGTAAAATTTTTTGCTAAATATAAAATTATACAATTAAAAATGCAATAAGAGCATTTTAATATATTTGACAAATTTTTAATTTGAGAATTAGAAACTATTTTTTCTTTGATTTATGTCATTGGTTGCGAAAGACTACAAAAACACAAATTTATCTTGTGATTACTTTTATTTTCATTGTTTTATTTCTACTATATTAACCGTATAACAATCTTTTTCATCCATGAACCTAGTGAAGACTAGGTTTCCCAAAAAGATAGAAGATGAATTTTAAGTATTTGTCCAATATTATACATTAAAAACATAGTTGAAATGTTTAATATAAATTTAACTATCAAAAATTTTTGTAATAAATAAAAATGATTTTTTGTATTAAGAGAAAATTGACTCAGCCACCGTAAATCAATTTTGGTTTCGTCCCTAATCAAAAGCAATAATTAACAATTGTTAATTATTTATTTTTTATTAATAATAAAAACAAATTAATAAAAAATATAATAAGAGTAATTCATCAAACATACACCAACACTTTGTTAATTATTTATTTTTTATTAATAATAAAAACAAATTAATAAAAAATATAATAAGAGTAATTCATCAAACATACACCAACACTTGAAACCCAAAAAAAATAACTTGTCACATACTCCTGTGACCACATTTTCTCTCATGAACCGTTATCAAACACATCAGAGCATCAACTTTATAGCAAAAAAAAAAATAAAGGATGAGAAAGTACATACTTTATAACATTAAACTACAAACCAGATAGAAATAGTATTTTAAACAACCTATGTTAACCATATTTTTAAAATAAGGACAAGGCTACTAAAACTCAAACTTTAATTTTTGTTAACCATATTTGTAAATTCAAACTTTAAACTCACTAACATCAAAATGTTTGCTATATAGGTTTTTCGAAACAAAAAAGTCACATATTTTGATATATAAAGTCCCAATAAAAAACTCTCTCAATTCATTTAAAGCATAAGAAATTAACTCACAAATTTATGATAGATGCATGTACAACACAAACACAAATAAAGAATGATAACAAAGGAACCTACAAAGTTAAAGGTAGCCGCAAGAGAAATAACAAAAAAAAAATACAAAAATAATGTGGTTCAATAAAAGTATTAATAAACTTCAATTTATGTCCACAGAATAATGTACTATAATTTGATATGACAACTCACAGTTTCTTTATCAATAAACTTTCACCCAATTACAACTCAAACGTTATTTACAACTGATACACTAGTAGAAACTTCCTCGTCGGTTTTGAGAGGCTTTTTTCGTCGGTTTTCGACCCGACGTTGACCCAGGAGACGTTGAATCAAACGTCGGTTTAACAGCCGACATGGTGATTGGACTCACTACGTCGGTTAAGACAACTAAACCGACGTGGTGATTAATATAGTAATTGTTTTTAGAAGTTGCACCACGTCGGTTTTGTCCCAAAAATGATGTGGTGAAGAGAACTACCACGTCGGTTTTGGGCACCCAACCGACGTGGGTGTTCATCATGGAGATCCCTGGCAATCAGTTCCTCTGCTGGTGGCTGCTGTGAAAAATCCTGCATGTTGCACAGATATAAGATAAATGCACCTATACCCAACCAGAGTCAAACACAAAGGTAAAAAATGAACCCTACCAGTGGAGGGAAAACTTTTTCAGCAGCACGCCGATGAACAGAGAATCCTCCATCATGTGTACTGGTATCACTGGCTGCTGTGAGAAATTCTGCATGTTGCACAGATATAAGATAAATGCATTGTGACATTGTGTAGTTGACAAATTAATTGAGGTGGCAAGCTAGGGTAATTGGGAATGTGTCCATCAATTTCTCTGTTAGTTGTGGCACCAACCTTACATTAATATACAAGTAAGACAAGAAGCCACACCAAGAGCACAGAATGTTAGCTCAATTTAACAAATAATAAAAAGGTTAAAAGAGAGAATTGGAATAGAATGGATACCTTCAAGTCCCTGCTGCCCCAAACCTGATGTTGAAAGTTTCATATCATCAAGCTTTACCTTCTTTTATTTTTATCTTTTACACAAAGAAGAAACTAGTATACCAATCAACCAATCACACATGAAACCCTAGCTCAAAGCCACTACCCTCAATTTGCTTCAAGCCATTGCATAAGCAAGCATTCCCCAACAACACCCTTCTCCTCCAACATGATGCCAATGCACTCACTCCATAGCGCGCGCACATAAAACCCAATAACCTTAAAACAATCAAACCAAGCCCAAATCCAAAGACCACAACATACCAACAAATTCACAACCACTCTAGAACCCCAAAACACAAAAACAGCCCTGCAAACTCCAACAACAACAAAGTTTCCTTTTTTAAAATTTTTATTTTGCTCCTTTTTCAAAGAAGATAAAAACACACCTCTTGTAGGACAGTGGTGACGCCAAAACCAACAACACAAACGATCCCAAATCGGCCAAACGAACCCTACCAAAACCACAAAGCACAAACAAATGCTCAATACAATAACAATATCAGTAAAAGCAAAAGAAAATGGAAGAGAAAGAATGAGCGCACAGCTTCAAAGCAAACGGAGCACGAACAGACTTGAAATCGAAAATAGAACCGTTCAAATCGAAGCTCTCGAAAATACGAACAAGAGGAAGTAAAATAGAGTAGAATGAGGTGCAAATGGAGGTCGAAAAGTGAAGGAGAAGACGCCGGAACAGTGCCAGGGCGAATACACGCGCAGCGAAGAAGAAGAAAAATGAAGAAAAAAGGTGAGTTTGAAATAAAATAGACACACCATGTCGGTTCTAACCTCCCAACCGACGTGGTGCATGCCCTGAAATTAAAAAAAAATTACTATTAACACACCACGTCGGTTACAAAGCCCAGAACCGACGTGGTGTGTGCCCTAATTTCAACTTTTTTCCCTAATTTTCCCTCAATTTGTTATACAGCATGCACCACGTCGGTTATGAGCCTGTAGCCGACGTAGTGGACAACAATCCCACGTCGGTGGTGGACTCTTAACCGACGTGAGATTCACGCGCCTCCTAGAACTTTTAAAAATTTGAATTTTTCTTTTTTTATAAATAGGTCAATGACGGTTGTTTGTGCCAACCGACGTGGGATTGTTCATTTATTTACAAAAATGCCACCGCGTTTCTAACTACATCGTTTGTCTCTTTAACCGTCATAAAAAGAAGACGTTAAAGCCTATTTTTCTACTAGTGATGGTACAAAAAGGTTCTCTTCTGTCGTTGTAGTTCGATAGAACTCTTAAATGACATTATGATTGCAATTACTTTGCAAGCATCCCAACACAACACGATATTGTTAGTGCTTTGAAAGCACATTGAATGCAACTACAGAACATGATGTGTATATTGCATGAGGGTGAAAGATTCATTTGAATCCTTTGTTTTAAGTCACTTAAATTTTGTGGGAGATAGTAGGGATTTTTAGCTTAGAGCAAATCCTAAAACATATCATATTTACATATTTTTTATAAAAGGGTCAGAGCACTCCAAGTGTTCTGATTTTGATCTATAAAATTTTATTTCTTATTGGAAAAAAAAACTAATTAATACACATGAAACACGCCTAAACTAATGAGGAAGACATGTAAATTGTGCTTCTCATATTGAGATGAAAAGTCATTTAGACAGTTTGACTAAATGGTCCAACTCTCAGTAGATGTTAAGAGGCTAGAAAATCTAATGAGATAATCTACCACATATGATAGAAGCTGCATATCAAATAATGAATTGTCCAGCACACTTACATTACCTAGGAATCTTTAGATAAGATTTTATTGAGTAAATCTTCACAAATTTCCACCTTAGTTTAACACAAATCTTCTAAGTGAGAGTCACATCCTACCGCTAAGACCATTATAGGTTTAATCACTAGTCAGCTAGATCAAATCCAAGCAATGAAAGAACTTGCTACTGAGTAAAACCTTCATAATCATATAAGAGAGAATATAATTTGTTGAGACCTTCATCCTCTTTATAGATCCTCATTCAATCTTCTCTCTTATAAAAGGTAGCTTAGCATCAATGTGCTTAGTTCTTTCATGGTAGACTTGGTTCTTAGACAGTTGTATTGCACTGCTATTGTCACAATAGTTGGTAATGATCTAGTCTTGCACTTTCAGCTCTTTGGCTAGATCCTTTAATCATAAGGCTTCCTTCACACATTTTTTATGGCAATGTACTCTACTTTAGTGGTTGACAAAGTCACTACCTTTTGTAGACAGGTTTTCAACTGATAACAACAACATAAGTAATAAACACATAGCATGTGAGAGCCTAGAAAAGTTTAATTCAACAAATTCTTTGGGAGCATCTTTGACAAACTATCTAATTCTACCATAAACTATAACTCTTCCAAGAAATCCCTTCAAGTAAGAAAGAATCAAATTAAGATTTTGCTAGTGAGCTTGCCAACATTTGTTATGAACCTGCTAACAACACTCACAGTTAAGTTATGTCAGGGCGTATGCAAACCATCACACAGATAAAAGAACCAACATAGAATATCGTCAATATAACATTGTTTCTTCACCATCTTAGGAAACTATTGATCACTTAGTTTATAATCGCAAGGGGTGTGGATACATGTTTTAAGTTTATCATACCAAACTTCTTAAGAATTTTTTTGACATAAGTCTCCTAAGACATATAAATGTCTCAAATCAAGTCATCTAATGATCTCAATCCCTAAAATATTTAAACCAGCTCCAAGGGTCCTTCATCTCAAACTCGCTATTCAGTCTAGTTTTAACCTTTTAAACCTTAAGCTTACTATTAGAATGTCATCTACATACAACAACAATGAATGAAATGACCTCCTACTAGAAACTCAAATTAGACGCAAATATCATACTTGCTATATTCAAAGACAATTCTTGCAATGAATTCATCAAAAGGCTTATTCCATTGCCTTAGGGCTTGTTTTAGAACATACAAGGATTATTTAACTTACAAACACAATCCTTCTTGTCTCCTATCTCACATCCTTATGGTTGCTTCAAATAGATGATTTCTTCTAAGTCTCCATATAGAATGTGGTTTTAATGTCCATAAGTTCTAACTCATGGTTAACCTCAACAACCATGGCTAACAACATCCGAATACATTTTCTTTTACTATAAAAGAAAACACATCATTATAATCAACTCCTTTTCTTAGAGTAAACCCTCTAGCTACTAATATTGCCTTAAATATTAGTTGACCAGTTTTTGGATTACCATCTTTATGTTTGAAAATCCATTTACAACTGACAACCTAGAATCGACAAGTTTACGAACAAAAGTCCAATTATTGTTTAGATGAAGTGACTTCGTCTCCTCATTCATGGTGTCGAATCATTTTTAGCCTTCTCCTTACTTGCTAATGTAAAGGATACACTAGAAGATTCATCTTTTATCATAGTAACTATTAAGGACTATGCAATAAGCTTTGCATATCCATACCTCTTTGAAGTTCTTATCGTTCTCCTTGTTTTATCTCTAACAAACATGTAATCATTAGATTGTTTGTCTCATAAGCTTCTTATTTTTCATCTACCAAATTGCCTAACAAGTCATCTTATAGAAAATCAGACACTTCTTTTTTGGTAGACTCCACCTCAATGTTAGCCTTATTAACCATCATGGCTACTCCAAGGCTCACATTCTGAAACTCTGGACTCATGATTTATATAATTTTCATTGAAGATAACATCCTGATTGATGATACACTTTTTGAATCTTAGTTTAAGACACCATATATGATATCCTTTCACACCTTTTGAAAAGCTTAGAACCATGCATTGAACGACACATGCATCAAGTTTTTCTAACCTCATGTGAGCATAGGCAACACAACCAAAGATTCTCAAGTTATCAAGGTTGGGGGAATGTCCTAACCATATATCCTCAAGAGTCTTCATTTCAAGCATTATTAAGGGACATCTATTCATCAGATAAGCAACACTAGAGCAGTTATTGCTTAAAACACCTTTGAAACTCCAACACTCAATAACATGCATCTCACTTTTTCTAGAATGGTCCCATACCACTTTGCTGAGGAGTTTTTGCTATCGTCTTGTGACTTGCAATGTCATTCTCCTTGCAAAATGTATTGCAGAATTCAAGATCGTTATTAGTTATGAACCTCTACATCATCTTACCGAATTGGTTCTCCACCAAACACTTTTAACTCTTGAAATTCCCAAAGGCTTTCATCCTTGGTCTTTTGGTGATTGATCCATAACTTTCTTAAGTAATTGTCAGCTATTTATAGGAAATATCTAGCACCAAAGTGTGGTGGAGTTGAAGATGGTCCTCATCGGGTAACATGAATTTAATTAAGGTTTTCCTCCAAGCTTTTCCTTAGACAGAGTGTTCACAAAATCTTAACTGATCAATTTCTTCGTTGCCTTGATTATTTAACTTAATAAGGTATTTTTCACTCACTTAACCTAACATTGTCATATCTTAGTCTTAAAATAGAATGGTTTGCTCAACAGTAGATGTTGAGATAGATGCTACAACACCTTCTAAGGCATACAAGTCATTCTTCTTTCAACACTACCATAGATCCCCTTAGCACCTTCAACATTCCCCTTTCTCCTTTAAACATGTATCCCTTTTTCTAAAGCTCATTAAGGGATATAAGGTTGCACTTCAAGCTAGTTACAAACCTAACTTCCTCAAGCACTCTTCCAGTTCCATAATGTAGACAAATCTTAATGGTTCCAACTTTAGTTATATTATAGGAGTTCTTTTCACCAAGGAGAACTAAATCTCCTTCAAGTTCTATAAAGTTTTGGAACCATAAACAGTTAGGTATCATATGAAATGAACATCCGAGTCCATTATCCACACACAATCATCAATCATGCTTGACACTATAAGCACCTCTAATGATTCATAACCATTTCCCATCAGAGTTGTTTCACCAAATGTACACGGTCCATCATATCGTTTACCAAACCTAGATTGTTTATCAAGCTTATTAACAACCTTCTGTCTCTCTGGACAAAAGTTTTGGTGTGATCTTACTTCTTGCAATGGTAACACTTAATAGATGACGTATTTTCATCATTTTGTGTCTTTGACTTTGATTTCCTTCTACCTTCTTTACTATCACTGGTAGAAGGCCTACCTACAAGATCATCTCCAACACCAGATACCTTAATATTAAACTTCTCGTTCGAGCTCATAACATCCTAAACTTCCTCAAGAGAGTGAGTATCTCTCCCATACAACAATGTTTCCCTGAAATGATCATGCGTCTTAAGCAAATAACAAAGAAGAAAAAATTAGTGTTTGATCCTCATCATTAATATGCACATCAATATTCTCTAGACCAAGGATCAACTTGTCGAATTCATTCAGATGTTCACTACTTTACTTTTCACTACTCATCTTATATAAGTACAATGCTTGCTTTAGATACAAACTATTCACCAACAACTTCGTCATGTATAAGCTCTCAAGCTTAATTCATAGCCCCTTTATGATCTTATCCTTTAAGACTTGTGTCAACACGTTATCATCGAGGCTAAGAAAAATTGTATTGTGAGTCTTCTCTAATAATTGTTTGTTGTACTTCTCTGCCATGGATGTATATATCAAGATTGGATTTACCTTTCAAAGCTTCGAGGAGGACTTACTAAACCAGAAAAGCACATATCTTCAACTGCCACAATCTGAAATCTTTTAGACTAGTGAATTTCTTAACCTCATATGTTGTGAAAGTCATGATGATTGATTCTACACTCACCGCACCATTTTGTAAATAATTAACTCTAACAAATCCACTATAAATGCTTCTACCACGTAAACAAAAAAGAATAATAGAGAAAGTCGCAAATATAGCAAGTAAAAGGTAAACATAAGAGGAAAAATAAGAAAGAATTACACACAGAAATAATGTGCTTCAATTTAAGTGTTAACAAGCTTCACTCTATGTCCATAGAAGAATTCATTATAATCTAATATTACAACTCACAATTTCTCTTTTAGTAACTCTCACTCAAGTATAACTCAAATGATAATCCAAAATTATTGGTACAAATATCCTTTTTATATAACAATATCGTTATAACTAACACATGTGAAATGTGCCTAGACTAATCATGAAGACACATGAGCAATGTTTTTCATTAAACTATTTTGTGAGACCGCCCAAGTCTCAGTTGATGCTAAGAGACTAAAGAGTCTACAATTATTATCTATTACTATGTAGCACACATGATAAAAACTGTACATCAAACACAGAATAGTCAAACACAATTTGATAGTTTAGGAATCTTTAAACATTATTTTATACAACCAATCTTCACACGAAGTAAAAAAGTCTCTCTAAAATTGTATTAGGTTTCTCTCAAAGTTAGTTTGATATATAACATGGGATTGAACTTCATCTATCTTCCTCATTCATATTTTGGTTTGATAAGAACACATAATAATCACAACTACTCAATATTGATACACATATAAATATCATTCACATTAATTCCTCAAGTGTGAAATTCATAAGGATAATTTTTAAACATTGATTTCTCAGCTATTTAGTAAATTACCCAGCATTAAGAACATATGTTATAACGCAATCAATACATTAAAACTTATTCCTAGTATTCCAATATATTGAGTATTCTCATCTAGGTCAGAAGCTTAGAAATACTTTTTAGTTAAATCTAAAGATCAAAATCAAGGCTCTACTGATCAAATAGAATCTAGCATTAAACACAAGATGAAAATACCACGATTGAGTAGAAACTGAATATTATATATAAATATCACCAAAATACAAATAAGTTCAAAAGATTACATTCAATCCTAAAGATGAAGGTTTAACTACTCATGGTAGCCATTACAAACCAAAGAAACGAAGATTGCAAGAGAAAATGAAGCTTGGGCTTGGCTTGGTGTCACTATTTTATTCACGTCTTCTAACCCTTCCAAAGCTTCTTCAACATCATCCAAGAAGGCCAAATCTCCTTCTTATACTTGTTTTTGTGCCTTGGGTTAGTGACTTCTCACTTGAGCTAGCCAGATTTTGCCCAGACTAAAGGGATCTTTATCCTGAAAAAAGGTGTTTCGCCCAGGCGAGCCATGCCTTGCTCAAGCGAGGCCTTTGATAAAATTTCATTCTTCTATGAACCATTTTCGTGTGGACGAGCTCCTTCTGACTTGGGCGACTTCAGCTTGGGTGAGTTCTTCTCACCTAGGCGAGCCAGCCACTACAACTTCACTCCATTTTGGACCAATCTCGCCTAGGCGAGCTATTCTCGCTTGGGCAAGTCTTCACTTTCAGCCTTTTAATTATTTTTTTCATGCATCTTCAAATCTTTCATTTTTTTCATGCTTGCTAACCTAAAATTTACACAAAAGTTGGGATTAAATGATTTTATTTAACTCAAAACTCAAAACCTATAATTGAATAAAAAAACTCTCAAATTAAGAGTAATTACTATTTCAAACAACAATTAAAACTATAAATATCCAAGTTTTTTTATGTACAAAATACTCAAGCTTAGCACTTATCATATATATATATATATATATATATCATGATGCATGCATGGTATGCCTACTATAGAATAAGTTGTACTTTATGTTAATTGTGAATTTGAACTTGCAGATATGCTGGAAGGCAGAGTATGGTTCTACAAATCGCAAAGTAAAGGATTGCGTGACATGGAACCTCAATAATGGCAGTATTATATAAATTATTGGAAGCATTGGAAAAGAAGGGTTGGCATAAGACAGTAAAGAAAGAATAGAGAAAGCGAGGGATCAAATTAGATTAGGAAAATTAAGAAAAAGAAAGTGTAAAGCTAAGTAGCTAGAAACGAGGGAAATGCTGTTAAAGTGAGGGACAAGAAGACAAGGCCTGGGCTTGAAATGCACGCATGCTTTGCCTACTAACAGCAACTTCCCTACTCACCACACCCTAAACCCTCTCTATCTCAGACACGCCAACCTGTTTTCCAACCCTTTGCTTTCTTTCGACTCACCATCTCTTTTCACCCCAAACAAAACACAAAAACAAAGTTTCCTTCCCTTTTTCTTTATTGCATGCCTTTTTTGCCATTGTTTTCTGTGACCTTTATCAATCTTTGTGTACAGATTATACAATCTCTGTCATCTTGCAACGAACCACTAAAGTGTCTAATCACCTTGGAATGTGGTCCTCATGGTCTTAAATTGTTCTTCTCAACCGCAACGTTAAAACGCTATCAAAATTACTGTTGCATCAGTTATTCATCTCTAATTCTTACGGTGTCAAGATTCGCCACGAAATTATAATTGCAACTGCAACCACAATCAACAAACACCAAGATTCGTTATAATTGCAACTGGAACCGCGAAAATTACTACTAGTTTTCATCCACATTCTTCCAATGGTTCAAGTACATCTTCTAACGTATGCAATGTATTAGGATTTGTTTTAATGATGACAAACCCTATATAGGTTTACTGCAACATTATATATGTAATAAAAACATTGGACAATTTTTTAATAAATTACTCATTTGGTATATAAATCATTTGAAATGTTCTTAATTGGTCCCCCTCTAATTTAAAGAAATAGGTTTCTAGCATTAGTTTTTAGCAGCTTCAAACTGAAAGAAAAAAATTACAATTATAGGGGTTTTAAATTTTTAGAAACTCAATCAACAAAAACTTACATATAGTTAAGGACCCCATTAAAAAAAATATTTAGAACCTTAATCGAAAAGTTTAAAATGTTTTACGAACTGAGTAATTTAACCTAATATTCATGAAGAATTGACATTTTGTAGTTTATTAGGGTTTGGTTGAATAATTTAGGCCTAGCTCGGGTTAAATCATTTAGGCCTAGTTTGAATTGACTATTTTAGGTTGAAAAACTTATTAGTTGAACTAAGTATTTTTTTTTTTTTATTCACTACAAGGGCAAGATTACAAGTCTACACATTGGATAATGGTTCACCAAGAGACTTCCTGAAATTTGAGGAATATAAATTTATTTGAATTCATATTTTTTTTATCGAAAAAATAGAATCAAATAAATATAAAACTCAAAAGAATGTTTCAACCAACCTATGTACACATACTACAGGTGATGTTCCAAGGTGTTTTAACTACATTACTTCTAAGTCATCCCTGCAGGATGAGCATCACCCCATAACTCCATATAATAAACTTATAGTTATTTTATTTTATATAACTACTTGTTGATATGTTCAGTATATTAAGAGAGCTTTCATCATAAGCCTTTTAAGAATGAATGCAAAAGATATTGATGAAATAATTGTTTCTTTTTATTTTGACATATTTTATAAAATATGTAATAGGGGCAAGGAAAAAAGAAAGTATATAGGAAGATCATAAACTATTACCACTGGCTTAATTAAACTGTTACCTTAATATTTGCTAGATATTGTCATTGTGCAGCTTTTTATGATATGTATGCAACACTTCAAGTTTTTCGTAAATATGTATACAAAGAGTATATCTCTTGACTAAATACCTGAAATTTTCAATGCAAGTGTTTTTATAATAAGTCCAAATAAGGAGTTAAAGTTTTCCATGTGCCTGAGATTCCTAGTACATATGATCATTCTCAAAACTCATGAAAACAGCAAAATTGCATGAGGAATAGGAGAGTCATCTTGAAGAACATTTATTGATCATAATTTCATCTGATCAAATTTGAAAGCTGGCCTTTATTTTCCTTTTCAGATAGCCATTTTATTAGTAAGATTTTAATATACACTCCACTTTATGACCACAGAAAAGCAAAAATGAAACCAAAAAACCAGGGCTGAATGTTAAGAGAGCGTCCATTAAGGTCCCACAGAAAAGATAATCAAAGTTGATGTTAGCATCATAGAGGGACAGGTAGTAGGTCACTTTCAATCTACAGTGGGAGCCAGATCATACAGTCGGCTACACACCAGAATTCCTCCTTTTGTGCAGAACACTACAGTACCATGCATAATATTAAGTAGTGAGAAAGAAGATATGCCTCTATAACACTAAATTAGCATTAGCATTATTCTCATTAGTTAGTTCACAATGTTTAAAATATAACCACCGTCAACATGCTTATTACCAAGAACCTATATTGCCAACCAAAAAAGAAAAAAGAAAAAAAAAAAAAACCAAGAACCTATATTAATAATTTGTTCTGTCCTATGAGAATCTAGCTTGCAAATTATCTCCCTCTATAAATGTAACCCTTCGGTTTCTATGTCCCTCACCACTTATCACAAATAAACCAAATAGTTGCACATAAATTTAGAGCAATAATATCCCATATATTTCATCTAATCATGGCTGCAACCCAGGCTAATGATCCCAGAAGCATAGTTTCTATTTCAAGGATTGTGTCTGTGAATCCCAAACTTGTGCAACCTCAGAGGGTTTTGACTCTTTCAAATTTGGACAGGCAGTGTCCATACCTCATGCACTTGGTGTTCTTCTACAATAATCTGCCTCACCAGAGGTTGAAGGACGTGTCCCTCAATTCAGTGTTCTCCAACTTGAAATCTGGGTTGGAAGATACCTTGGCTCTATGGTATCCTGGTGCAGGTAGGCTTTGTCCGAATCAAAGTGATGGCAAGCTCAACCTGTGGTGCAACAACCATGGTGCAGTTCTGGCAGAGGCTGAAACCTCTGCTAAAATCTCACAACTTGGAGACCTCTCTGAGTACAATGAATTCTTTGAGAAGCTGGTTTATAAGCCAGCTTTTGATGGGAACTTCTCAAACATGCCTCTGATTGTTGCTCAGGTAAGAAACATCTATATGTAGAATATAATACTAATTGATTATAAAATACTGGAATTGCATATGTAAATGAAATATTGATGTAAGACACACAACATAAAGTTTACCTGCTTAGGGTTTTGTGTATTGTGTTTCGTCCACGTTAATTACCCAATTGATTTCTGGCCTTTTCTAAATTTATACCACTCCATTAGGTCCCTCAGAATTTCTCTCCTCCTCAGTAATAGTTATAAAGAAATATTTGAATTTTTTTTTCTCATTATGTTAAGTATGGCAGAAGCTAGGGTTTGTCCTTGTTGTTATATGAAAACATGGGACATGTTCCCTTCACACTGGACAATAAGCGGGATCATGAGATCTTCTTGTTCCTTTAATTTATTTGCTTATAACTTTGCTAACTCTTATCTTATCATTTTTAACGCAACACAGTGTCTGCAAAACTGATAAACTAGAAAGAAGAAAAAGAAACCGTCTTTCTTTTGTGCCCTAAGTATCTTAATTATGCAGCCAAATCTCACATCACTACTTGAGGACTATATTTATCTCATTATCTGATATTTATCATGTGCTCAGGCTTCCATAGTCTTGTATATGTGTGTCTATTTATCACATGTCGTCATGTTTCCATTGTCTGATTTATGTGTATGAAAAAATACCTCTTACGAAAAAGTCAATATCTAAGTGGATTTTAGTCCTTCAAGAAATTAATATGTAACCTCATCGAAAAATATCTCGGATTTACAAACATATTACAATATATATTGATACACTTGCATAATTTTATCTTTCGTCTATTATCTATATATCCCATACATCTAACTTGATACATATTTCATTTCTCTTCTTTCTTTTTCAATACTAGTGTATATGATCATTCCTCTAATAGCATGAAATTAAGTTCTGAGAAAAATTGATTAATTAGAAACTTCCACAACACTACAGGTCACTAAATTTGGTTGTGGAGGGTATTCAATTGGTATTGGAACAAGCCACTCGTTGTTTGATGGGCCAGCAACCTATGACTTCTTGTATGCATGGGCTTCAAATTCAGAAATTTTGAAAGGAAGAAACAGATCTGATGAGGTTCCAAAACCAGTGCATGAGAGAGGGATACTTCTGAGTGGTACTCTTCAAGCCCCAAGAGAGATTACAAAATTTGTACCAGACTCAAGTTCAAATGCTAAGGAAGGAAGGGCCATGGCAATAGATCACTTGTATCACCTTATAATGCAAACAGCTAGTTCACAAAAGGGTTTTCCTCTGCAAATTGGAACACCCTCTAATTCAAAGAAGTGTGTTCTCAAAACTTATCATCTTTCAGGTGTAATGACAGAAAACTTGAAAAGGAAACACTTGCCCATGCAAAGAGGTTCATTTCCTTTCTCAACCTTTGAGGTTCTTGCGGCTCACCTTTGGAAGGTAAGTTAATATCTCAAATTTCACTTTCCCTTGTTCAGTGCTGTGGTTTTTTTTTTTTTTTTTTTTTCAGTTCATTATATGACAAAGATATGACAGCCTGACACTGATCTTTTTGTTTCGCTCCTAACTTATGCCACCAAATATGAGAACAAGTACACTAAGCACGCACTGCTGTTAGAGCAAATTTTTTTCTATAATTTTTTTTCGGACAAAAGTTGTCCAATCATATTCTTAATAAATTTGGTTTAAATTAGTCAAAAGTCAAAGTGGCTTCAATAATAGTTGTAAAGAATGAATTAGTGTGATGATTTTCAAAATAATGCATTAGTTGCCTGTAAACTATATATAACAAAGGTCAAAATTATTGTATGAATGAGAAAAACAAATTTGTTTTATATAAACGTAAATAATTGAGTTTTAAAGTCTTACTATCTGCTTATTAACATTTTATAAAATTATATGGTATAAAGGTTGCAAAATCTATCAAGTATTTCCATTTTAATATTTTTTTTATTGTTGATAAATAATATTTTATAATATTTATATGAATATGTGTTTCAATATTGATTGTTAATAAAGTAGGTCTAATATTGGTTAACATTGTAAGAGCTTTCATGATATGATATTCAAATTACAAGTGTTAGTGCATATACAGTGATAGGTATATATAAGACATAATCATTAAATTTAATAGACAACAAGCTATTTAAAAAATAAATAATTATTTATTTGTCTATAATATATAAAAAAATGTGATAATATTTGTTAAGTATTTAAGTAAGAATCTAAGTCCCACATTGGATAAAAATGAAAAAGTTGAGCAACATATAAGAAAAGACCCATAAACCTAAAGCCTTAAGGTTTTGGGTTTTTGAAGGTGACGTCATTCCCTTATATGTTTGGCTCATGTCTCATTGTTAAAGATCTCCCTGCTATTTTCCTCTCGGATTTTCCTAACAATATCAACAACTCACACACTTAGTTAGCTAAATTTTGTAAAATACACTTAAGTTAAATTTGGTAAAATAATCGTTTATAAATATCATTTTATCGATTAATATTAGATTAGATATTATAATAATATTATAAATATATTTTTAGTGAGTATCTATCTTTTATTTTATTCTGTTTAAAATATGCTTAAAATAATTTCAATAATATTCAATTTATGATATATGATGGAGGATCGGCAATAGGGACAGGTTAATATTATATCTAATATGTGAACTTTTAATTCAATAATTTTATGTATTGGTGTTTATTGTTATTTAACTTTTAAGTGGGTAAGACTACATTTATATATATATATATATATATATAGAGAGAGAGAGAGAGAGAGAGAGGAACTCAAATAAAAAAGAAATATATTGGAGAAATTGAACTTGAAATTGAATAAAATGATGTCTTGTTACATGGTAGGTAGGAGGGTAGGAGGGATTAACGGTGGTTGGGTAACTGTAAAGATTAATACCGAAAAAAATATTCAAAACATTATTTAAACAAAAATTAAAATAACTAAAATCAAAAGCATCTATATCACATGAACCAAAAAGAATTTAAGCCTATATTATTTAATTATCATATTATCCTGAATTTTAAATAATTAAGTCCTTTCTAGACATATAATCCAAATATAAATTTATATATCTTATTATATAATAAATAAAAATATGATGAAACATTAATTAAATTTTAAGATGTATGAAATTTGTAGACTGGAATGAAAAAATTTAATGTTCAAAATAAAACATAGTAATTAATATAACCAATGTAACAAAGAATATTTCGTGATAAAATAATTACATTATTAAGGTAAATATATTATTTATTATAAATATGGAAATTATATATATATATATATATATATATATATATATATTTTTTTTATATTTCACTTAAGAATTTATTTTTAAAATTATATTTTTATTCAAAATAATTATAATTTATTCATATTTTACAACCTATTTTCTATATATTAATATTAATATTATATTATTGAACCAATATAAAATATTCTTTGAATATGTCACATACACCAATTTATCTCTAAAGATAAAATAATAAATTATTTTTTCTACTTTTAGAATTATTAATGACAATATACTGTAATATAAAAATAATAATACCTTTTTTCCCGTTCTTCAATTTAAGATTTACATAAAATAAATGACAAAAATATATTTTAAGTGTTTGAAAATATTGTTCTGTATTGTTTTAGTTGATTAAATGTTTGACATTTTGTTAGTGTTCTTTTTTAATCTTATTATTAATTGAAGTTTCTTTAATATAAAATGTTAATTAAAATATTTAATATTTTTATTTGTAGGATAATTTTATATAATTTATTTTCATTTTTAATACATTCAGAACAATAACTTGTATATCATTTTCTAAAATAATACTTATATTTTTATTTATAAAATATTATTTAAATAAAATTATTACACGGAATTTTTATTTTATAATTATATATCTATCGTTTCATACATAAAAATCATTAGTCAAAAAATATATTAATATAATATGAATAAAATTATTTCATGTTGTTTTTAAATTTTGTAAAGATAGTAAAATAATAAAAAATACTTTTAAAAGGGAGAATTTTAAATTTTAGAAAAATCAAATTAAGAGAAAACTTTACAAGACCAAAATTAAAACTCACTCATTTTACGGAAACTAGAAACATATTTATATAATTTTATTAAATAATAAATATATTTCATAATTACTTTACATATCTAAAAAAATTACTTATCTTAATTTAAAATATTAGTTTTTACCTTACTAATATTGTTAATATTTTCCATTTTAAGGTTAAATTAACTACATTTAATGATAGAGACTAAAGACAGGATGATATTCATTAGACTAAAGAACTATTTAAATTATAAAACAATTATTTGGTGGGAATAATTACCTTTATCAAGTTTAACCCTTGGTATTAATTGATTTTTTCCTACACACAAAAATAATTAATCCACATCCAAATTTCAAAATGATATTAAAATTTATCCGAATTTTATTTTAAAAACTAGTTGCTATATTATTATCCACATATAAACTTTAATCATATTATTAGGAGTAAGAGGATGCATTACAACCATTAAATTTTATGAAATTAGGTTAGACTTAAATTTAAATATTAAAAAATACTTTTTGAAGCTAATTATATAATCATATGTTAACGTGCAAACACTAATGGACAAATTTAACAACTATGAAGTGAAAGACACTAATTGAATGTTTTGAGATTTTGAATTAAGGTGGTTGGTAGATATAACTAAGTGATTAATGGATAAAGATAGCCCAACTTACTTTTTGCTGTTACCAACAAGCAAAATTATTGACATTACAATAAATCAAATAGAAAATTCAATTCAAACACCTCACATGAGAAAATATGTGGAATTTATAAAATGACACAAAAAAAATTGAGGTTTTATTTTCCACATTGTTTGAGTATAGGCAAGGACCAAAGCTTTAGGAGTGAAAAGGGAAAAGCAAGTATGCCTCCAATTCGCAGTGGATATAAGGAACAAGATGAGACCCCCATTGCCAAAATCATTCAGTGGAAATGCATATGTTCTTGCCTCCATCATGATGCCAATGGGAGAATTGGAACACGCAAGCCATGAATGCATCATTGAGAAAATAAGAGAGGCCAAGAACAAGGTGAGCCATGAATATGTGAGAAGCTATGTTGAGGCACTAGAAGGACCGCAACAAGGTTCTTCTCTCCCTCCACTTAAGGAGCTAACTTTGGTTTCTGATTGGACAAGAATGCCCTTTCACAACATTGAGTTCTTCCATGGAAAAGCAACCTATGCATGCCCTCTTGCCACTCCCATCCCACAGGTCGCCTACTTCATGCAAAGCCCTAGTGACACCATGGGCGTTGACGTCAGAATTGGCTTGGAAGCTGAACATATAAGTGCTTTTAGTGAGTGCTTTTTAAGCATGGCGTGATGAAAACGTCTTTTATATATATACATATATATCGATATGGATGTATATCTAATCATAATAATTGTGTTGGTGAGGTCTCGTAGGAGAACATTTCATGGTGATACCGAATTTATTCTGACTTTGCTGGATTTCACATTAGTTTAGTTTGGGAAAAGATATATATGCTAATTGGTTTTATTTGAAAAGGTTTTCTATTTTTTTCCTTTTAATAAATAATTCATGTAGGTGTGATAAATTTTACTACCACCTAATCACAATTGATATGTATATTAATAGTCATCTTATTTTTGTATTGAAATTATAAAACCGAGCATGAATTATGATTCAATGATGATATAAAATTTTATGTTAATTGCACGAAATTAAACTCTAAATTCTTTTATTTTAATTTGTTTTTTATGTATATAAAACCGTGAACATAAGATTTTTGTTTTTTATTTTCTATTTATATTTAATTATTTTTTATACAAACTTCTTTTTTTGAAAAAAGAGAGATAGAACGACAATAAAACTAAATTTAAATAATTAAAAGTATAAAAAATTGAAATGGAAAATATTTTTTAAATTAAACTACCATTTTTTATTTTCTTTTTTAATCTACATATTTGTACTATAAGAAAATAGACATTTAGCGTTAATATAATCGTGTTGTACATACACTAAACTCTAACATAATGGAAACTAATCTACTAATGTAGGGTTTCAAAATTTAAGTATAAGTAGAATGGATTAAACTAACTTTTTATTAATTTTTAAATTACTTTTTAATTAAAACATTTTAGTGTTAGTCAAACCAATCTATTTTGGCAAAAAAATTATATATATATATATATATATATATATATATATATATATATATATATATATATATATATATATATATATAT
>Ga0209700_103275_pt1 | contig 31272 bp, 14 predicted proteins | sample SiratroredBW_FD_187528 | JGI IMG/M metagenome (GOLD analysis project Ga0209700, IMG submission 187528) | Root nodule microbial communities of legume samples collected from California, USA - Siratro red BW (SPAdes) (version 2) | ecosystem: Host-associated > Plants > Roots > Nodule | place: USA...
TGACTATCATAAAAAAAAAAAAAAAAAAATCTCAAGGGAAAAGAAAATAGGGTTAATGAATTTTTTTTTGTTAATACCTTAGTATATATAAGTATAAATATAACTATTTTTTTCCACAACAATTCACATGTTATTTAATATTTAATCTTATGTTTATAATCTGGACACCTAATATTTAGATTAACCAATTCAATTTGGTTCCTATAACCCTAAATTTTATATTTCAATAAGTAGCTATACTTAGTTTAATATATAAATATTGTTTAAATAGATTAAAATAACCACTTATAATAAAATTAAAACCACAGACAATTACAAATAGAACACATTAAGTGTGATCTTTCAAATATATTAGGTATCGAGTTATTCATCTACATCTCATATGAAATAAATAAATTATATTGATACTATGTGTATTAGTTCATTTCTTCTTAGTGTACCTTTTTTTTATTATTTGTAAACAGTTCTTTAATTATTTGAAACACATGGTAATAAAATTATTTATACATTACATTCAAACTCATTTACCAAATAACAAAATATACCTAAGTAACTGTAAAAGATGTGTATTGAAGATCTCACATCGATTAGAGATGAGGTCTTTCAATATTATATAAATGGATGCAAACCTTACTTTACAAGTCAATTTTGTAAGATTGAGTTAGACTTAAAGTCCACTTCTTATAATCTATATAGTAATGGGTTCGTGCTTTATATTTTAGGTTGCATGAAACATTCCTTTTTTATTATACTATTTTGTGATATTCTTAGATATGATTTTGTTGAGGTAGCTATTGTTATTTTTTACTGACATAGAGTGTTTTTCATTTTATACATTTTTGTACTTAAGTTAGATAATCTTATCACCGCTATTTAATATATTCTTTGTTGCTAATAAAAAAAATGAAGAAACAATAGTTTTTCTATATCATATGCATACAAAATTATTAATTAAATTTTGTTTAAGGGTAAATTAAAGTTTTTAGTATGAGTAACTATAATTTAAAAGAATGTAAAGAGGAGACAATAAAAATATATAAGAAAACTTTTCATAATAATAACATTAAATCAAAATTTTCATAATAAGAGGTGTATTTTATAAATATAATAGTTATTATATTGTTTTCTGCATCTTAAATAATATTATATAATCTTTAAAGTTTATATTTTTCTCCATCATAATTAGATATTTATATAAATTTCGTCTCAGGTTTTAAATAATTTTATTCAATCTTTGTATCAGTGATTAACAAATCCTATCACTTATCTATTAAATATCACTTATCTATTAGATAAAATATATTTCCTTTTAATAAGATATGAGATTAATTAATTAAAAATACAAAACCATAGAAGTTTCCAATAACACCAATCCATTATTCTCATCATGGTAAAGAACCAACATATTCCTGAATTCCGAAAGCATTATTTGCATGCATAATACCTTTGAAATATGGAATGATTTCAAAAAGAGACTTTCGCAGAGGATATTACTTGAATTGTTAATCTCCAATATATGATTTCTTCCTCTAAACAAATGGGAGTCGAGTGTTACAAACTACTTTACGAAGCTCAAAATTCTTTGGGACGAGCTCAATCTCTTTCTAGCATTGCCTAGTTTTTACAGTATCTTTAAATGCACTTGGAGTGCTCTTGGTACCTTATAAAGGCACTTGCAGTGCTCTTGATAATGTAACCAAAGACACAAGATCAAGTGATATAAAGCATGATTATTTTGGCATATATCAAGTTTAAAAATCAGAACAATGATCAAGGCCATCTTAATGTAGCTTTTCAAAGTACTAATTTGTTGATGCAGTTTTTCGAAGTATTGATTTGTAAAACAAAATCATAAGGTCCAAAGGCAAAAATACAGTCAATATGTTAAAAATGCAATCTTAAATTGATAAAACTTGAAACTATTATAATATATAAAATCCATTTTTAAAAGATAGGCAATATCTTAAAAGATTTGAAAATAAAAAAATTGATTTTCTAACAAGTTTAAATTTAAAATCACAATTGATTAATTTAAGTAGTTAATACAAAAAAAAAAAAAAAAAATTTAAAAAACCTATGTTACACACAGAGAAACTATTTGCATTATATTAAGGAATCGTAACTGCTTGACGCCGTTTATTTTTTTCTACATTCATCCTACAATCGTCTAAATTATTACTTCATTAAAATATAATATTTTATAAAGAAAAATAGTTATAAAGAAAATATTTTTAATAAACAGTAGTGTCTAAGATATTATTTTTCTATATTAAGTTTACTCGACCAAATCTTTTATACTAAATTCACACCTCTCCTAACTTAGGTGGAGCTTGTGAGGAAATATTTTGTAATGGATAAAAACATACATAAATATTATACTTCAAAAATAGACACTATATTATTTTGTTATATAAGCAATATAATATGTATTTTCAACATCCACTACATAAACAATTAATATAAAATGTGATTTCAATATTTACAAAATTTTAATGGTGTGTACAACAATTTATCATGAAATGATATCATATTAGAAACACAAATTCATATTTTTATACTGATGTAATATAGTTTTCAAAATAAAATAATAAGTAAATATACATTTGATAAAAGAGTAAAATATAAAGTAGTCATGATTTTTTAAATGCATGAAATCCTTTAAAGTATAGTTAATCCATAATTTTTTAAACATTATGATTTTCATATTTTATAAAACCTTTGAAATCAAAATCTTAAAAAAAGTTTTGAAAAATATTTCATTCCAATCAAATCTTTTAAATTTAGATGACTGCTTTTAATGCAAAAAAAAAAAAAAAAAAAAAAAAAAAACTATCATACACCTCAGCTGGCCAAATATTTTGAAACGATATGTATAGGTATAGGTCTTATTAATATTCAATAAACTATCATTTTTTTTCAGTTTATTTTCGGGTTAAAGGGGATTGTGAAAGAAAAATGAAATAAGTTTTTACATAAATTAAAATTAATTTATGTGTATAAGTTTAAAATAAAAAATTTATATTCAAGAATTTTTATGTGTAAAATATTTTTAGGTCATAAAAAATTATTTCTTCTTTCATAAAAGTGCTTATGCAAAACTTTGTTCAAATAAATCTTAGTAAATAAATAACTCTGATTTAAGTAAAAAAAATTAAAGAAATTGCTTGTGTAAAATAACATAAGATTATTTTCAATAAAAAACCTTAAAACTACGTGTTTATACACGTCTTTTTTTCTTATATATCATACTGCGTGTTTAATTTTTTTTTTCATACATCAATAATGAATTTTGTAGTTCATCGATGGAGAGAACATCAATGACTTTCGATTCTCTATAGCATACACAACAAAATTAAATTTTAATGTTAAAGTTAAAAGTATTTTTTCAACAACATTTATTTTTTCAGTTCTATCACCACATGTATGCATCTTGTTGATAAACATCTTCACACGTGCATTTTGTTATTGATTCTTCAAACTTCACTCGAATTGTTTCAAACTCATCATGAAGAGTCACTATTGCAGATAATTGATACTTATGCTTCATTGAATTCCAAATATCCTTAAATATTTCTTTATTAAAAATGGTTTTCAAAATAGACCCATCAATGACCTGAAACAAACAGTTTTTTGTTTTCAAGTCTTTTAACTTTAGTGCATCTAATTCCTTTTGTTGTTCACTAGTAAACACTTAATTTTTTTTAGACAGCATGTTTAATTACTTGCCAGTACTCCTTGGACCTTAGTTAAATTTTTTATCAACATAAATCAATGGTCATCCTAACCATCAAAAAGAGTAATCACTAACTTCACAAAGAATATTAAAATGAGTGATTGCTAACTACACGAAGAATTCTTCACTTGCCATTCACTTGCCATATGCTACTGCAAAGGAAGTTCCAAGAAGAATCTTACTTTGAAACCATTGTTAGAAAATTTTATCACTTTTTCTATGTCTATGCAAAATGATATAACCCTTACTCTTGAAACCATTGTTAGAAAATTTTATCTCTTTTTCTATATCTATGCAAAATGATATAAGCCTTTTAAAAACTTTAAGTATTCTAAGGTAAGTGCCTACTAAAAAGACTAAACAGTAAATATAGGCAATATAAAACGTGCAATATATAACTTACACTATATAACATCCTAATCATTAGGCTATTACTACCTGACTCAATTTATTAAAATTTTACAAATTGTTATTCTAATAATCCATCCCATAAATTGATATATACTTATATCAATTTAGAGCTTGACACCAAACAACTATCAATGTCTATTGAATATGTTAACAACTTAATCTTCACTCATGCAATAAACTAGATTAATAGTTTTTTCTTTGCAAAAATCCCTTACAAAATAAAGTTTTGCTTTAATATGTTTTGCTTCTTACCCGTAGGACTCAATCTTTTTATAATTGGATTGGTGAATTACTGTTACAAAAAAATTGTATTAGGAGTTATATGTTTGAATTGTAGTTCTTCAAGAATTTCCTTCAACCATATAGCTTAACATATACAAGTTGTAGATGTAACAAATTCATCTTCAATACCAGACAAAACAATTGTTTTGTGGAAAACTATGAAATCGCGTCTATTCTAAACATAAAAGTATATCCATATGTACTTTTTTTATAATCCAAATCACCTGCAAAATTACTACTGTGTAAATCTAATTAAATAACATTTTTCATCCTTTTGTAAAATATTCCAAAATTACGAGTTTCTTATAAATAACGAAAAATTCTTCTTGACAGTTAACAAATATAACTTTTTAGGATTTTCCATGTACCTATTAATCAAACTCATAAAATACATGTTGTACGACCTAGTTACAGGAAGATATATTATTAGGTTGTCAATAATTTGTTTGAAATATGTGCTATTAACCTTCTTTTTGTCATGATTCTTGTATAATTTTGTGTCACATTCAACTAAGTACATACAAGATTGTCCTCGTTCATTTAAAATATGTTTAAAATTTTTCTTAATAAACTCAATAAATATCATAAAAATAAACTTTAATATCATATTAAGAATGAGTTTAAACATAATTCATCATCATAAAATCAAGTTATAAAATAAGATTATCTCCAGGTATATACTTTAAATTAATCTTATGCCTAATCGAAATCAATCTTCCATATCTAGCTATATTCGTGAAAGAATACATGACTCTCATTACATAAATTCACCATACCAAGCTACAAATGGAAGACTTTGTCAACATTACTAGTCACAAGTTGCAACAAGAAGTCCATTATTGTACTGATGATGCAGCAGCTTTTTGTGAACGTTGACAGTACGTGACGTTAGTGCAATTACCTCATCAGAAATTACGAAAGGTATTGAAATCCAGACCACATGCAGCAATGACAACAAAACATGCAGCCTTCTACTCAATCAATCATAGTTATTACATTTATGTACAAACCAGTTCTGTGAATCGTGGCCACACATAATTAAGAAAAACACATACGAACAATAGTGATGCAGCAAATGGCTATGCCCCTTTGTGGTCGGAATTTACTCAATTTAATAATTAGCACAATCTAGTGGGAGGGTGCAAGTTCGGATAAGCAAATTAAAGCTTGCAAAAATTCTGGTCTATATATCATTGGACATTGGGTGGTTTGCTTGCATAGGATCCAAGACACAGTGATAGTGAACAATGAAGGAGTGATCATGGCATTGAAAGGTTTGCTACGCAGGAGAGATGACGCTGTAACTTACATCCATCCTTGCTTCCATGAGTAGGTATGAGCAAAGCTTGTCAGCATCATAACTCCTGCATACTAAACCTTGCATATGCAAATTGTGAAAGTGCCTTTTCCTTTAAGAGAAGCAATATGGAAGATGAGGTAAGTAGCTTTCTTGCCTTTCATGTTGAGAAAAAATAGAACACAATCACTGATAACTCTACCATATATGTAATTATACACTACATGGTTCTCCTGAATTGAATGTTCCCTTTTGGTTTCATTTTAAGTGCATAATTATGTGGCTTCCTCTGGTAGTATGAAGGATCTAGAATGTATGTATTTCAGTTTTCTCATGAAATATTTTGAGATTTTGAATTGATCAGGCCAACAGATTTCTTTTGTGGAGGTGTGATGCTGAGCATGCATGCGATCTGATTTCTTGAGTTCAAGGGCCCTGATATCTTCTGCTGTATGATATTGTATTTTAGAGCACTGAGTTTTCTGAAATAATCAATAAGGGTTTCCTGAATTGTATTCATGAGATATATTTCTGGTTCTAGTGTACGAAGTATAGCAGCTGTATGAGAAAATCTTGAATTGTTACTATTATTGACTAAGGGCATGGAATCCACATGAAGAAATTTTGAAGTTTAATGCAATGTTTATTTTCAAAGGTTCAACATAACTAGTGATTAGCTTCTCAAACATATATAGTCACTCACCACCGATTCTTGTTTTCTGGATCTAGGAATTCCTTATCCTTCCATAGCTGACGCCATACTTTTATCTGATTTTCATTTTATCTCTTCAGATATGTACATGTGGGAGTTCTCGGTGTCTTTTATAAAAATTTTGAAAAGGCTGATTCGAAGAAAACTTTTAAAATAAATTAGAATTTTAGAAAGTTATAAGAATAATTTTATTACTTTGAAACTATTAAATTCTAAATTTCATTTCAGAAAAAAATATGAACTCAAATTATTTTATGTTCTTTTTCTCTTTCAGATTTATATTTTTTTTACTTAATCTCAATTGCAACGAAATCAACTTAACTATCATCTTAATATTATTTTTTTCGGTTGATATATGAAATTCCTTTCAGGTTGAATTTGATCATATTTTCTGATCGTTCTCACCAAAGTTTTTTTTTTTTCATGTTAACTAATATTATTTCTTAAGAAACAATAGTGGATATTATTTTTCAATATTTTTGGTTGTTCAAATACAATTGTCTCAATTAAAATTATTTCAAATTGATGTATAAGGATTATCTTTTTGATTAATATCAACACAAATGAGAGTTATTTTTTATTTATTCAAAATATAATTTTTTCAAATAATCTTTGACAAGATTGATTTTTTCAATCAATATAAGTCACGGTTTTTTAGTTGACACTAATAAAATTATTTTTTAATTGATGTAAGTTATAATTTTTTTAGTTGATATTGATAAAAATTATATTCTAATTGAAATTATTTATTCATTAATGTAAATTGTAATTATTTCTCCATTGATATTTATTAGAATTTTCTCAGTCATTATCGATAAAACAATTTTTTTATGAATGTTAACAAAACTTTTTTAGTTAAAATCTTTAGTGATTATTATTAATGGATGTTTACAAAAATTCTATTTAAATCGACATCGTTATGGTAATTTTTATATTTAGTGATAATTAAAATATTTTATTCAAACAAATAAAAATTAATAAATTTAAGTTGACAAAACATTTGAAAAATTAAACATTTCAAATTCAATAAATTTAATTTTCTAAAAAATATTTTATTTTTATCCAAAACCACGTATATTTAGATTTTTAGATAAAATAAACAATTTTTTTTCTCTATCTACTAATTAGGGAGGAGATACAGCCAAGTCCACGGTACACGTAATTTTAAACGTCTCTAATTATACAAAATAAGTTATTCCAATCTAATTTCAGTACCAATATATATCTATATATATTAAGACCCATGAATATCCAAAGATATTCATAAAATCTATGAATACAACAAATCCATACAGGTGAAACAATTATGTAATGAATTTTCATCCTTGAGACAGGTGATAAGAATTTTCATCCAACTGTATCTCACCCATCAACATCCCTACTCGTATATGTGGAAAAAATGCCCTTATAAGTTAATCATTCTCATAAGTTGATTTGTAGTATTTTAAAGCACGACTTTTCTAAAAGTAATCTATAGTTAAAGAGGGGTTTCCTGAACTGTATCATGTACTTATCTTTTACTGCAGAGAAAAATGTCTGATTCAAGTGCATACATAGTAACTGCGGTATGCGAAAATCTTAAACTATTATTATTATAATTAACCAAGTTATTGTAAAAAAATATTTCTTTATAACAAATTCTACTATATATAAATAGAAAGAAAAATAAGATTATACTTTATAAACTAAAATGAACTTATCCATAAATCAATTTATAAAAATTCTATTATACAATTATTCTAAAAATTTTAATTTTGACTTATATATAAACTAATTTTAACTTTAAAAAAAAAAAAACCTTTTTTTCCTAAAGATTTTAACGGGAAACTCATCCAAGTCTAAGGCCATGGAATGGAAACTACGTGAAGAAATCTTGAAGGCTCAATTATCCAACTATTTAACCAACTAATAGGAAAAAGAGCTTGCAGAAACAACACTAATTTTCGAAGGTTCAATATAACAAGTAATTAGCTTGTCATACCATCCTATAACAACTGACAGTCAGTGGCCCCACATTTCTTTCTCTGGAACCAGGAATTCCTTATCCTTCCATTGCCGATTATGATTTTCAGTCGGTGTCTACATATATAGGTGCATGTCAGAGTTCACGATCTTTAGCTAGCAGAGGCTAGTGTCAATCTTTAAAGTCCATATTTTCCAACACAAAAACTTAAAACTTTTCGGCAGCCTATTTGTTTTACTTAAACTAGTGTCGTAAATCTAAAAACATCACCCATAATGATCACGCTCCATCCTAAAAAATCATTCCTCTGCTCAGCATAAGGGTCCTTGAACATTAAAGTCGACCAAATGGAGGAGGATACACTACTCCCCAGTTCTTGAAAGAGATGATAACAACTTACTTTAAGGAGTGTTTTTTTTTTTTTTATCAGCACTTTAAGGGGTTATTATACTAGTGCAAAATCCATTGAGTTGTTCTGTACCACCAATACAAGTGCATGCATTCTCTCCAACATGCTTTAATTTGAACATAAGAAGGCCATTATAGGCTAGTAGGGATGGTCTAATCCCACAAAAAAATGGAGCATATCATTCAAAAGATCGAATGATATATAAACAAATCCAGAACCTGACGTATAATTCCTGATTAAAGATCACCGACCATTGTATTGAATGGAACTTTGAACATTAACAAGCCACTATCAGTTTCTTAGAGTATAAAAAACCTAGAAAAGAAAATTGTGGAGTATAAAAGAAAGAAATTGTGGTAGTGTACGAATTTAGTTATAGCTGCTAGGTGAAACAAACAAATGCTGATCAGAACAGAGAATAATGAATGTCTCAGCCTGAACCTGAATGTGATTACTAATCTGGGAAGTGCACCACCTACAGTAAAGAGCTAGTTGCAATCCAGATGATGACTGCGCCTGAAGAAACTATAATGAATCAATTGGCAGGCCATATACAAGTAAATGAAGAATTGATGGAAGAATTATAGTTTAGATTGCGGGGAAAAGTATTTCCAATTTAAGAAGATTACCAAAAGAATGGTGAAATAGTTCGCATGTTTACTTAAATTAACCATTCTTCTAGTTAATTCATCCTAAAAAGATAACTAATTCACTAAAATATCCTAACTTGCAGCTCTCCCAAAAATAAGTATTAGAAGCTAAACACAAAGAAAGATGGCTACCAAACACATTGATTTCACACTGTCCTCCCTTAGGCACTATTATTACACGAATACATACAGAGAAGAGAAGAATAAAGGCAGAGTGGGTTGCTGTCATGGTAGTAGCATACCTCAAAAAGTTGTTATAATTCTTTATCGCTGTCAAGTGCTTTTGCTGCTGCCTTTTCAGCTTCTCCCAAAACAAAGGTTTTCATAGATTCAACATCCCTTGCACCTGACCAATTGTGATGCAAAAAATAAGATTAGATTTATGAACTACCACTTCTCACTGTAGTTTTGTGGGGAAGGAGTAGCTAATACATGCTTCATATAAATAAATCATATAAAACTCAAAATAATAGGCCCTAAAATAATCCAACAATGAAAAAAGACCACAATTTGCATATTAAAGAAAATATTTCTTCCTTCAGGGTTGATTAAATAAAATAAAATGAAAATAAATCATATAAAAGCTTAAATCCACTGCTATAAGGCAGTTGGCATGTTGTAGAAGTCTGTATCTTCAAGTACCAGTGACTTGAATAACTGCCAAATGTGATGGGAAAAGATTTACAGTAGAAAAGCTTTGAATCACTGAACTTAATAATAGGATATTAAGATAGAAAAGTTATGTGAGGATACATGATACCCTATGTTATTACCATGGAGGCATAAACCACAACCTCTGATAACTAGCAAACTCATTAGATCATCATCATTAATTAACAGAAGTGAAAGGTGTCACCTTGAATATTCATTCGCGGGCAGAAGGTATATGTAATGGTTAGAGGTTAGAGCCATTGTACTGGCTTAACTTTTCACATTCAAGACTTGCACAGAAAGATTGATTGTATAGAGCAATGGCCGAGTTGATCCCTTTTTGGTTTTCCAAACTTGACATTTAAGAACCCCAAAAGAATTTTAATAATTTTATCCTAATCCAAGGCAAGTTATACAAAAGAAAACAAGGGATGTAAACACACCAAAACATAAACTAGTCATAAATCATACTTGGTTATTGATGGTCATTAAAATTAAAAGCCTAAACTTGAGGACGTGAATTATGTTGAAGAATACAGGGGAATTAATTGAGCAGAATCCATAAAGTCCATCATTTGACAAGGGGTAAAAAAAAATCCAATTACCTTGATATCTAGCTACTTCTTCACCATCATAGAAAACCTTAAAGGTGGGATACGAATGAATATCAACTTTGGAACAGACTGTTTTCTCCAAGCCACAATCGACTTCCCCGACCTCTATTTCATCTTCTCCTTCCATTACCTTCCCCAAATCATCCCACAAAGTGCCCAGGTTTTTGCTGGCAACAAATATCACAATTTGACAAGTTAGAAAACAACAACAGTAACAGCAGGTTCAGTAGCATCAAGTGTAGGCTATTGCAGAATATAAAAATAATTAATCACCAATGCTTGCACCAGGGGACGCAGAATTTCACAAACCACGCAGTGTCCTTCTCCTTGATCTAGACACAACCAAAAAGGTAATTGAGAAATGAGATCCTACACATTTCTACATCGAACCCCTAATTCAACAACTTGAACTAGCTTCCATAGAAGATTATTGCGATCTTAAAAAAGAAAAACGAAAAAAAAAATAAAAAAAAAAATTTGAAATTGGGGGCTACCTTATCATTAAATGTATCAGAGGTTAAGGTTATAACCTCGGATTGAGTACGAAGAAAGAAGGAGAGAAAAATGAGAAACGTTATTGAAGTGTGAGTGAGAGTTCTGACGGCCATGGTCCTCGTGTCTCCGATCAACCCTACTCCTTTCTTCCTTCGCTTTTTTCTTCTCCACCGCCTCCAAATGTTTCTCTGCAGATCTTTCAGACACGTGCTATGCACGTGCTTCATATATATCTTCTTCAAACGTTACCTCCACTAACGTAAATCTAATTTTACATTCCCTAGCATTAAAGTAAATCCTTAAAATTGAATTTCACAACTAAACTGCAACAGTGTAACATTTTAAAACAATATCTTATCTTTTATTGGATTAAAGAATGTGGTTTTAATTCATTTTGAATCGAAATTAATGATCACATATGTAATTTATTTAAAAATATTATATTGCTTATATTTGTGTAAACTAAGTTTTAAGAAAAATATATGACTGTATATCAGTTCTATTTTTCATAATTTTAATGTGACACGTTGATAGTTAAAAAATGTAATTTTTAGATTAAAGTTTAATTTAGTTATCGATATAATTTTTACACACTTAAATAAAAAAATGTTTTCACATGTTATAAATTAAGTACATTTCTATTTTAGTATATTTTATTTATAAAAAATACATTTTTTTGGCTATCCTTTGTGCTTTGATATTGTACAATTATCTTTCAATTGGATTTTTGTGGGCAATACCATGCCTACTATTGATCTCATATCCAATACATTGTTAGGTCTTTCTTTTTTTCCCCGTGAAAATTCTTTTAAAAATTTTTAAAATGGATAAAAGAAATTTATTCTCATTATAAGTAAATCGTGTGAAGTTGACATAATTTTATTACGAAAAAATTAATGAAATTATGTCACTATAACACGATTTAAAAAATTTAACTAAAATCGTATTACGTCAGTACGATTTTAAAATAATTAAAATTATACTACATCAACACAATTTCAATTAATATTTAAAATCGTATTATAATAGTACGATTTTATTTTAAATTAATTAAAATCGTTCTATAACTATACTTCTTCATAATGAAATTGTGCAAACTTAGCACGATTTAATCATAATGAAAATTATAAAATTTTTTGCCCATTAGAAATTTTGAAAAAAATATTATATGAGAATGGAAAAAATTGGGATTATTGTCGGTTATAAATTTTTTTATTTTACATAGTTATTGCTTTATTGTAATTGAAAAGTATTTTTAATCCATTCAAATCGATACTCTGACAGATTAATATAGTAGTTAGGTGTTCTGCTCTCATAATATAGAGAAAATTATTCATGTAATAAAAATTTCTGTATTTGATTTCTATAATATATAAAAATCTGTCAGATTAATAATAATTATGATAAAAGAGATTAGTTTTAAAGTTCATTAACCTTGAAAAAGCACCATAAATAAAAAAAAATATAAAATTGTTACTAATTTTTTGTGATGATATTTTTCGAAAAAATAATAATAAAGAAAAAAAAAACAAAAACGCTCTTTGTTATAAGGAAAATATATCATGACATCTTAAGATAAAACACTTCACAATAATATTATTTAATAATGTGATTATATATATATATATATATATATATATATATATATATATATTAATGCTTTTTAAGTTAAAAATAAAAATACAATTAAAATATCAATATTGTAAATGATTAAATAAATATGGCCTGTGGTAAGTTTATGATTTAAAGTTTTTATCTTTATACGTGTTACGTGTACAATAACATCCCATAAGAAATGTTATTCCTCTAAATATTTTTTAATATCAAATAATTAATATTTTTTTCTTTAAATGGTTAAAGACACACCATATTCACCTAAAATTTATTTATTTATTTTTTTAAAATAAAGAGTTAGACTTCAGCATTAAAGAAGAATGAAACTTTTGGTGAAATATTTAAATCACAAGTCTCTTTTATTCAATAGATCATTTTTTAGTTCAACTATCTTAAGTGTTGAAATTAATCAGTACTATTTTGTTGAAAGCTGGATATATATATATATAAAAAATGAAGGTGGATGTGAATGAATTCATTGGAACTGGTTGACTTTATTCACTGATCAGTACAATTAGTGAATAATAATAATCATCTCAATCAACAAAAGAAAAACAGAAAAAATCAGGGAAAACAAAAAACAAAAAATGCAAAGCCGATTTAAGGTTCCACCTTAATCTCACTATATCACTATCAAAATGTGCCTCTAATTAGCAAAGATGAAAACCCTATAACCATTTCATTCCTTTGCAAGCTCTGGAATTGCATCCACTACCACCTGCACCTCTTCATGTGCAGGTGCAGCCCATGGAGTTGGTAGAATCACAGCTTCGTGTTGTGCCTTAGCCACGCGTCTCATGGTCTCTTCACTCACCCCAAATGCAGTTGCTAGCTCGGGCCCCACCATGGTCCTTACGAGTGACGTGGCACCCACCAGAAATATTGGCTTATTCTTCTGAGCCGAGGTGGTGAAGCCAAAGAACTCTAATGGTTCATCCTTTGATGCTATTTGGCAGAAGGCAAAGTACCTTGGAATGAAGAACACATCCCCTTCTTTGATGTTAGTGTCCATTGCATTGCTTCCATCTGGAAACACCACTTGGATCCTACCTGAACCTTTTAGCACTATGCCATATTCTGTTGCCCTAGGATTCACGTGGGGTGCCATCATTGATCCCTGCCATGTATATTTTGACCTAGCTTTTCTTAAATGTTTTGAAAACAAAAAAAATGAATGCATTTTACAGATTATGAAATGATATCAAATGGAAATATGGAAGAGTTTGTTAGCATACAGCTGAGAGATTGACATGATAAATGCCAACGCCAGATCTTCTTAGTGGATGATACTCAGAGCCATCTACAGCAACGCTCCAACCATAATCGTTTTGAAAATCTGGTTTTCTGTTATAAAGGTTGTAAGAGCGAGGGGATCTTTTAGTAATCATATCCCTCGTGTTCTTGATCTCTTCCCCAAATACAGATTGCAAGAGCTTCCTCCATGACCAACTTGTTTGTTTCTCTTGTTTCTCTTCTTCATCACCAGATTCCTCATCCTCCTTCTCCACTGCTTCGTTTTCTTGTCGTTGCTGTACCAGCTCCCTCAGGTGTTGCAGTTTTTCTTCCTCCTTAAGCTGAAGGAACTTGGTCCATATACTTCTGGCATGTGAATCTCCCACATGCACAAACGGCCCCCCGTGTTGCTTAGTGAAGAATTTTCGCAACTCTTCTCCTGATGCCTGCAGGTGAGTTTATAAAAGACCGTTCTTTTTGTTGTGTGTGCATGGTTCTCTAAATTGTTGTGTAACCAATAAAGTTCTTAACTTACGTTAAAAGCAGCTTCAAGGATTTCATGCTCGAATCCAGAAAGTACTGAGGCTGGATGAGCTCCACCTCCAATATAGAAGGACTGCATGAACACATGAACAAGAAACATTGAAAATTGTGTCAGAATTACTATATAGGAAGATTAATCAGAGTCAAATGAGTTTCATGATCTTTTTTTCAATATCTTTCATTATTATGGACCCATATGTACCCGGAAAACATCATCTCCCAAGCTTTCAGAGGGTTCAATGCTGCAGATAATGTGAAGCTTTTGACCACCTTCTATGTTTACTAGATAGAATGCAGAACCGGCTGGAATTTGATATACATCTCCCATCTTCAAACGTCTTCGCACCAGCTTGTCTTTGTATACGAATCCCAACTTTGCTTCCCCTGAAAGCAATGCCCAACTTAACTTCCAAATTCTCAAATTTTCAAACTACTTCATGGAGATCATGATAAACGTGTTACAAAAAGGTAGAAGTTAACAAATGAATTCTATTGTTTGTTGCATTTTATTTTCTTCTTTAACCAGAAGACCTAGCATAAACAAGTGAAACAACTTCACAATGATTACACAATTTGAGATGCTCTTAGAATCAAGCTTCATGCAGATTAAACCAAATCTACATACACAAGTCTAAAATACATGCATGCATATATATAATGATACCTGAATGGACGAATATGATCAGAGTGGAATCAATGTACTGAGGAATGAAAAGGGACCTTGGTTCCATAGTAATGAAACCAATGTGCAAGTGCCTCTCAGAAACTCTACTACCATAACTTTCCAACACTCGCATCTTCCCAGCGCTGGTTTTGGCCACGACCTTGGATTTCTTCATCAAGAACATATTGTTTGGGCTTGGAGGGTCCTCTTTTCTCTCTTCCACCTCTGTCCTCCAGAACCGCCCCATTGTTACTGCCACGCCATGACAAAGAACAAACAATAAGATCAAAAGGGTCACGCTGCTTCCCATTGTTTCTCACTGTAACAATAAGCTTCAGTGGTCTTGGATGCATTATGATTGCTTGATGAAGAGAATTTATAAAGAGAAAGAGGCACTAGACACGTGTAGGTCATGTAGGATCTGAAGGAATTTTCTGACCATGTATGAGGTATATATAACAGACAGAGATACGTTTCCGTTGAGAAAAAAATTGGATCAAGGACAGCCAGAGTCTATGCTTGAAAATCTCTGCTTCACATCCCTTTATTCCACTTTACATCCTCTGCGACATTTCATTCTCGTATAATAAAAAATAGATAAAAGGATCCACTGATATAACCTTGAATCTTAAAATATTAAAATGGATCTAAAGTTACATGAAACAATACAAAATGATAAAGTTCTTCTATTAATATTTATGTTGTGTTATTGAGAAAAATATTATTGAGACATTTAGTGCAGCTGGGAAACATAGTTCATTTATTTAAATAGAGAATTTTTTTCATCATTTTCATTGGTAAATTGATTTTAATCCTTAATTCTAATCGACAAGTTTATGAGATTGATTAACTCAATCATGTATTGTTATTACAGGAATGTAATTATTGTTTTTAATTAGGCATGCAGAATGTAATCAGAATTTTCCAAACTAGTATAATTTTTTTTTTAAATTACTAAAAACGGTATATTTTTTATTTTATTTTTAGATATAGATAAATTTTGCAGAGATTCTAGGATATCATAGTGAATAAATTGTTTTATTATTGCACGATTTAATTTAAGATATATAAAATGGTGAGAAAATAATACGATTTAGTTAAAGGAATGAAATTGTGGAATAAAGATTTTAATTGATTAATTTAAATGGTTAGGCTCCTGCAAGAGTTTAGGGTGATTAATTCTTCCACATTTCCTCTCTTATTTTTAGATGTTGTATTGGGTTGTGTATATAAAATTAAATTAGAATTAATGCATATTGATGAAAATGAAAATGTAGTCATTGAAATTAATTAATTGTCATTTAAGTAATTAAAATAAATGTGAAATTAATTTGAGTGGAAGAATACGAAGAAAAATTACCGGATTTTAATTTGAATGGTTTATATATAGAGAAAATTACAACAATTGTTATTTTTATTAAAAAAAAGAAAAAAGAAGCTGAAGTAGTTTTAAGAATGAAAAAATAAATTAAATAAGTTTTAAAAACTAACCAAATTACTTTAGTCTCTTTTTAAAAAAATTTAACTTTTTTAAATTCAAATAATTTAAATTTTCCCTATATAAAAATTATTTTTTATTTAACTATCTTATATAAATTTTTTTCACAGCAGGTAACTTTTATTCGTTGTTATTCCATTTAAATTATCAAATTATCTATGTAAGTTTGGGAATTTGTACACAAAAAAACGGAAGTAGTTTGGGAATTTTTATAAAATTACAACAATTTTAAAAAGGAAAAAAATGTAAAATAAGTTTTAAAAACTAATCAATTCAAATAATTTAAATTTTCTCTACATATAAACCATTTAAATTAAAACAGGTAACTTTTTTTCATATTTTCCATTCAAATTAATTTCACATTTATTTCAATTACTTAAATGACAATTAATTAATTTCAATGACTACATTTTCATTTTCATCAAAATTTCTAAAACATGTTTTATCACTATGCATTAATTCTAATTTAATTTTATGTGCACACACCCAATACAACATGAAAAATATAGGAGAGGAAAGGTGGGAGAATTAATCACCCTAAACTCTTGCAGTAATTAATTAATTACTTAATTAAAATTGTACTTTTATTCCACAATTTCATTCCTTCAACTAAATTGTGTTATCATAATACAACTTCATATATCTTAAGTTAAATCGTGCAATAATATAACGATTTTATTTTATTTACAATGATATCGTGCAATCTCTACACAAATTTACCCATATCCGGAAATAAAATAAAAAATACACTATTTTGAGAATTTTAAAAAAAATTACATTAAATTGAAAATTTTGTCCAGAATGTAACTATAAGGCCAATAAGACCTTTTTTTTCTTTTTATTTTATGTTTTTATCTTTTTATTTTAGGATTTAGGGATTATATCTTTCGATTATGATTTATGTCTTCTCTATTTATTTATTTTTTTCATTAAATATTTTGATTTATTTAAATTTTTAAAACTTTTAAATTTGTTATGTTGTATGTGATAATTGGTCCAATCAATCTCAATCAAAGATGAATGGACCTTTTTCTTTTAAATTAGTTGAGTAACTTATACATTGTCAAACAAATTTGAAAAAATGCTATGTTTTAAGTTGAAATGATATATTTGATATAAATGATTTGCATATAATTGGAAATGTTTATGGATATGAAATTGATATATTGGTTTCATGAGTTTTAATGAATGAATGGAAAATGAAGATAATTTCTTTCTCCACCTCATGCTTTCTTCATGCATCTTAAACTGTATAATCTAAAAGTTATTTCATATTATATAATATGAAATATTTTAAAAATTTAAAAATATACTTTAAATTTTTAAATTATGCAATTTAAAATATATTTTTAAATTTAAAAATACATATATATTAATCTAAAAATGTATTATATATATATATATATATATATATATATATATATATATATATAAAAATATATTATATATTTTCATATTATAAAATTTAAAAATATATTTCGGATTATACAATCTTAGATATATTTTTAAATCATACATTCTAAAAATATATTCAGAATTATAACATCTATAATACATTTCTAGATTATACAATATAAAAATATATTACAAGTTATACAATTTAAAATATATATTCAAACTACGTAACGTATATTATATTTTCAGATTTAAAATATATATTTCAATTTGTATAATCGATAATACATTTTCCAATTATACAGTTCAATCAAAATCTCATATTATACCATCTAAACCATTTCTGAATCATGGATAATTATAATCTGAACTTTTGTCACATCTATCAAGGTGCAAAAGAAGGTATGGATGGTGAAAGAATTGCCCAAAGCTTGGGTTCATCATGCGAGATGGTTAAGGCTATGTTTATTTATTTTGAGGAACTGCTTTTATGAAAGCTTAATTGTCAACTTATTTCCCAAAACAAACGTCTTTCTCAGTTTCCATACAAGTATTTATCGTTGACCTTTTTGGTTTGATGATTACGCATAACTAGCGTCACTTTTTGGAGTTTATATATGCAATAATTTTAAAATTATAATTGTTACCACTGTAGATAAAATGAATTTGACTGAATAATTATGTTTGATAATTTTCTTATGAAGTATTTATTGAAGAATAAAAAAATATAAGATAAATTCATTTTATTTTTTATAAATTAAAATCGGTATATGTATTTCAGTTTTAGAGTCGTGATATGAGAAACTTTTATAGTAAAAAGATTATAAATCAATTTGAATGTATTAGAGAAGCTCAATTTATTTATTTTTTTCATATATATATATATATATATATATATATAGAGAGAGAGAGAGAGAGAGAGAGAGAGAGAGAGAGAAAAGTGGGAGAAATATTTAAGTAAAACTTTAATGCATGATAACAAAGGGGAAGATATATGACAATGATAACATGAAAACAAGAGCAGTTTAAAAAAATTAAATTCTAAATGTGTAATTAAAAAATTATAAATAATCTTATTTTAAACTTCTAAATATAAAGAAAAAGCAAAAAAATATTTTTAAAAAGGGAAAGTGGCATTGTGTTAGTCAATATTCGTAGAGTAGCAATAGAAGGTTTATCAGTAATGATTGATTGCTTCATTGAGTTTCATTCATAATTTCTTTCAGTGTTATCTTTTTATTTATAAATAAAAGTCTTAAAATACATTGAAAGTATTAAAAGCTTAACTTCTTTTCCGTTCTATAAATTTTGGAACCTTCAACATTTGTCAACTACAAATAAGTGTTATCTTTGTTTTATATATGAGTAAATTTCTCTAAATCAAAGTTGATTTTAGAGACAAAAGTGTTGGCCAAGAATAGTGACTTCTCCTCCCAAATCAAACTGAGTTTGCAAGATTAATTAGAAAAAATATATATTAAATAAATTAACACAAGCTATTATGATTAAAAAGACTCTTCTCCTCCCAAATCAAACTGAGTTTGCAAGATTAATTAGAAAAAATATATATTAAATTAATTAACACAGGCTATTATGATTAAAAAGACGGATAAGTTATGACTCTTAGTTACACAAGTCCATAATATGAAGGTTTACCAATAGAAGAGTATCTTTTACAGATAAAATAAAAATTACTGTCCCTCAAACCTTTGCTTAAAAACGGTAACTGATTTTATTGTCAAAATACTTTTTGCACATAACCTGTCTAAATACAATAAAGTAGTTGGAGAATTTGAAGTGGTACTACAATAGAAAATTTCTCAAGTTTTATCTTTACTTATCAATCTCATTTTCTATAAGAAACAATTTTGATTTTAAATTAGCTAAATTAATTTCATAACATTAGTAGTTATATTCAATATAAGTTTAACTTTCATAAAACTTTCTTTATAATTTTATCTTTAAAAAGTCTCAATATAAAGAGAGAAATATCTACCAAAATTATTCTTAGTAACTCATGAGCAATACCAAATCAAATTATTTTATTGAACTAAAATTCATTAAAAGTTTCTATTTAGGAGAGTTATTACTTTGATATTGATACTCATCATAATAGTTGACTTCAATAAATTTTATTCAGTTATCAAGAGACTATTAAAAAGAGAGTTTCACATTGGTACAAAATAAACTCCCCAAGTCAATTATTGTTCATATTATACAAACTAAAACAAAATGGGCTTGTCAAAAGATTAACGTTTTGTGCCAACATTTATTTTAATAGCAATTGTTACATTGATTTCGCACTTAATAAAATATAAACAGTGTACATATTCAAAATTCATAATATATTAATTAGGTTTCCACCAGAGAAAAAGTATCTCTCCGGACTCCAGAGTCAACAATTTGGAGTCTGGTTGACCGAGAAAAAAAAAAGAATACAATTCTAATTCCAAGTCATCCCCACTAGAAAGAGAAATATTTTCAATTTTTTAAAAGAAAAATATTGATATCTTGCAAGAAGTAGATAAAAAATGAATGATAAGTCAAACGATGGATTGCTATAAATAATTACAATATTTTTAATTCTAATCTGATTTTTTTCTTTCTCATCTAGAAAAATGTAAAGTACATTGTACTGTCTTAATAGTGTCTTTGAAATTGAAGTTCTGAAAGAGATTAATCTTTTAAGAGACTCAAAATAATACCCTCAAACCAACATATACTAAATTTAGATATTTTTGAAGTGATGAAAAATTTACAAGGATTAATTAATTTAAGTAAATTAAACAAACCGATTATTTTTTCTCTTTCACACAATTGCATTAATGTGAACTCTTTCATTTTAAAGTTGTACAGCATATACTCTCTCATTTGCATTATGCAATTATTTGTACCTTTTCTCCTTACATCTGTTTCATCAATCACTGTCTCTTCCACTTTTCTTTGTCTCAACCCAAAAGCAAATACATTTTCTAGGTGATGATATCTAAGTTTACACTTCTATTATCAATTTTTGTGTGTATTAAACAGCGTTTCATAGTAATAATAAATTAGGTTGACATTATTTATGGTGGTCCAAGGCTTATGCTATATAATATATCCCATAGGACTTGTGAAAAAAACTAAGCATATATATGAAAACGGATATCAGAAAAGACTGCGTATTGATTACTGCAAAAAAAAGTGGGTGGTAGATCCATGGATCCGCGTCAAAAACTAAAGGAAATTGGACCATATGCAATAAAAAAGGAATGAAATAGAAAAAATGAATCGATGGCATTATCTGTTTCCCTTTTTCCGAAGTCTTCGTTCCCACCTGAACAACCAAATCTTGTGTCTGAAATATGAATATCATTAATAATCTTGCTTTCTGCAACAACCAGACATTCTGTTGTCCTGCATGCAATTGAATATCTTAAAAATAACCACTTCAATTTCTTCAATGGATCCTGATTCCTGTGTGAACAAAATATATAGTTCTAGAATTTTCGTCACCTAGGTGGTTTCAAACTTTGCGCATGGTTTCTTTTCATTTACACACACACTGGTGGATATCATTCAGACTCAACCTAATGCCACTATTCATGTCTGTGGATTAATAAGAAACCACCACCACAATCTGTGTGTAAATAATATATGCCTACTTGTTCTATATTAATTGTTTTTACTCTTTTAATAATGCTGTGCAGGAAAGAAATGGATAAAGATAATTTTTTACTAAAATAAACATATGGGCTATAAATATCTTACTTACATAATTTTGTATTCAGGAATCTTTAAAAACTAAAGCAAAACAGTAATGTTTCTCTCCCTGCAATTTAATTAAAGAATTTTTTTCTCATAAATTTTCTCCATAAAACAGTCTTTGTAAATTCTAATTTTTGTAATATTAATTATTCGGTTAATAGAGATATTAAGTTGGAAAATATATAGTACTACCACTTCGTGGCTATGTTATCTGTGGAGTTTGCTTAGGTTAATAATATATATATATATATTTTTTTTTATACGATTTTTTTTATAATGAAAATATTTTTTTTCATTTAAAAAAAATATTATACTAGAATGGAAAAAAACCGAAAAAGTAACACATCAAACGTTTAAGTTAACCAGTAAAACTACGGGTTGTGTACTGCTGTAATAAAAACAATATATATGTTAATCTTGTTACACTAATGGTTTGAAAAAAATAAAAGAAAAAAAAATCAAATGTTAGTGAGGTAGTACTATGTATAATATTTCTATCTTATTTTGAATAGTTGTAAAGGGATTATAAGGGATCGTGAGACAAACAACTAAAAGAAATTGTTCGATGAAGTGAAAATAGAAGAAAAGATATGCACGTAAGTATCCTACAATGAGTTCATTGCTAAGAATTTTTATGGGGACTGGATTGTATGAGAGTGCTACGGCAGTTGCTTGCTACATGATATTTCATATACTTATAAAATTTTCAATATGTCAATAATATGCTTATTGTTTTTATTTTAAAATTTATACATTAAATAATTTTTTTTTTTACATTTGCATAAACATCATGTTTTAACAATAACCAAAAGATGTTAGATGTTGTTTACATATTTACAACTTAATATGATTAGTTTTGAAAATTCAGTTTAATATATTATTTTTAAATATTTAATTTGTGACAACTAATGTAATGTTACTTGAAAAAATATAAATATTTTTTAATGAAAAACTTTTGCTTTGACAACTACAACTAACATGATATAATTGTTATTTATATAAAAAAAAGTTTGTTAATATTTATGAAAAAAAAGTTAATTACTTTTTATTTGATTTTATTTATTTGTGTACTGACTCAGTGTGAGAGAAAAAATTTTATTTATAAATAAATTTTAAAATAAAAATAAGAAAAATACTGTTAACATATTAAAGATTTATTAAGTACAGGAAGCATCTTGTATATAGAGGAAGCAACTGATAAGAGGAGAAAATTTAAGAAAATAAGATTTGTAAGAATTGAGTAAAATTAAAAAGAAATTAGACAAATGAAAAGGAAAATTTATATCTTTTTACTAAAAAGGCGTCCATGATAAAATTTGTCATCACCAACTTTATTTCTATATTATATTTTTTTTTATATATAGAATACCAACACGAATAAGAAATGAAATTAGAAAAGTTTATAGGGATTTAATAAATATACAATTGTATATATGTTAAACTTAAAAAAATATACTATCAATATATTCTCCAAAACATTAGTTAATAAAATTTGGTCATGAATTATGTCGACATCGACTAAATACAAGGATTTTTCCTTTCAATATAAAAATTTTCAGTTCTATTTTCTTTATGTAATAAATATTGCTTATGATTTTTGTGTTTTCAATAGTTTTGTATTCAAATGAAAAGTGTACTAAATAATATATTAGTAACATTCTTAAAGTAATATAAATATATATATATATATATATATATATATATATATATATATATATATATATATAGGAAGAGCGGAGACACATTATGGATTAGGTAGCAATTGTTCCCACATTCGTTCCATTAAAATTTATATTTAATCTTCAGTTGTCAAAGTCTAAGGATAATATTCAAATTAAAGTACTTTTTATTTGTTTTTATAATATATATATATATATATATATATATATATATATATATATATATATATATATATATATAATATCTATAAAACTTTGTGATATGTTTGTTTTGTAAAAATATTATAATTATCGTGCTTATTGTCGGTGAAAAAATTTATGCATTCGCGGTAGGCCAAAATCCGTTCATATGTTCTTTGTCTGTTATTTTTTTCTTGAAACGGAAACATGGACGCCTCCGAATTCCATACATGCATTTGACGTATACGACGCTTCTGGAAATATGATGCGTATATATTGTCTTCATGTATGGTTTATTCTTTGCTGTGTTTATCAAGAAATGACTTTTTGGAAAATATAACAACTTTTACGCTAACAATTCGAAATTGACTAAGTAACAGACTGTACTGTGTAAGTCCCATAGGCTATGTATGTGTCTCCACTTTGAGTCAATAAAAAGCAAATGTCGATGGCTCATTTAAAACAGTGACTTGTTCGTCAGAAACAGAGTTACGATCTACGATGCCCAGAATCACACACACATCCATAAGTTGCCGACAGGTCACACTGTTACATGGTTTGGTTGTTTTATAAATATCACCCCACGTGGGCAGCACGTGATGTAAATTATAGCCCCCAAAACGCGTTTATGGGAGACACACAAATGCCATCATAACCCTCGATCATCTTTCCGTTATTTTTCACACACCTTTGCCTTCTTTCCATGCTAACTACTGATTATTAATCCTAACATGGTTTTATACTTCTGAAAAGATATCAAATCAATATAAAGAATTCACAATCACTGTCCATCCTAAACTTTAAGATGTTAAATTACCGAGTTTTTCTTTATGGTATTTAGTTTTCTCATTTCTATTTACATTCGGATACATGATAAACATTTAACCACATAAATAACAAATTTCTTTATATTTAAGTATTGATTTGAAGATTTTATAAAGACGTTATCAAAATATACCAACTCAAATTATTTTAGTCTTTAAAATTGTTCTGGATAAAAATATTAATTTGGTACATAAAAATATTTAATATGTTGTGAGATTGACTTTAAGTATTTAGTTTTTTTCTTTAATCTAAGTGTTTTTTAAACTTGATTTATGTATTTGTTAGATTGTAATAAGAGTTTGTTGGAATATAAAATTGATTTACGCAATTTAGATGAAATTTTTTTTCTAAGTCAAACATTTTCTTGAATTTAGTTGAGTTGAGAAGACGGTACCTCCAAAACCACTGTATCTGAATATAAGTAAAAAGTAATAAGAACAATAATTATACATATGTGAGTATCTCATATTCATAAGAATGATATTTGATCGATTCACGGATTATTATACTACGATAATAAACCTTATTAATAACAATAAATCTTATTAACAATATAAACTTATATTTAATCTTAATAAGTGAGTATATTGAGTTTGTTTCATAAATGATAAATTTAGTTGGTTCATCTTTGTTACGAGAAATGGCCTTAGACCGACTTTCTACAGTACACCAAATAAACAAAACATACTGCAGAGTTGAACTCTCTGATTTTTTACTTCATCCCTTCTAAAAATTGAGTAATTTGAAGATACTTGTAGCAAGTCTATTGAAAATAAGGGAGTCAGTTATCCGAGGTCAAATAAAGTTGCAAATCACTGTTAATTAACATAATATTTTCTTCTTGCATTGTGGTTGTTCGGTCTTCCATCTTGATATTGCCTAGATTTGTGTTTTGATTGACATTATATCCACAAAGGAAAATTTTGGTTTCGGTAGAACCATAACGAATCCAAAGTCATAAGGTCAAAAGTTGCTTTGACATGGAACTAGGCATTCATGAGAGATCAATTTTTGAATGATTATAGTAGGTGACCAAAAAAAGTGTTCTAGATTTAAAATATCAGTCCATACAAACACACGAAAGCATAATATTTCCCATGTTTTCTTCAATATTGAAACCATTACATGTTTCAAAAAACCATCTAATATTTAAATGATAATTTGAACCTATTAAAGCAACTGGATTGTGAATTACATTATTTTCTCCAAAATCTTCCTTCGGAGAGGGAATATACTAAACTAACTACATGAGTTCTAGCTACCAAAGTTACTTCTATAATTTATTAGTTCTAGTTGATTCCTTATCCTCTCCTTAGGAGAATGTCACGGGAACATATATGAAATGTCTTGTATAAATCTGGTTCATCATCATGTCCAAAGAGGCTCCCACAAAGAGTTTAGGTTGGTGTTATCCTCAAAGAAACTGAGATTGTTCTGATGGCCACTGCTGTGGGAAGGACTTGTGATGAAATTGTCCACGGATTGTTGGGGTGATTCCTGTGGAGTCTGTGACATTTCCATGCAAATCAGAGCCACGAGATTGGCTTGTTGTAATTGCATGGTTACAACCTCAGCTTGTGCCTTTGCTAACTGTGCTTGAAGTTCATTGACCTGCTTTTGGAGCTGGCAAATTGCACCTGCAGATCCGTATACAGGGTCTCTTATTCTTGCACCAGCCTCGTAGACCATGCTCGCCACTGCATCAGCTCTCTGAGACTCTGGAAGTTCCTGGAAAATCATGTGATGAATTCAGTTCTTGAATGGTCAATGCATTTTAATTGGTCATACAATGGATTAAAAGGATAAAGAAGAAGCAAATAAAAAAATTGTTTATCACAAAATGTATGTATCTGTCAACTGTGTTGTCTTGAAAAAAAAATCGATTTTTAGTTAGAATTAAGAGGACCACCATAAGGTTTCGTTGAAATAAGGTCGTTGAAAATGCATTTATTTGTGGCATTAACTATGCTATCGCCAAGAAAACGAGACTACAGAGTACATTTTGTTTTCTCTGTTGAAGTTTAACGAGATGTTTAAAATTAGAGACAAGTCTTGTTATATCTTATTTGTCCCGGAACATGTATTAGGTAGTGAACTTTAAGATTCAAATCCTACAAAATCAAAGTTGAAGGATAACTTATTTGTATATTTTAGTAGTATAAAAGAATTTTGGTGAGGTCTTGGTGGAACAATGTTTTGATTACCAGACAAAAATGGAGAAGTTCCTATCGTTTGTTACCATGTCACTGTTTGTGTCTGAAATCATCATTGACTCAAGGAAAAACCACGTGGAAAATCTTGTAAGTTAGACTATAAAGAACACAGTGCAGGGTGTTTCATAGTCATAACATTATGCAGAGTCATGATGTTGAAATATATCATATGAAAATGTGCATAATATGGTCTCTCTGATTGCTAACATAGGACATGAATAGTGAATAATATGAAGTTAGCCTTGAAAAAACGAATGAAGTTGAAGGAGAAAAGAAGAAAGTGAAGTAAGATTTTGTAGGCCAACATAGGTAGGTAAAACTACCTGCAAGAACTTGATGATGTTGCTGGCACCGAAGACTCGGTGAGCAGTGGTAAACTTGGCAGGTTCGGTGGGAGGGAAATAAGGTGCCAACACACATTTCTCAGCACATCTTCGCCTAAGGATTTTGCATGCAGCACAAGGGCTCATGACAACTTGGGGAGGGAAAGAAGAAGAAGAAGGGGTGTTAGAGGAGTGAGAGAATGTGGGAGAGGAACTAAGGGTGTTTGTTTCACTCTCCATTGCTGACTCTGAATTTGTTGTGTTGTGTTTGGCTTCTACTTGGTGTGTTTTAGGGACAATGAGTGAAGAAGAAGGAAGTGAGGTGAGCGTGGGGTTGTTTGGGAGCCAAAACTTGGGTTTTATAAGGAAAATATGAGATAGCAAGAGCGTATGAAATTCGTTAAAATAACTGGCTGCGCTGCTTCTTTTCTCACTTCTCTGTTAGGTGCTGTGATTATGATGCGTCTTTTGGCTTATTGTATGAAAACTCTTACCAAGTTTGACAAAACCGTTTTCTATATTCTGCTTGTTCCTTCCTTTTTTATTTTTTTTTCTTTTCCTTTAACACTACCAAGTAATGATAATAATATAATAATAATCACTGCAAGTTAGACCCTTCCACATGGAAGCAACTCTAGCTTATATTTTCCATGGAAAAAAACATTATGTTATGCCTAACTTGCGTAGGTCTAGTAAAGTGACTTTTCCTGGTGAGTAAAAGAAAAAAGAAAGGGTGAGCGACATGTCCTATTCACCCTCCAGCTTTTTTGGACCCTAGTCAGTCATAGTACTTCTTTCCAACGCAAAAAGTCATACCCCAATTAAAATGCTTAAACCACGCAGTAATTGCTCATTAATACGTGTGACACGTCTCCTTCTAATTTGTTAGAATTTGATTTAAATCACACATTATTTCAGCAAAATGCATGCACAGCAGCCTGAAGGAACTGATAGAAATAAATGCATTTCCTCATTTGGAAAAAAATTTCTGGTCTAATCACGTAAATTTCTAACCTAAATGGTGCACAAAAATTAACACTTTACCCAGTTAATTACTCCCATTGACGCGTTCAATGAAATGGTATAACATAATCACATTAGTGTGCACATGTGCGGGTCAGGACTTAAAGGTCCAGTTTTTGAGTTCTAGATAACTAGTTCAGGACAACATGAACTGGCCCACATGTTATTTTTAATTTTGCATACCAAAACTCACTTTAACTACAGTATCGTACGTAATAATGACGTAAGAAATACGCGGTATTTTTTTTGGGGTACGCGGAAGTGCTGGTTGGAATGTGGTGGTGGTGCCAAGTGGCAATGATTTGGACATAAACGGTTTGTTTGGACAGAGTTATTGGGGTTGCTGCCACCACGATGAGACCGTGCTATCTACTTTCTTAACTAACACCTAATGACGATGTCGTTTTATAATTTATTCGCACAATATAACAAATTAAGTGTTTGTTTTGTTTGCAGAAATTTATGTATTTATGTCTGTGTCTGCATGTTTGCACGAGATGTAAATGGTGGGGCAAGGTTGGTGGAAGGCCGTTCAGCTTGTTGAACACAAGGGAAAAGATAAACTAGTTATAATCAAAGTTTTTTGCCATTAAGTTCCAACTTTTCAAATCATTGAATTTTGCTCGGTTTATGCCTAAATTTGTCCTGGGTTTTTCAGTGGACTTTTCTGCGATTAATGTGCAAGTATCCATCATTAAGTTTTTTTACATACAATATGTGTGTGTATGATGATAAGATTTTTCATCTAGATAGATGGATAAATAAGGATATCGTAGTTTCTTTCAGGTTTTCTGAGTCATGCAATAACCTTTCTCTTCTTCGTTAAACATTTCTTCCAGAAATTTCTATAATTTTAATGCATGGAGCTTAATCAGTTTCAGAATGATTACTCGGATACATTTCTTGTTATGGTCACTTGTCAAACTTGATAACATGTTCAACAAACTGGTTGTGATTTAAAGAGAGCCAATTTAATTGAATCTTTTAAGTTAATACTTGATTAATAATCAACTAATCATTCTTAAAATGAATAGCGTTAATTATTGTAGGTTTAGATGGAAAAGGTGATTTATGGTGATCTAAATTTTGAAATTTTAGTTTGTGCTTCTGGACCATTATAATACATTATCCAATGCTGAAACTTAGTTCTAATAACACTTATCTTGAAGGGATCAAGTTTTCCACGCGTTGGGGGAAAAATAAAGTTGAGCTTTGAAGTTTGCAGTGGAAATAGTTGGACTTTTGTAATTTGTAAGATTTTTGTTTCCCATTGGGGCGTAGCCCTGTGGTAGAGCTTAGGACCTTCAAAAAAGAAAAGCATTCATAACTTCACTTTACTTCATTTTTGGAAATAAAAAATAAAAAAAATGGGACCGGGTCGAGGCATTAGGTTTAAAGAGTGATTGGACCCTTAGGTCATTCACACTATTTATATTTAAAAAGTAAAATATTTAATATAATTTAACAAATTAAGGCATAATTTAATATAATTTAAATCTTTTATATAATAAATTAATTTTAGTGTAAATTAAGTATTTTGAGAAGTGGTAAACCGGGAACAAAATCACTACCTACGTATGCATTTAGATACAATAGAGCTATAACGAAATCAAGATCATCATTTAGGCATATATACATGTTAACATGATTAGTATGAAAGCTTGAAGAACTAATTAATTTACATTATCCTACTTAATACCTTTATTAATTATGGATCTCAATTAATATAGATTTGGCAACGCCCATAAAGAATAACTTGTCATCTATGATTATAAATAAGAGTGTTGCTGCTTTAGATAATACTATTATCAGTACGGGAACTATTTGAATATTAAACTGATTTTATTGTCGGAGAGCCTTTGTCAGTATCCACCCAATTTTGAAAATCATGAAATTATTGGTACCATTTGAACAATAGTAAAAAGAAATTAGACTCGAATGATCTAACTGTCTCAAAGATAGAGAAAAAGACTACTGTCTCAAAAACAGAGGAAAAGACCAGACACAATATTTCATAAATAGTTTGTTTCAATTTATGTAATAACAATAATGTTATGATCCACATCTACTTTCAATGTAATTTTTTTACTTAATTTAATAATATTCTTCTTTATGTACTTTATTTACTCTTACTTTTTTTACTCAACAAAATAAATACACATATAACAAAATACTATAATACCACAATATAATACTAATTAATTCTATAACAAAGTCTATTAAATAGTTTTTAACATAATTCATTCAAATATTGCTAAATAAATTTTTAATACATCAATTCTTTACTTCATACATTGCTACACATAAATTTTAAATACTTTATTACTTAGTTTAACTTATTAATTTATATACTTTTATTTTTTATATTGACATTATTTTTAATTAGTACAACTCTATTAAATACACTATCTAAAAGAATAATCAATGAAGAACTCGTGTGTACGTAACGTGGTTTTAATTAAATTTAATCAAAACCTGTATAATGGATATAGTTAATCATATTTTTTTAATTAGTTATCTTGTCATGATATTATGACTTCTTTATTTAATTATGATCACCTCAAAGTCATATTGTACTATAACAGCTTTTTGAAAGTAAAATTGTGTTAATAACTTATCCAAAATCGTAATTAATTTTTGTACCCTTTCATATATATACAAAAGTAAGTTAGACCATGGTAGTTTGAAGTTCGTTTTTTGTTTAATAATATTCTATTAGATTATTTTAAACCAAATTATCAAAAGCTTTTAGGTTATTGATTAAACTATCTTAATCCGTTGAATTTAACCTTTATTCAACGATACTTAATAAAATAAATCTACATAATTTTTTTCTAAACATTATTGACTTTAGTTATATTCATTAATTTTAATCGTAAAAAACTTCATCTTGAAACAATTATCACAACCACTGCGTAAATTTGAGGTGACCAAGATTTGTAAACAAAGTATTTATCCGATTTATTCTTAAAAAGGTGAATTGCCAATAAACAATTGATCGAATCAATACAAGTGACAATGATATAAAAGGATAATTGAAAAAAAAAAAAAAAAAAAAAAAAAAAAAAAAAAAAAAAAAAAAAAAAAAAAAAAAAAAAAAAAAAAAAAAAAAAAAAAA
>Ga0209700_103276_pt1 | contig 31268 bp, 18 predicted proteins | sample SiratroredBW_FD_187528 | JGI IMG/M metagenome (GOLD analysis project Ga0209700, IMG submission 187528) | Root nodule microbial communities of legume samples collected from California, USA - Siratro red BW (SPAdes) (version 2) | ecosystem: Host-associated > Plants > Roots > Nodule | place: USA...
AGATTAATGTCAATCAGATCAACACAAATAGTTTAAGCTAAATCCACTCTAAACCTACACCAATCCAGAAAAATAAAGTAGGCAAAACTTACTCTAAAACGGACACTATCTAAGATTTTTTTTTTTTAATTAATTATAAACAATAGTGTCGGTCGGGACAAGGCAAGATGTGTTTTGGTACTGACGTGATGTGTGGGGATACCTTTTGTGTTTCTTTACGTAGATGTATCTGCTAGGCCAACGAAATATTATTATTTATTATTTAATTTTAAATATTTTTATGAATGTTTTTTTCATACGTGCATCCTTTTGGCCAATATATACATTTTTTTTTGGTGCAAATGAATCGAAAAAATGTGAAATATTTGTATAAAATCTTGAATAAGAAATCTTAATATTAAAATAAAAAAATCAAAAATCAGCTAAATATGATTTAGTAAAGAAAAAAAATAATTTAAAAAGTAATTATAATTATATAATTATTAAATTGATTATCAGAAATTAAGATAATATATATATATAATGAGAAAAGTTAAAATTAAATTGAAAGAACTTGTTGAGTGTTCTTTATATAATCAAATAAAAACTCACAATATAACAATTATAGAGAAGAAAAATATAAAAATGTTAGGAAAAAATAAAAAATGAGATAAAAGCAATATAGTAAAGAAAATAATAAGTAACTAGTAATTATAATTATTTAATTATTAATTCGATAATGACAAAAATAAAAAAAGCCGTGATAAGTATTAAAACTGAATTAAAGAAACCTTCGAATAATTTTGATATAATTAAATAATAATTCCTAATAAAATTTGTATTATATAATGCAAAACTCAGCGTTGTACTTAAGTTCGTATGTAAAGTAATAAAATTTTGAATAGTATTAAAATGTTTAGGTTTAGATACATCAATTAAACATCAAAGAGGTATCATAAAGAGGTATCATGTGTGTGAATAAAAGAATTTAAACCTGATTACTATTAACATCTTTAGGTTTTAAACAAGTAATTATATAGTGCATAACAAAATATATGCTAAATATTTGAAATATTAAGATGAAGTTGAGAGTAATCTATGTTTCAAGTTAGTAAAACATCTTAAGCAGTAAGCATTGGTTATTATATAATAAAAAATTACTGGTACTTTATACTTTTTCTTATATTTTGAATATAATATATATAATTTTGCAAATAACATGTGTAAAGTAAGAGTAATTATGTAATTATAAGTTTATTTAGCATATGTAACTGTACTTATTAAAGAAAATTGATGAATTGTAACCATCAAAGTGTTATTTAAACTTAAATTCTATTATACTTAAAAGTTTTGATTTGGTGTTCAAATGTTTAAGGTATAAGATATGAGATTTAAAATATATAGTATAAGGTTTAGAGTTTCGTATATAGGGATATGTTAAATGAATGTTATACTTCATATCTTTTATGCAATAACATATTATGTATATTAGGTATATATGATTGCATGAATATATTATATTACTGTAAATATTGGTTATAGTACCACATAGTTAATATGTATCACTGAATTAATGGTTTATGTGAAGATATAATAAAATAAGTCATACTACTCATATAGTGAACGTATTTACGAAAAAAAAAGTAATTTAAACTATTTTATGACAATCTTAACCAAAAAGTTTCTTACATATTATACTTAACTTAATTTAAGACTTAAGAATTGAAGATTACAAATTTTTTTTATTTATTGACAATACATTTTGAAGATTACAATTTTTTATTTATTTATGGACAATACATAAATGTTAGATAAGAATAATGTTATAAGAAGAAAATAAACATGACTTGTAATAATTTAAAGTTATATATTTGTTTGTTAATTACTATATTTACTATTAATAATAACTAATGATATAATTGATAAATAGTTGGATTTTGACAAATATTCCACTCTTTTATTTTTCATAAGATTAAAATATATTCAACAGTGTTTTTCTAAACTTTCTCTCTTATAGATCCGTTCAAGATCTGTTAATACAATCAATACCTACTTAATATAACCGGTCATATCTCATGGAATATTAATAAAAACAAATATATAATAAAGATATACAATAATCACAATACGCCCCTCAAGTTGGAGCTTGAAGATCTCGAATGCCCAACTTGCGAGGTAAAAAATAATATTGTTGTTTTCCCAATGCATGTATCTCATGTTGCATTAATTGCATCTCGTCATCTCTCATCCTTTACTGCCTTAGAATATGTCACAGGTTCACGGTCTACATGTATTCCTGAGGAATGTTGGAGTTTAGGTGTCAGTAGGAATGAACTCAATTTTTGTATTGTATGAGTGACATAATCATGCAACAAAACTGATGATTTTTTCTGCCTGTGACCTTGACCCAACAATTCCTCATAAAACTCTTGATCATCTTGCTTTTGGTTCCTGTACAGAAGTATTGTTTACTGGTGGAATAACATGAACTTCATGTTGCACTGGTATTACATCAAGCACAACATGATCGTCATGTCTTGCTCCATCTTTTTTCCTCAAGTCATCAAACTGCTCCAAATCAACATCAGACCCGCCTAAACTAGAAATTGTAGGCAAGTCTTCTTTAGGAAGATAAGCAAAAGGAAAATCTGTTTTTGAGAACTTGACATTTCCTGAGACAAAATATTCATTGGTTTCTATATCATACAAACGTCATCCCTTTTTCCCATATGGATATCAAACAAAAATACATCTACTTCGCGAATCAAATTTATCACCTAACCTCCCTTGTTTATGAGCATAACATAATGATCCAAAAACTTGTAGATGATTATAGGTAGGATCACAACCAAAAAGTATTCTATAAGGAGTCTTTCCATTCAAAACTGAGGAAGGGGTTCTATTTATCAAGTAACCAGCCATGAGAATACATTCTCCCTAAAAATCAATAGGTAAACATCTCTGAAATCTCAAAGCTCGAGTTACATTTAATATATGTTGATGCTTACGTTCAACACACCCATTTTGTTGTGGTGTCCCCGTATAGGATGTTTGAAAAATTATTCCTTTTTCATGAAAATAACTTTTCATGCAAGTAAATTTTGTTCCGTTGTCGGTCCTTATAATTTTCACTTGTTTATTAAACTAACACTCCATCATGGAGAAAAGCATTTTCAAAGTACTTAACACCTCTTTCTTATTAATCAGCAAATAAATCCACACAACTCTAGAGTAATCATCAATAATAGTCAAAAAATAGGATGCTCCACATAAAGAGACATTTTTATAGGGGCCTCATAAATCACAGTGTATTAATTCAAAAGCATTAGATGCTCTAAAATCACTTATGGGAAATTTATTTTTCGTTTGTTTTTCTCTTTGACAAACATCACAACATTTATTCAAATTTTAAGTACCTTTCTTAAGGTCTACACCTGAAACTATATATCTTGGTAGCTTGCATAGACGGATGCCCAATCGTTGATGCCAAAGATCCAAAGACACGCCTTTTTCAACTTTCAAAGTCGTAATATGCGGTATCCCGATCATCTTCTCAGTTGGATGATTAATTTTTTTTATCTTTTAGCAATTTCATTAGTGTTTGGAGTTGATCCGGGCTCAACCCAAGATATTCTACGTCATTCCCATTTGATGTACTTTTTCTGATTGAGCTTTAGGTATAACCTGGGCTGCATTTACCCGCACAGCACCACAGTCTCGGCCTGCCCCTTTTTCTGTCGAGCATTGTGATGCCCTACCACGACCTTCATTCTTGCTGTCGGTACGCGGTCTATCAGCCCACCACTCGGGGTATCTAATTAGCGCAAAGCAAAAATTTGCGTCATGCCCACTACATTTGCAATGGGAGCAAATCATTGTTTTGTCTTTCTTATCCACTCAACCACGAACAGCAAAAGCCATTACCTCTCCTCTGTCTTCTTTCTCACGTGTCATGGTCTGTACTTGTTGATTGACCCATTAATAAAGCCAAATTTCTTCCTCCCTCTCAAAGTCGTTCTTAACGAACGAGCCCATTCATCATAATTTTTATCCTTCAATTGTACTTGTGTAATCAAGAGACCAGGATTGTCAAGAGTGGTTGTGTCGTAAGGTGAGATAGTTTTTTGTTGACGGGTGTCATCATTGGATTCTTCAGCCATGATTCAATATGTTGGGTGTATATGGGTATGACTCTGATGCGATGACAAAATACCTTGATCCTTTATTTCTCAGAAGATTAAAATATATACAACAATGTTTTCCCAAACTTTCTCTTACATATTCATTCAAATCTGTTTAAAATATGCTAATACAATCAATACATACCCAATATAATCAATCATATCTCATGAAATATTACTAAATAAAAATAAATATATAACAAAGATATACAATAATCACAATAGATTTACTAAATATTTTCTCAAAAATTTAAGTTCAACATATTGATCAAATGACAAATTGTTTCACATTTGAGTATACATTTACAAAATTGTGTTGGAAGAGAAAAAATGTACGGTATTTATATATTACGATAATCTCATTGTTTTATTTTATTATAATGCAAACACTTTATACAATATTTTAGTTTTATTGTTTTATTTATCATAATGTAAAACTTTATTGTTAGTACCCTCACAAGACTAAGGATTTGATGAAGCCAAGCAAGCCAAAGCAAACAAGTAATTGGAAGTGTGTCTTAGGCTTTGTCTTAGAGTGAGAGAGTGTGATTGGTGGTGAAAGAGAATCTATGCATAGTTGAGGAAAAATTCACTAGCACATGGTCTAAAATGATTAAAATAAGCCACAAAGTATAAGTTGAGCTTTTCGTACAAACTGTTTTGAAAAACACTACACGCACTGGACAAAAATAAATCAATTTCTAGCTAAGCGAAATCGATTAAACACACACTGGACAGAACTGCATAACTGTTTTATCAAAACTGTTTTGGGTTTTTCCAATATAAAAACAGAGGGTTTTCTAACGTACGCCAATAAGAGACGAAAATTGAGAATCAATTGAGAAATTATTGTGAAAATCAATTTGGGAAAACTAAGGATTTCTTGATTAAATTGAAAGGGGCTTTTTCTTGAAGAATCAATCTTGACCAAAGTACTGTAATATTGGATTTCTTCAAAACCGTGCAAAGGCCTCTCTTGCTATACCAATAAGGGAATTTCTCAACCTTTCTTGAACCCGTTTGATTCAAGATCTGTGTTGTTTCATTGTAATTTTGTATAATTCTTGAACAATTGTATTGAGTGTGGGCTATAGGGTTTAGCCGTGTGTTGTTCCTGAATTAATTGGGACTGTGGGGTGTGGTTTCAATAATTCAGGGGTTCTCTTGGTTCTTGCATGATGTGAGAACTGTGTGATTGATTGTAATTGTATAATTGAATGTTTTAGTGAAATTTTCTTTGCTAGTGGGGCAAAGAAGACTGGAGGTAATCCTTGAAAAATTGTGAACCGGTATAAATTGCTTGTGTCTCTCTTTCTTGACCCTTCTCTTACATTATTGTTTGAATTCTTGGTCTGCCCAGTGCTGTTAATTCATCACACATCATTTTCTCAATAAATCTGCATTGGTTTAGTTTATTCTGTGTTGAAATCTGGTGTGGTTCATATCTGTTTTGCGCTGCACATTTGAATTCCTTCTTTGACTGAATTTATTGTTGTTGTTTGATTCTATCAATTGGTTTACTGCTGGACAGTTTGCTGCACAATTGATAAATTTTCTGCATAATACTTATTACACAATTTAGTGTTTTGATTAGTTTTATTAACCTGTTATTGTAGCACTTATCCAATGTGTGCCCATTCAATTTTCTTTGGGGTTTTTTGATTCTTATTAGCATACTATAAATCTGATTTTGTCTCTTAGAGTGTCTATACCGATTTGGGATTGGATTGTACTTATAAAATCATTCTTGATTCTTAGTGCAACAATTTATTAATTCTTTTAGCTGTTACTTGATTCTTTCTACCAAACTGATATATTTCTCTTATTCTGAAATCTTGAACATTACCTGTGACTTATACTGAAGGATTAATCTGTGTATTATTCACTGCAGTTTTTCACTGGCATAGTAGCAAAAATTTCAGTTTGGTTATCACATAACTCGAGACAGTTTTTCTGCAGAATTAAAGTCTACTGCAAAATTGCTTCAAAGAGTGGCTAAACTTGGTTTGAAAATTGTATTTAATTCCTATATGGTCTTGATTCCAGTTCTTACAATTGTGTATTAGATGTTATTTCTTAATATGATACTGTGAAGTGCATTTATTTCACATAGCTATTGTGATTGATTTTCATTACTGCACTTGTTTCTTTCATATGTTCTAGAGCTTCCTTAGTTGATTTACTGTGATTTGATTCTTGGATAAAAATTGTTAATAACTGCAGTTTGATTCTTTGTACTACATTGTGTTAATTTCATTTGCAAGGATTTATCTATGCAGTATGCTTTGAGGATCTTGGATCTATGCAGTATGCTTTGAGGATCTTGGTGTGAAACTTAATATTTGTTCTTACTGTCAGACAAATAAATTGGTTCAACAATTTATACTTTTCAAAACTTATAAAATATTTAAACAAAACATAAAATATTTTAAAAATTCAATAAAATAAATTTTTAATAAAAATAAATTAAAAATATCTAACTTTAAAATTATATATAACTCTTAAAAATATTAAAAATATCAGTACGGACATCTCCGTACATTGATTTTGTGAATAGTTGACGTCAAACTACTTAGAAATCAATTTCCTATCTTCAAATCACGTACCTATTTTTAATTCACCTTACCCCACGCCAACTTTACTACAACGCCTCTTTAAACAATTCTCACCCACTTAATTTTTTCTTTCTAAAGATCCTCCTCTTTATATCAATCAACGTCAAATCCACGTTTCTAATTTTTAAGATTCTAACACATCATTTATTTTACCAATTAGAAACAGTATGTTCTCAACTAATTTATGCTCTTCCTTTTTTTTTCATACTCTTCATTTTTTTTCATAACCTTGTGAGAAGAGAAGCTTCTTATCCGAAAAATTATTTAAACTCTTACTTTTTTTTTTTTAAAATACGCTATCTTAGTGTACTTACATCTTTATTATAAAAATAAGTACGGTATCTTTTAGTAAGATATATTAACTTTTTTTGCTGTCTTAATATTCGAGAGAAAAATGAAAAGAAAAAAAATATATACTTTTTACTTTAAATTTTTTCTTATATTAATTTTTTCTATTTTTAAGAGAGATAATTATAATTTTCTTTTTTCCAGTAAAACTACTTTATTATGTATTATTATTTTGCTTTTCTTTTCATCTTTTATTTTAATTGTGAGTTTTTATATTATATGATATCAGACTTAATTGTTGATTGTATTCCCCAGTCAGAAAATTATGTAAGAGTATGATATGTGATTGCAACTAGTTTGATTTTCACATAAGAAAAGAATCATTCTTTCTACAAGATAAAGAGTGTGGTAGTTTGAAAGTTCATGTCTACGAAAATTCTCACAAAAAAAAGACTTGGTATTTAAGTGTGTCTATTAGTGGTTCATCTCTCTTTCCTAGCTTACTTGGTGTATTGGTTTATAATTTACCATCCACTAGTATGAAAATGAGATTCGGCTATAAGATACCATGTCAATTAAAATAGAACTGTTGTAAAAAAAAATACAGTGACAATTTTGTAATTAATTGAAGATATATTAGATCGATTATATTTTAACTGATGTAAAAGGCATCATTCTACATCGATTGTAAGTAACAACCGATGTAGAGAGCAGTCTAATAAACTCCCTTGAATAAACAAATTGAAAAACAATTGGACGTGCCACTTATTACATCGATTGTTACATCAATTGATGTAATATCATTGGATTGAGCACTTACCAGTTGGCCAAAAGCTATAACCATTAGTCAGGTGCAACTCTGTCTACTTAAGAGCGTAGCAGCCCAAACACTACGATTCGATTATGACTCAACCCACCTGACTTCCAGTAGGGACAATTGATGTCACCTGCAACAATCTACCCCTCAACAATTGTTCCATTTGGAATCAAACTCTTTGATTGTCACTCGGCCCACCTAGCCTACACCATAGGACAATTATGCAACCTGTAACAATCTCCCCTTAAACAATTGTCCCACTGGGAATCAAACTCGTGACCTTGGCTTTGGATTGAGCGCTTACAACTAGGCTAGTAGTTATAACAATAAGTCAAGGTGCAACTCTTTCTACTTAAGAGCATAGCAACTTAGGCTCCATGATTCGATTGTGACTCAGCCCACCTGACCTCCGCCACAAAACAATTGATGTCGCCTGCAACAAATATAATGGTATTTGTTTAGAAGATAAATTTTTTTAAACGTATAACGGGCTACATACTAGATTGGTTGTTAATTGCAATCGATTTGATATAGTAGTTATTACATTGGTTATGATAAGAATTGATTTAATATGTAGATATTACATCGGTTGTTATTATAACCGGTGTAATGTGTCTTTTTCAACCCTACTATAGTCATTCATTGCTTTCACTCCTTTGTGCTTTCTCTCCTTTACTGTTCACTTTGTCTTTCCTCCACTACCATCTTCGTGTTTATGTGGTCTGCTCGTGTCTTCTGCTCACATCTCCACCAACATTTTCATTATTCCCATCTTGTGCTTCCATTTCTTCATCTTCCTTTCTCATCTTCAATAGGTACGGACACTCCCATTTACAATATTAGATGGAAATGTTGGTATGAATTTGCTTAAGTTTTGGTATTAAAAGGGCAAGGCACACACTCACGAAATGATTACTTAGAATGTTTTTATGCCCGTTTCTTTTTGGGTTGCACTTTTGTTTTATCTTACTAAAACATAATTTTCCTTGTTTATCACTAGTAGAAAAAACACATTTAATCGCGGTTATACAAGGCTTATAACCACAGTTCTGGAATCGTGATAGATCCAACCATGACAAAAAGTACTGAAGCTACCACTGCAGTTTTCACTACAACCGCAGTGGTACATTCAATTATTTTTTTTAAGAAAATGGCAGCAGCTATTTGCTGCTGCCACCCCTTCCCCGCCGCCACTGCTTCTCCCAAACCCCACGGAAACCCATTCCCCCAATTTCCCTCCCTCAAAACCCCTTTCCCTCTTCTCTCCCCGACAACCCCGTCCTTTTGGACCACTACACCTGTAAATCTTTTGATTGCCTCAACAAGCAAAACCCCAACCTCGTCTTCCAACCCAACCCAGAAAGTATTGAAAGAATTTGAAGAGGATGACATGAGTGTTGAGTTGTGGTGGGGAGTGGCCGCATTAACCCGGAACAGCCTCTGGTGTCACATGTGTTGATGCCCAACCTACGAACTAAAATTGAACAGAAATTTTAGAAATCTCATAAACAAAAACCAAATAAATAATCCCAACGAAAAATGTTTCCTTTTACTCTCTTCTCACTTCTAACCTGTGCTTGTGTGCTTTCAATAACAAAACTGCATACAAAGAAACATACCCTCACTTTTAGTTTCTCAACACAGCAACATCAAAACGCAACCATAAAAACACAGCACAACCCCAACCTCTCTTTCTTTTTCTCTCCCTTTCTCCTGTAACATTCTTCAATTGGTGAAAGCTGCCACTCCTAGGGTTTTCATTTCACTCTCTCAAGTTCTCATTCTCTTCCCTTCCTGTCCCCTTCTTTCTTTTAATTCCTTTCCCTTTGTTAAAGTGTGCCCGCCTTGGCCTCGATGTTGGCGGTAGCACCGACTCATTTGTCACTGCCATGAAGCTCCGCAACGTAACGGTGGTGACCACCACCATGAACTTGGCGACGCCGAACAGCTAGGCCGTCGCGTTATGGGGGCTGGAGCCCCTGCGCTGCTGTAGCAGCGACTGCCACTATTCGATGGAGTGGTGGATCTGGTGCAATGCGGGCGCGCCGTGAACCGGTGGATCCCGACAGTGGTGTTGAAGTTTTTGTTGTTTGATGCTGATAGGGTGTTGAGGGGTGGAGGGTACCTTTGGGTGGACCATTTTTTTAGCAAAAGGGAGGACCTTGCTGCATCTATTTAAAACATAATTATTTAAAAATTACGCCTACCAGCACGTTTTTGGCTCCAACTGTGGTGGTATCTCCCTACATTTAAAAATTATTTTCTGGCTACCACCGTGGTTCTGGAAACAACCGCGATGGTATCTTCCTGCAGTCTCAATATTAAAAAATTAATTGTGCCTACCTTCGCGGTTCTGGAAATAAACACGGTGGTATCTCCCTACAGAACTTTATTTTAAATATTTGTTTGTCTTACCACCGCAGTTCTCGTACCAACCGCAGTGGTATCGTTGCACATAATTTCAAAAATGTCACCGCATTGTTTTTAAACGCGGTTCCCTCTTAACAGTAGTGATATCCTGTCTTCGAATGTGTTTTATCTACTAGTGTATGTTGGTACTTACTTGGCTCTAACTATTTATGTAATGGTGCATACACTGATTAATACTTTCTATCTAGTTTTGTCTATTATTTAAGCATTTTTTTGAGACAATTTGTATATTTTGTATTTGCTAAGTTTCTTCTAATCTACTTGGTTCTAATTATGTGTCAATGGCAGTTATGATTTAGAGATGAGTTAATTAATAAAAAAAATGTGAAGTTATTGAGAAAATTTACTACATGATGTTCCATAAGGCTCTCAACATTAATTGGAATTTCGGGATAGAGATCATAATAAACAAATAGGATTATTTAGTAGTTTCAAAAATAAATTAGCCCTATGTATTAGAGGTTTTGACTAGGAGCTTTCTCCACTGCCACTAAACTACTAAACTAGGAGGTTTTGGTTAAACTTGGAAGATTAACAAAACTAAAGGTAAACGGTTATAGGTATAGTTTCAAATTCAAATTAATTTAGAAAACTCTAGAATGCAATTGATTCTTAAAACTGTCCAAGTTTCTAAAGAAACTTTGAATGCTCCTTTTTAAAGGAAATATCCTTGAAAAAAAACATTACTTCCAACTAGAATAACTAGGAGAACTAGGATTCTTCTGTATTTTATGTTGCTTTTATGTTATTGAATGTTATATATGTTGAACGTGTTGGTATTGGATTTGAGGTTGTTCGATCCTTGGAAATGAGTATTTTACGTTGTGCATTGAGTGAACCTTGGTTTTCTGTTTCAGATTCAATATAAAGATTGAACATTACCTCCAATTTTACTTATTTCCTTAAATTTAAAAACATATGGAGGTAGTAATAACAATCGTTATATTGAACTCGAATTGTCTGTTTGGACAGTTTAGGAAGATTAAACAAATTTTTCATAGTTAACTAGTATGTATAATTAATGACATTATTTATATTTCATCAAATTTTGGTTCATTGCATTTCATATTGATCTTCAGGTGCCTATTTGATTGTGGTTGACTTAATGTCACCACTTTCAGTTCATGTTACCTAAAGATCGATCTGAAATGCTACCAAAATTTTTTGAGGCTTAAATAATGCATAATAAAATGGACGTACTAATTAAATATGAACAAATGAATCTTTGTGAATGGTATAAGGTCACACATTCTTTTAAAAAATGGGAGATACTCATTCATAAACTAAAATCTTCTACCTGTAGTCATGGATCGAAGTTGCATAAATGCAAGTCAAATCAATGATGTGTATGAGAATGACATTGAAGAATTTCTACAATTTACTCAATGGAATGAAGGAGGTATAAATGGAAGATATTATTGTCCTTTGTGTTAATTGTTTGAATGAGAAATGACTAGAAATTCAACTGATATAAGAGCATGTTCTTGGTATTGGTTTCTTGAAGAGCTATACAAAGTGGACCTAAAATAGTGAAGTTGTAGATCGACCACCTGTATAAGAATATGAATGTCAACATTGTAATATACATTATGAGGATTGCATGGAAGACATGATTCATGATATCAAAGAAGATAGTTTCTACCAAGCACAAATATATGATTCATTGACAGATGATTCAGAAACAAATTTGTATCCTAGTTGTTCAAGCTTAACACGTTTGTCAGTAATATTAAGATTATTTAATATCAAGGCAAGAAATAGGTGAACTGATAAAAAAATCAATGAATTGCTTGGATTGTTACATAAAATGCTTCAAGAAGGTAATACATTGTCGACTTGTCACTATGAGGCAAAGAAGATATCGTGTTCGATGGGTATGAAGTAACAAAAAATACATGTATGTCCCAATAATTTTATTTTGTATAGAGAAGAGTTTGAAGCATTGCACAAGTGTCCTAGATACGAGGTATTACGATACAAAGCAAGGGATGATGACAGTGACGAAGAAGACGTGAAAAAGGGTTCTTCTACAACAAGTATTATGATATCTTCCAACCATACTGCGATTTAAATTTTTTTTGCCAATGTTAATGATGAAAAGAACCTTACATGACATGTAAATGGAAGAAAATGTGATGGGTTGTTACGACATGTTGTCGATTCATCGTAATGGAAGACAACTGATTATTTTTATCTTGAGTTTAAGAGTGATCCAAGAAATATTAAACTTGGTCTTGCAACTTACGGTAATTTAAGTAGAAAACATAGTTCAAGGCCTATTTTGGTCATATTTATTATTTGCTGTATTGGTTGTATATGAAGAGAAAATATATGATATTGTCTATGATGATATCAAGATCAAGACAACCCGAAATTGACATAGATGTTTATCTAAGTCCATTGATAGAATAATTGAGATTTTTATGTAATGAAGGAGTTGAGGGATTTGAGGCATATGCAAAGATGAATTTCAATTTACACGCTTTTTTATTTTGCACCATTAATGACTTTCTAGCATATCAAAAGGACATAACTACACCTCCACCCTAAATTGGTGAGCAAGTGTACAATTGAGTATGCCTTGTCGAAGTGACTTTTGTGAAAACACTCAAGAATAGTGGTGCGAAAAACATATGGAAGAAGAAATTGATATTTCTCGAACTTCCATATTGGTCAAAGCTAGATGTTAGACATTGTATAAATGTAAAACATGTGAAAAAGAAAGTTTTTGATAATATAATTGGCATGTTGCTAAACATTAAAGGAAAGAAGAAGGATGATATAAATGCTCGTAAAGATCTGGTTGAGATTAGTGTTAGTTTGGAGTTACGACCATAACCTCATGATAAATAAATATATTTGTCACCAACATCTCATACTTCGTCAAAATTTGAAAAGGTCATTTTTTTATGGATGTCTGCTAGGAACTAAAGTACCACGAGGATACTATTCAAATATTAAGAGTCTCGTATCAATAAAAAATTTGAAACTTATGGGCTTAAAATCTCATGATTGTCATGTTCTCATGCAAGACATTCTCCCAGTGGATATTTACAAAAAAATGTTAGACAAGTCATCACTCATCTTTGTCTATTCTTCAAAGCTATTTGTAGGAAAGAAATTCATCCTAATAGGTTGGATGACATAGAAACTGGAGCTATCATTATCTTGGGTCAAATAGAGATGTATTTTTCTCCTTCACTTTTTGACATCATGGTCCATCTAATTGTTCATTCAGTGAGGGAAATTAGAATATGTGGTCTTGTGTTTTTCTGATGGATGTACCCATATGCATGAAGATATTGAAAGGGTATACGAAGAATCCTATCATCCAGAAGCATCTATTGTTGAGAGATACATTGTTGAGGAAGCAATTGTGTTTTGTACAACGTATATGTCAAAAGTATATGTCATAGGTGTTCCAAAGTCTCGATATGAAGGAAGGAATGAAGGCAAAGGCACACAAGATGTAAGGGTGGTTCAAAAAGATGAACATAAAGTTTTCCAAGCACATTTGGATATTTTGAACAATACTAATGATTTTCTTCCTTACATAGATACACAAAAAATGTTATTGAAGTCAATGAACCCTCGTGCAAATGAAAAATGGTTGTTGACTGAGCATAACAAGACCTTTCTGAAATGGTTTAAAGATAAAATTCCTTAAGAAGATTGTGATGTTGAGGAATTGAAATGGTTAGCACGAGGACCTAACTTTGATGTCATAGCATGGTCTTGATATGACATTAATATGTTGTCTTTTTATACAAAGATTGAAGATGACAAAAGTATAATGCAGAATTACAGTATGACCCTTGAGACAGAGTCAATGCACTTTGCTAGTTTAAAAGATAATAATCTTGTGATGGCTACAATAAGTTACTTTGGAGTAGTTGAAGAAATTTGGAAGGTTGACTACGTCACATTTAAAGTGCCTATATTTAAGTGTAAATGGGTTGATAGTACCACATGAGTGCATGTTGATAACTTAGGTTTTACTTTAGTTTATCTTGCAAAGGTTTATGGAAGATCCTTTCGTCATGGCTTACTAAGTAAAACATATTTTTCATGTAAAAGATCTTTTTAAGAAGAATGGAACATGATGTTGATCACACGATGACTCATCTAAACTGTAGACAATCCTTTATTCACGAGACACACATTGTAATTATCACAATGAAAGAATATGTGAGAATACTATAACACTTCCACAATAGAAATAAGTTATGCTTATTTATTATTCTTACATTTTAATTTTAACATTGATTATATTTAATTTGAATCTATATCTTAAAGGTGCTTTTATTTTTTGCAGGTCCCATTGTTGAGTCATCAAAAAAGACTAAATAAATTACACGACGTATATTGTGTGTAAGGAGTCGTGACTTTGAATATAAAGAATGAGTGAGTGTCATACCGTTACATATTTAGACCATATTAGAATATGATTTCACATATTTGGATAAGTTGTCTTTGCTTGCTTCCACCCTCCATGTTGCCTATCTTGCCATTGACATTACAAAGTTCATCTTTGCAGCTTCGAGCACCCTCATCATCAACGTTAATACTTCATCTCTTATCAAATATAAGAGTTTGTATTGGTCTTAAGTAGATTTTTAAAATTTTCAACCCTTATCACTAGGTTGTGTACGTCAAGTGGGATTCAAATGAATCCACAACACAAAGGGCCCTATGCTTCTCTGTTTTTCGACCACACTTCTTTCATATGGCACTATTTTCTACTAGTTGAGGAGGTAAAGGAACCCAAACAAAAAGCAGCAACACCACTGTGATATGCAATAGTTGGTAGGTGCAATTGCGAGAAATTAGAGGGAAATCGGAGGGGCATCACATTGGTTATGGACATACTGTGTTGATGTTATTTCCATATGTTTTCTAGTGTTCTTTGGCCATTTCTATATTCTACACAAGAAGAGTATGTTGTTTATGTTGGTTGGACAACAAACTTTTGGGATAAACATGTATTTCAATCCTCAAGCTATTAAGACACTCATATCAATGGAATTTTCAAATTAGTGTAATTTTCATATCAATGATATTTTCAAATCCAATTACCTTATGTGCTCTCCTACTTTAAATAAAACGCAATCAACAAAATAACTCTAATAATTATTCTAAATAAATTTTAAACACGTAATACTAAATTGACATAATTTTCTTTTAAGCATATAGATAATTTTCGCTTAAGCTTGAGCTAAAAGGGTGAGTTAGGTCTGGTGAGCTAACGTACCAGCTTGCTACTAATTTGGCAAACTGATTTGATATTTTCATCTCCCCGATTCGCTCTGGCCTACCCGTCAACTCAATAGGTGAAAGATAAGTCACAGTGAGTAAGCTAATTGGTCCATATTTTAATGAAAAATTAAAATGATTTTTTTTTATATTATATTATTTGAAAAATACAAATATGTAATAGTATTGTAGCTTTAGACATTAACACCTACAAATTAGGTTTCAATTATTAAATATAGCGGAGTAATTTAACATATAAAAATATTTAATTTATTCAATTAGAGACATTACAAAGTTAAAGATTTAGAAAATATTTATATGATGAAAAATTGGTGCGCTGGTATGGTAAGTTGGAACTTTGAACCTGCCCAACCGTGACAGGCCAGTCAGCTCAGTCCTATTTTTTTCCGGACTAATGCTGGTTGGACTTAAAATGGATCATACTAACCCACCTTGTCACTCCTACTTAAGCGAATACTAAACCATGTGAACTATATTAACTTACATGTTTTCTCTTAAGCACAAATTAATAACTATTTAAGCATGCATGCTCGAAACAAACCCTTAAAAATTTTAAGTTTTTTGTGTCATCACTTAAAAGTTTATTAATGATAGCTCTAAGAGACTAATGCTTAATAACAAGTTTATCATCTTGTATTCAATTGTTAAAGCACCCATGGAAAACCGCTTAAGCACACATGTAATTTTGTTTAAGCATGAAAGCTCAAAGTGGAACACTTATTGAGTGTTATTCGTTAAACATTTATAAAAAGTCGCTTTAAGCAGCAAATTTACTTGTTAATTTGCATAGCTTCACTTAAGCATTGCTTAAGTTTGAATACTAGAAAACGTTTTAACTTAATATACTTTTCCTGAAAGGGTTATCTTTATTGTTTAAGCTACAGCGCTTGAAACCGGATATATGACACTTGTGGTTGAATACGTTTAAAGGATCAAATATTTTTATTTTAAGATATGCACCACAATAGTATAGAATACAAAGCTTTGGACTATTTGAATAAAAAATTACACGCTTAAGAAAAGAATGATTTTTATAAAGACACTTTTATTATAATGCTCGTGGTTGTTGTAACAAAGAGAGTCGCTATTTTATTGTATTCATTTGGTGATGACAACTTTTATAACGCAGATTTTAGCCACAAATTATTACCTTTCTAAGTTGTCGTTAATAATTCACCTTTTGTGACAACTTCTATAACATTTTCAGAAACAATATACTTGTCACAAATTTTATTTTTTACTTTTTTTTACAAATTCTTTTACTATAGAGTAATTATTTATCGTGCTATTTCATAAAAAATGTTTTTTTAATTAATGTGAGTATCTTTTGAACATATATGAGTAAAATGATTCCAAGATATCTTTCTCTGTAAATAAAATTTTCCTACTATTTAGTCTTTCTTATGATACCAAAAGATGTTTAAGAAGTTTTTATTCAGTATAACTTTGGAAAACTTATTTTTATACTTATGCACTAGTTACAACCACAACCAATAATAAAATTTTATAAGAAGTTGAAACATTTAGATACCAATACATAATTTTGACAAACTCAGTCTCAATGCTTTAACATTAAATTCATTAGGATAAGTCATTTTCTAACATCTGCAAAGGAAAAAAAAAACATCTAAATCAACATCTCATATAATACTTCTGAAAAAAAAAAGGTACGTGTAGCACAATTCATTACCATCTAATGACTTTAATATACCTCAACAATACACAATTATATTTTATTCTAATACAAGATAAATAAGAACAGAAAATTAAACTTAGACAGAAAAAAGAAAATTACATAAATTTATGATAAATATTGATGGTTTAGTTCTTCTCATGGACTCGTTTACCAGCAATAACTCACTACGGATACACCTCAATGATAGAAACCAAACCTAGAGAGGGAGTGATCTTGTAGTTAGTGAAGCCAGCAGAGAAAATGAGGTTGGCCCACTCTTTTTCATTTCTTTCTTTTGCAGCGAACAACATCATCATCTGCATATCAAAGAAAAACTGCGTCTCAGTTAATTCACGCTCTTCCTTCTTATTCTCCATCACCATGTCTATGATAATAACCCTTCCCTCCCTAGCTATTGCCTCCTTGCAATTTTTCAGTATTTTCACACATTCCTCGTCCTTCCAGTTATGCAATATCCTCTGCTTCATTGTCAAAGTACAAATGATAAGGATCACAAAACACCAAAGAGGAAAATCAGCATTAATTGTGTATATCCACATTAATTTTTTTTTTTTCAAAAATCACCACGTCATATTTTAGTTTACTTCTACAAAATCTTTGTATAGTTACCCTTAAGTCCAGTTAGTTTGAAACAGTTGTTCTTTAGACTCAGTTTATACTTCCAATTTTGGATCTGAGGCAATAATTTAGGTGTGTGTTCTTTTTCTTCCAGATGTTTCAACTTTTTCTATATTCTTGCATCTCCTTTTTCTTCTATGTTTTCTTTTTCTTTTGTTTTCTTGGTCCTTTAAATTTTTAGTGTAAGACATGTTTTTAATCGTTATAAATATAATTAAATTTTATTTGTTCTTTAACTGCAACCACAAAAGGTTGTTGATCCACGATTAGCTGCATGACAAAATCCATTAAGTAATAATGTAGACCATTTTATGGAATATAATGAATACTTAAATAATATACATTTACCTTCATCATAATGGTATCAGCTGAAGGAATTGCTTCAAACATATCTCCTCCAACATAATCTAAGTTCTCAGTTCCTTGCAAATCAGCAACAACATGTGGCAGATCCAATACAATGCACTTTAGTTGAGGGAATGACTTAGCTATAACCTTAGCCAAAGTCCCTGTCCCCCCGGCAACATCAACGAGTGACTTTGATCCTTTAAACACCCCCTGGCACTTCTCAATCACTGCACTAGAAACCCATTGAGTGTCACTAGCCATGACATCGTTGAAATGGGCATTGAATTTAGGCTTAGAGCCAGCAAAATCCCAAAATGTCATCCCATTTTCAGTGTAAAATGGTGTAGGGTCTTCATTTGTTAACCAAGTAGAGAGTTGATACCACGGATTAATATAAACTACGAGTTGTAAGAAAGACGCCATGCTCGAGGGGTGGTCCTTTAGAAGTAATTTGGATGCATCAGTTAGGTCATACATCAGTTCATGCTCATTTTGGGTGGAATGGTGTTCAGAGAAGAAATCAGAATGAGTCAAAATTCTCATCAAGCGGCTGATAAAGCAAGTCTTGGAAGGGTGGATTGGTAAAGAAGCAATGAGTTTAGAGAGTGGCATAGGTTGGCCATAGTTGTGTATGACATCTGGTATGCTCAACTCAATAGCACATTTAAGAGACAAAGAGTTTATGAATTTGAAGCTATGATTCCAAACATGGGTTTGAGCTCGAAACAATTTTGAAGCATGCTCTTCACCCTGGGTTTCCATATATAATTTGGTAAGTTTGTGTGGGATAAAGGTGTATTTATAATAACCAAAAGGTGGTGTGCTACATAAATATCTTGATGTGTTCTTGCTCGTACTAGTAACTTGAGTAACCTTAATGTTTTCCCAACCACTTTTGCTTTAAATATCATCACTTTCTAAAATGATACGTGGTGTTCCGGTATGCATATGACTAGGGAAAGCTAAAGATGGATATTTACAAAACACTTGGTATACATAACAACAACCAAAATTATACTTTAATATTATTATTCATGAATTACATCAATTTAACATTCCGTTTTATTTAATAAAATATTATATAATAATAAAATAATAATTTATTTTAACATAAGATGATTGTATCTTATTGGATGTTGTTTCAAATATCAACATCATAATATAGAAAAATTATTCTTTGACATCACTTTTCATGATGAACTACGTCTATTTGATATTGATTTTATTTAATAAAATATTATATAACAGTAAAATAATAATTTATTTTAATTTTAAATAGTTGTATTTTAGTGTATGTAATGTCAAAATATCAGCACTTAAAGAACAAAATACTTTCTTTTAAAACACGACATTTATGAATAAATTTATATTCGTTAATTATTTATATTTATATTTTTACAATAAAATTAATATATAAATAAAATATTTAACAAGTTTCAGTATACCTCAACATAATAGTGTGGCAAAGCAAATGAACAAGACTTTCCTGAATAGAGCATGAGTTATACTAAGAATAACAAAAGTGACCCAGTTTCTTTGGGCAAAAATATTTAAAATTGTCTATTACATGATATGTCAATCACTATCAATAATGATAGGTTTAAAGATACCGATGGAGATGTTGATTGACAAACCAATTAATTATTATCCCATAATGTAGTTGGTTGTCTTGTGTACGTAATGTACACATGAAATGTCTAACTCATGTATATTCTTGGGTTATCTGGACAATGTGAAAAGGTTGTTGTTAGAAAGAATGTAACTTTGGTAGAAAATGAACTACAAAATGACAAATGACAACTATACCAAGGACATTGCCATTGTACAAATAGAGAAGAAGCATTAAGATGATTCTTCTAAGTCAAAACAAGATCATGAAGAACAAGACCAAAATAAGGTTAATAATAAAGGACTCTGACAATCAACTCGAGAAAAGGTTAAACCATCTTTACAGTCAAAATATTTTATGAAAAACCATGATGCATATTATCTTTTGAATGAAAAAAGAGATCTTTCAACTTTCAAAAGCTTGTGAGTGCCTCAAATTCTTCATTGTTGATGACGTCGATGCAAGAAAAGATAACTCTTCACATCAACAAGACATGAAAAGTTGTTGAACTCCTAAAAGGTCAAATAGTCATTGGTTGCAAATGGGTCTAAAAGATCAAAAGAGATGGTAATGATCAATTGGAACGGTTTCATGCTAGTTTGGTAGTAAAGGGACATCATTAGAAAGAAGGCATTAACTTTAGAGAGACGATTTCACAAGTTGTTAGATTTATAATTGGTACAATGTTCAAACTAAAATACTTTAAATAACAAGAAAATTTGTGTTTTAGGTTGACCAAATCTCTGTACAGTTTAAAACATGCAACTAAGTGTTGATATACAAGATTCGATTCCATCATTATTATCCTTGGTTACAACGGTCTGAGTTCAGACCATTGTACCAATTATAATAGGTTTGAGGAGAATGATTTTATCGTCTTATTGTTGTATATTAAGGCTATATTGGTGATAGGCTCCAATAAAGTCATATCTAATAATTGAAGATATGACTAGAAAGCTTTATGTGAAGGATTTAGGATTAGAAAACAAGGATTTTAGGGATGCAAATTAGTTGAGACATAAAAGATAGGAAGGTTTGGCTTTCTCAAAAGAATTACTTAATGAAAATTTTCCAACGCTTCAACATGTAAGATTGCAAGCAAACACTACTAGAAATTTCGTCATTATCTACAGTCGAAATCTGTATATAACAATGAAAATCTGTATGTAATTTGAATTTATGTACGGATTACATACGGACAAAAAATCGTATGTAAAATCGTCGTAGGTAACACTTGCATACAGATTTCAAAATTCATATGTAATTACAAACAAATTTATCCGTATTAATTATATACGAATCTGGTCTATATGTAAAATTTGTATGTAATCACATACCGAACGAACCAGATCCAGTTTCAATTATTCGTGATACCTGATATCACCTAAAGAGATAATTCCATAACATCTAAGCACTGATCAATCCATATCATTACTGAATTAAATAGAAAGATGAAAAATATTCTATTTCATAAATACATAACAAAAGAGTTAACATGAGTACCACACCTAATAATAAAAGTAATTACAACACAATCACAAAATGACAATATCCTAACATACGTCTCAATTAAATATCAATAATGTTTTTAGAAACTAATAACTACTATAATGATTATGCAAATTATGTTAATCTCTTTGTGGTTCTTCATCATGTTGTGGCTGCTCATAGCCTTGTCTTTCATTCTGCTGCTGTTGATTTTATGGGTGACGATCAGCTTGCTACAAAATATTTTGGGCAGTCATTGCAGCTGGAGGGCTAGGTACTGGAGGAGTGCACCAATAAATTTCTGGATAGACCTGGAAGTGGGAGTTCATATGACGAATTTGGTCCTCATTAGTGGATAATCGCTGTCTCAACTAATTAATCTCTTCGGAATCAACTTGCTTGATGCTTGGCGCATGAAGCTCTCAACACTTTCATCATGGGGGACATTTCCAATTCCATATATTCGTCCCTGTATTTTCCATCAGCAGCCTCATACCAACATTTATTCCTTAGACTTTCTTCCTCAATAGGATCTAAGGGACTGCTTTGTGCAGCACCCGCTGTAAAAGCAGACTTGGACATTGCTCAAGAATATCTACTCTCAAACTTTTCCTTCGAAGAGAAAACAATTTTTGTCATAAAAATAGTAACAAATTTTATTGTGATGTAATAAAAGTAACTCACATGCGTCCTTTTGGATCTATCATTGACGAATTGTACGGTAGTTTTTCTTATATGCGTTTATTGGAAGACTTCATCCAGATAGACGGACCTACCAAGCTCTTATGACTGCAAACAAAATCATTACAAAGTAAAGAGTTACTAAATAATTATTACGGCATGTAATAATAACAACACATATTCAAGAATTTATACCAAATGGATGGCGTGTTAGTGTGCGCTAATGGAACCCCCATTGTGCAAACAACCACCTTTATTCATGAATTACATCAATTTAATATTCCATTTTATTTAATAAAATATTATATAATAATAAAATAATAATTTATTTTAATATAAGATGATTGTATCTTATTGGATGTTGTTTCAAATATCAACACCATAATATAGAAAAATTATTCTTTGACATCACTTTTCATGATGAACTACATCTATTTGATATTATTTTATTTAATAAAATATTATATAACAGTAAAATAATAATTTATTTTAATTTTAAATAGTTACATTTTAGTGTATGTAATGTCAAAATATCAGCACTTAAGAACAAAATACTTTCTTTTAAAACACGACATTTATGAATAAATTTATATTCATTAATTATTTATATTTATATTTTTACAATAAAATTAATATTACACACATATATATATATATATATATATATATATATAATATTTAACTTGTATCATTAGAATAATGAATACGAAATAATTAATTCTTGAACATAATGTATATATTTATTTTAATTAAAAAAATTAGACTCTACTGTATATTGTTCTAATATTGCTACTGATTGTTTCATACATAGCAACATATTGGTTAGATTACGCGACGGAGAAATGAAATACGAAGATTTTTCCAAGTTATCCTCAACATACACAATGTTTTGCCCCACCTATTAAAAACATTGCAAAATGGCTTTTGAAGTTGTTATTGTAGAGGACAAGGGAACCTTTAACAAATCATGCACTCTTTGAGGCAAAATAAATCATTTAACCTAAAAAGAGAAGTCTTATTCACTAAGCATAATTGCAAGAGGATATAATATTTATACTAATCTATTATGCAAATTTCTGTATCTGCATATATTATAATGTGTACCTCATACAATAAATGTTATAGTTATTGGTTGAGAAACCAATTTTGTATTAAATACTGATAATAGAAAACTATTTTGTTGAATAATTGGGTTATTTCATAAAATATGTCACGCGGGCGTCAAAAGTCTCGATCACATTATGACTACTGCTCCTAATACGAGCGGGTGTTCTAGATAATATCTTGATGATTATTTCTTCCATCGAAGAAAAGATAAGGAAAACAAATAATTTGTTTTATACTCAATTAGTGTTTGAGGAAACTCAACAATTGAGAGAATGATTAGTTATGAAGCATGAACACACTCTTAAATAATATTTCGTTTTTAAGCACTAACACTTTTAAAAAAATAAATATTTATCATTAGTTCGATAATAATGTCGGATTTGTATTATACGCACAACATATTCTAATAACATATCTACTAATTTAGTAGTCTTCATTTTTGAAAGTAGGTTAAGTAATGTTGATTTTTTAAATTAGCCAATTAAAACGGTTTAATATCACTCAAACCCACATTAATACATTCTTTTTAGATATATTTAATTTATTTTTTAATTTTAATATTAATTTAATTTACGTTGAGTTTTACCGATATTAATAACAATAATTTTAAAAGAAAGTTTCTCGTACAATACTTATATTTTTTAACGAAATAAAATACAAACAAAAGTTATGTTGGACCAAAAAGATGTGAATAAATGTGGAAAAAAGAGATTAATATGAATTAAAGATATGAGAGATATGAGAAAAATAATGTTAGTGGAGGAAACGAGTGATAATGAATGAGATGAGTACATATAAATGAGACAAGTATAAAAATATTTATATAACAAATGAGAAAGAAAAATTATGAGTGAGAAGATTTGTTTTCTTTAGATATGAGTGTTATATATTTTATACTAGCGTCAACTTAATTATCGCTAACATAAATTAATAATAAGATAAATAAAATTAATATAGACTTAATTTACTTTATATATATATATATATATATATATATATATATATATATTAAAAATAAATAAGATTGACATCAATTAGGTTTACACTAATATTATTTCTTTTTAATATTTATTTAGTTAGCATCAACGCTAATAGGACAATAACATAAATACTTATGAAAAAAAATTAAAAAAAATAAGGAGTTACATTTGACTAAACTCACTCTATTAACATTCAAAATAATTTTTTATTTTATCATTTGATCTTGAATGTGAATATGATGACATTTTTTTAATCAACTAAAAGAATAATATAAATGAAAAGCGGGATGCTTCAACCTTTTTACAAAAGAAAAAAAAGTTTGGATTTGTGCATAGACTTCAACTAACTTTATCATCACTCAACCAATACAAGTAATCCTATAGGCCATCTACAAAACACAATGTTACACATTGTTAATAACTAACCAAAACAATACAATTTCGAATTAGTAAATCAAGACTGCTACACAAACTTTCAAAAGTTTCTGCAAAATATTAAACTTTCAAATGAAAGGTAATACGACCTTTAAATGATTAATTATATGCTTTCCATCTAGTGACATGGGCTAACATAATTGGTTTATGTTATAGGATGACCTTGCAAAAATTCTCTAGCATCTATAGTACAACATATTTATTTAGTTTAGAGCACTCCTATTAGTGTGACTGATCTCATCTAAAAAAAATTGCAAGCCAAATATTTTTGGATTACATCATAGCAAAATCTTAGCTACAAATAGCCAGATATTGTAATGTTGACAATCTCTACTCCTATAATATATCATTTCCATCTCATAGAGTTTTAAGACTGTAACATTAAAATTGAACATTAGTCTCCTATAATCAGAACTTTCCAAAAAAACTATCCAACAGTAAAACAAATTACATGTAACCCCATCATAATAAACCAAGAACATGACCTGTAACCAATATAAAGATTCAATTAATTGACTTCAGACAAGACGTAGGATTCATAAATGAGTAGGAAAAGTTAGCTTTCCTATTCTTCTTAAAGATCCAAGCCCATGTTTTTAATTGCACTAATGCAAACCCCTTCATTGCATCAAAAGTCTTATTTCTGAAAACAACATAATTTCTACATTTCCATATGATCCAAATTATACCCACCCATAGTGTTTTTCACACAGTGTTTCCTTTAGTGCCTATTCCCGTAATCTCGAAACTTTTGAAATGTTCCCTTGCCCTACTATAGAGTGCGTAAGTTGTCTTCATATCCATACATCACATAAATACCAAAATTTGCTAACCTTCTTAGAAGTGAAGAATAAGTGGGAGATCTTTTCTTCATTTGCTTAACAAAGTACGCATCTATTAATTACTCCCACTAAACCCGTTTTATGGAGATTATCAAGTGTAAGAAACTTACCCAATAAAACCCTTCAAACACAAAACTGAACAGTTGACATTGAGCTGATTAAGCTTAATTTATGCTGACTTGAGTAAATACAATACCTCTCCATTCCCATTCCAGATCCAATCATCCTTCTAGGTCCTCTTAATTGTATAATTATGGATGTAAACCACCTCCTCCTCCATCTAAAATCTCACATCCACTCATTATCACATCAATGTCCAACACTATTTATTAAAAGAGTCTTTTTGGCATGAATTGGCATTAATAGGATGACATGACTGTAGCTTTTATTGGCTTGTCCCTAACTTACTAACTCAATTTTTTTTTTTAATATTTTTCTAATTCATCATTTAATTTGTTTCTTTCCTCTTTAAAAAAGTAAGTAGACAAACAAATAAAAAAAAAATCAAAGAAAACAAATTTATCAATAAATTGGTGAAAACAAAGAAATAAAAATAACAATTATACCTTCTTAACAACAAAATCAAAAAATAAATTATTGAACAAAAATGTAAAATATTTGAAAATTTTAATAAAATAAATAAAAGAAAAAATTCAACATATCTAAATTTATAAATTATTTAAAACTTTTAAGAATATATTAAAAATATAACCACCGACATCTCTGTACATACATTGATTTTATAAATGTGACTATAAGTGGTTACATCAAACTAGTTAGAGATCGGTTATTTTCCTGTCTTCAAATCGCCGTACTACACGCCACCGTTACTACGTTACTACAACGCCTTGTTAAACAAATCTCACCCACTTATTATTTTCTTTTTATAAATCCTTCTATTTTACATCACTCAACTCGAAATCCACTTTTCCAATTTTTAAGATTCTAACACATCATTTCTTTCTTTACCGATTAGAAACACGCATGTGAGAAGTCCAGTCTTTTTAATTTATCTTCCTTACCTCTTAATTGTATAATTATTTAATTATGTGAAAGGTCCTTTTTTTCTCATAAACTTGTGAGAAGAGTAGCTTTTTATTCGAAAAACCATATTTAATCTATTTATTAAAAAAATACGGTATCTCTTAGTATATTTATTTTTTTATTATAAAAATAAGTGCGGTATCTTTAGTAAGATGTATTAATTTTTTTTCTTAGTATGTGAGAGAAAAATTAAAAGAGAAAAATATAGTTTTTTTTTTAAAAAAAATTATTCTTGTTAGGAAATATAGAGCGTGGTAGTTTAAAAGTGTATGTTTGGAAAAATTCTTATAAAGAAAAGATTTGATATTTAAATGGGTCCATTACTGATTCACCTTTTTTTTTTTCTAAGAACTTGTCTTGTACACTAATTCATATTCTACTATCATTGTTCTATTAGATAGTATTATTTATAGTGAAAAGTACACAAGTCGGTTTTAAAGGTATGACAACAAAATATAAGATACAAAAGCTCATTTGAAATAATTTATCATTTTGAAAATTTAAGATGAAAACAATTGAGAGAAAAGACAATGATATAGATGCAATTAAAGGTTCAAATGTTAAAAGTAATGCTATTGCAAATTTGAACTTAGTAATGGGGGATGTGATTTTATTCGACATTATGGAGAAGGCTATTGCGGAGGATATTTGGGATAGTCTCATCAAATTGTATGAGGTTAAGTTACCTAACAGAAGAATTTTCTTGAAGGAAAAGCTCTATATAAGTCTAACTTTTAGCTGCAAATCACATCAACAATCTAAAAACATTATAAGTCTAACTTTTAGCTGCAAATTTCAACACAGTTGAAAATAGATATGCGGAACTCCTATTTCAGAGTTTACTTAGTTCATACAATCAATCAATCATCTATATGACAAATAGTAATATGATGGACACCTACAGTTTGAGGACGTTGTGGCATCGTAGACTTGGTCATATGTTCGAGCGATGTCTAAATATTCTTGTAGAATATAGTCTCTTATCCGGGATCAAAGAGGTTACTTCACCTTTTTACGAGCATTGTGTGATATCTAAATAATATAGATTGAAGTTTCCTAGAGTGGTTACCAAAAGAAAACACGTGTTAGACTTGATTCATTTCGATGTGTGGGAATCACTGGTATTATCCCTCGGAAGAGAAAAGTATTTTGTATCAATCATTGATTACTATTCTAGGAAATTGTGGGTGTACCCTATCAAAATGAAGTCGATGTGTTAATAAGTATTCAAGGAATTCAAAACATGAGTTGAGCTTGAAACTGAGAAAAGAATTAAGTGGTTGAGGATAGATAATTGAGGAGAAATGTACATGGAGATTCTTTAGTATTCTGCAAGCAAGAGCATATTACAAAACAAGTTTCAGTATACCTCAACATAATAGTGTGGCAAAGCAGATGAACAAGACTTTCCTGAATGGAGCATGAGTTATACTGAGAATAACAAAAGTTACCCAGTCTCTCTGAGCAAAAATAGTTAAAATTGTCTATTACATGATATGTCAATCACTATCAACAATGATAGGTTTAAAGATACCGATGGAGATGTTGATTGACAAACCAACTAATTATTATCCCATAATGTAGTTGGTTGTCTTGTGTACGTAATGTACACATGAAATGTATAACTCATGTATATTCTTCGGTTATCTGGACAATGTGAAAAGGTTGTTGTTAGAAAGGATGTAACTTTGGTAGAAAATGAACTACAAAATGACAAATGACAATTATACCAAGGACACTGCCATTGTACAAATAGAGAAGATTCAATTAATTGACTTCAGACAAGACATAGGATTCATAAATGAGTAGGAGAAGTTAGCTTTCCTATTCTTCTTAAAGATCCAAGCCCATGTTTTAATTTGCACCAATGCAAACCCCTCCATTGCATCAAAAGTCCTATTTCTGAAAACAACATAATTTTTACATTTCCATATGATCCAAATTATACCCACCCATAGTGTTTTTCACACAGTGTTTCCTTTAGTGCCTATCCCCGTAATCTCGAAGCTTTTGAAATGTTCTCTTGCCCTAGTATAGAGTGTGTAAGTTGTCTTCCTATCAGGGGTGCCTCAAGGCCCAAGCAAGTAAAGCAACCGCTTTAGGCCTCAAGATCTGAAAGGTCTCAAAAAAATTTAATATCTTTTAGGTCTCAAGGCATAAAAGGCCTAAAAAAAATTAATACGCACCTCAAGGCCTAAAAAAAATTTAATACTAATATATTATTATAAAATAAAAATATTTAATTTTAAAATTATACTAACAAAATTTTAATTAAAAATTTAAATATTTTAACTCACCTTAAGTTTACATTGGTGTTATAAATATTATTTAATGACTTTAAATTTATATTGGTACTATAAATACTATTTAATGAATAATATTTTTAAAACTTTCTTATAATAAATTAATAATATTTAAAAAAAAATTGAAGAGTAAAGGAATCTTAGGTATCAAAACTTTCTAATTTATCTCTTCACTATATTCCAATAGATTGATATCATCTATTTATATGTCATAAAAGTTATTGTCATAAAAATAATTTTATTGTGATGTAATAAAATTAACTCACATGCATCCTTTTGGATCTATCATTGATGAATTGTACGGTACTTTTTCTTATATGCGTTTGTTGGAAGACTTCATCCAGATGGACTGACTTACCAAGCTCCTATGACTGCAAACAAAGACATTACAAAGTAAAGAGTTACTAAATAATTATTACGGCATGTAATAATAACAACACATATTAAAGAATTCATACCAAACGGATGGCGTGTTAGTGTGCGCTAATGGAACACCCAGTGTGCAAAAAACCACCTTTATCTTTTGGACGATTCTCCTTAGTTGTATGACACTTAGACCGATACTGTGGTATGTTTCATTTTTCAATAAGGTTGTTCCATATATTATTCCCAAGCCACTCGGGCTTCTTCTTATCTTGTCTAGCAAGTTTAAACATCTCTGAAAGTCTATGAGAAGCCCGAGAATTAAAATTTTCCTTTATTCTTTCATCATCCTTAGGAAGCCATGTGACCTTCCTCTATAAAGCATATATAGAAACAAATAATGAACAACACTAGTACAAAAAATGTATTCTACGTAGGATAATATGTCAGTTAATACGTCGGTTAAAACGGAACCGATGTAAACAAAAACACGGTGACTTTTTTGTAAATATTTGAAGAAATATTACGTAGTGACGCTAAAGTGAAAATAGTAAAAATTCAAAATTTGAACTTTGTAGTGACGCTAAAGATACTATGTCGGTTTGGAGGTGTCAACCGACGTAGTATGTAGCCCATATTACGTCGATTGGGACTTTTCAACTGACGTAATATCCTCCTCTTGGCGTGCGAGTGAATTTTGAAGAAAATTTGGTAAAGTTTGGTTAGATACTACGTCGGTTGGGAGCTCCCAACCGACGTAGTATGTCCTCGAGTTAAAATTAGGAATTTCAAGAGAGATATTAACTCTTGGGTATCATTTTTCTCTTACGCTTACATTTTTCTCTTACGTTTTCTTCTCCTTCACCTTCTCCTGCACCTTCTCCTCAGCCTCGCTGCCTTCTCCTCTCATCTTTCACGTGGTGCCGCTTTTATTCTCACTAATTTTCATTTGTATTTCGCGTGGTGCCACTTTATCTTCTCAGTGGTTTTCATTTGCATCTCTATTGTTCATTGGTTTTCACTACAACAAAAACAAAAATTACCGACGAGACAAATCTATCGGAAACATCCAAAATCTATCAATAAATTGATTGTATGTAAATTTACCGACAGATTTCTGAGTCTGTCGGTGATTACCGACAGACTTCTATATCCGTTGGTAATTACAGAAGAATTTAGAGTAAATTTGTTGGTAAATCCGTCGCAAATTTTTTATCAGCATCTTGATTTAGTATATATTTGATGTTAAAGTTCTTACATTGTATAGGTTTATCATAGATTTAGGGTTTTAAAAATTTAGGATGAAAAAACTTCAAATGACCATAACTTTTGATAAAAAGCTCGGATTGGAACGCTTCAAAAATGAAAATTGCTTGAAATGGGATAATGAATTTGCTGGCCAACAGCCAAAAGCAGTTGACCCTCCGAAAAATTCTAAAATTCCATCATTTAGGGTTTTTTTATTTTTTTATTATTTTTCACATATTTTTTTAGATTTTGGCCTTTTATTTCATATATCTATACTTGTTAGAAGATTCTAAATTTTTTTGTGGTGTTTTCTTGTATCGATTAGAGATTTATCAACTTATTTTTTTTAAAAAAATAACTTTTTACGTCGGTTGTAAGCTAGAACCGACATAATAGAGGACTTTTTACATTGGTTGTAGCTTACAATCGACGTAAAAAGTCCTATATTACGTCAGTTCCAGCTCCAACCGACGTAGTATCCACCTCTTACACTGTAATGCAATTATTTTAGCAGGGTATATGATGTCGGTTTTTATTTTCAATCGACGTAGTGGCATACATATTACGTCAGTTGCATAACCGATGTTATATGTCTAAGACTTTCTATGTCACCTACATCTAGGTTGGTTTGAGAACCGATATAGAATGTCTTCCATAACCGACATAGAGGGTCATTTTTCTACTAGTGGGATATAATTTCGTCATATATGTTAAGACTTTTATTCGGCAAGTGTACCGAGTCACAAGTAGTAGAGTGGGTTTTAGTAAAGATGTCGATTCCTCAGGGAACAGTTCTATTTTAGAATTTCAGCGTCACTGCTCAGTAAGCGAGTTCAGTTTTGATGAGAGATTTAGTTTGATTAACAATTACTACGAACATGCAAAATAAATTTATAAGCAGTAAAAGAGTCTGAAATGATTA
>Ga0209700_103277_pt1 | contig 31267 bp, 12 predicted proteins | sample SiratroredBW_FD_187528 | JGI IMG/M metagenome (GOLD analysis project Ga0209700, IMG submission 187528) | Root nodule microbial communities of legume samples collected from California, USA - Siratro red BW (SPAdes) (version 2) | ecosystem: Host-associated > Plants > Roots > Nodule | place: USA...
AAAAAAAAAAAAAAAATAGTTGATAGTAAAGTTTGATTCCAATGTAACCAATAAAAACAGTGTTCTATGTAGTTACCATTACAAACTCATACCTAAATAATAATTTCTAGTTGGTGCCATTTTGTTAGTCACAAGAAAACCTCATGGTCAAGACAAAAGTAACGTATCAGATGCCATATTACTAACAAGAAGGCAAGTATTTGAACACAAATAAACTACCACAATAATTTGATTACTATGGCTCATTCAGATGCTATTATTGCAGACTTTTGTTAGAGACAAAGAGGAAGAACACCAACAAAGTAAGAAGGAAGTATGAGTATGAATGAAATGCCAAAAACGGCTTCAAGTAGTGTGCCCAAATGGCACTCTTCTTCAGTCACAACCAAAATTGTTAATAACTTAAATCCTATATGCCAAGCTACACAACAATTAACTCTCAAGGGGAAGTTCGTGATCACACACAACCAAAGCAAATCCATACCTGGAAAGTTAATTTCTGTTCAGATTTATAGTGGGACTGATGTTGATCCTGGTAAGCACCTCTTCTATACACATAAACATTGGTCCACAATCTTTTTCAAAAGAAATATTTAGGAAAGAGTATTACTCCAAAAATGATGAACAAATTATGTTATAGCGTATGTTGGGAGGAAACTTTGACTTGCACACATCAGTAAATTTCAAATTAGTAATGTTTTATATGAAGATTGGTGTCTGTGTGCATAAGAAAAATTGAGAGAAGGTTGCACCCTATGCTTGTCTAGATCCATCCCTCTAGCTTTTGAAAGTGAAGGAAAAACTGAGAAAAATTCATGATATTTAGAAAGACAAAAATGTATAAACAAACCATCTTGGTGTGAGAGGGGCTATATATAACATGAATACTAGATTATAACTTTTTTAGTTAAGAAAACAAATTAAAAGTTGATGACAAATAGAAGGATGAGAAAATATTTAAACTATTTTCGTTTACAAGAACTTGTTTAAATTGTATGTGTTACTATGTTTGTAAGATATGTTTTAATAAAGGGAATATATTATGTTTCCAACTTTGTGTTGCACTGGACAGAGACTGGTAAAGGGAAATTGAGCGAGAAAGCATATTTCAAACAAGGAGAGAGCATGAAACACAGCCATGATGCACAAACCATGATATATAAAATTAAGATACATGTTGACTCAAATTTTGGAACTCCAAGAGCTTTTGCTATTCAAAACAAGTACAAGAAGAAGTTCTTCCTTCAGTCTGCTTCTATTGAGACTTCTAGCAACCGCATCATTCACTTTGATATCAATTCATGGATATATCCAATAAAGAAGACCAAATCTGATAGACTCTTCTTCTCAAATAGAGTATGTTCCATATTATTTTCTCGTTAAGCTAATCATTTGGATCATATAAGTGGCACTAGTAGGAACTTGTCCCTACATGAAAAGAAGACCTTGAGCTTTTTTTCCTTATATGCCCTTATTAGTACATATAGGTCCTGCTATTACTAAGGTTGTGTTGATTTATATTTTCAATATGTTTTTAGTATTCAACATGAACTAAACAAGGTTGGTACACAGATGGTCGAAGCTGTTAGGCAAAAGAGCAGGGTATGGAGTTGAGTAAGACATTGAACAAGATGAAAACAAAACAACATGAGAAAACATTTCCCAATTGTTTCTGTTTTTTGGTTGTTAGACTCTTTGTTGGGAACTATTTTCAGAATATAATAGATTTTCAATGAAATATTAACTGCTAAGTAGTGTGAAATTGTTGCAGAAGACAGTTTTTACAACCAAAAGATAGTCAATTAGGCACCAGGGTATGTTTGGACAAGTTTGTCTGTAAGCACTCTTAAAGAAAAATAAGAAAAAGTGAAATGTTTCTCTCTAAGTTAAAATTAGCTTATGCAAGCTCTCTCATATTTCTTTAAATTCTTTTAACTTGTGCATAAGATAATTTTAGCATATGCAGAAACTCACTTCATTTTTTTCTTCTTATTTTTCTCTCCTAAGTGCTTCTGGAGAAACGTATCTGAATAAGTCCTAAGTTTCTAAAGTTTTGTTGTCCAAAAAAGAGTCTTGTAGTGACTAAAATACATTTTTTTTCATGCAGGGTCTGATTCTGAAATGAGTGCCAGTTGTAGGACTAAATGATTAGTTTAATCTTCTTTTCCTGTTGTACTGGAAATTTTATGTTACATGAAAGTGCATAACTATGTGGTTATGACAGTGTTGTCTTCCAAGTCAGACGCCAAGAGCATTAGTGGAACTAAGAAAGGAAGAGCTTGATAAATTGAGGGGTGATGGAATGGGAGAAAGAAAGGAATGGGATAGAATCTATGACTATGACTACTATAATGATCTTGGTGATCCTGAAAAAGGTCCTGAACACCTTAGACCAGTCCTTGGTGGCTCAAGATTGTTTCCATATCCTCGTAGAGGAAGAACAGGTCGAAAACATAGTACAGCAGGTACTCACTTTACTTTCCCCTTAAATTCAGTTCAAGGTAGAAATCTAAATTGGCATGAACCATTGGAATTGCAGCTTAGTAACATGCTTTAATACCCTTGGTTTAAGGTTGGTTAAGCCTAACAAGGTACTGTTGAATCAAGGATGGATGTACCCTTACTTTATTACTTTACAAAACATCACTATAAAGGAGTTAAATCCTTAGAAAATACAATTGTTTTACAGCCTAGTCTTAACATTTCAAGTTTCATTACCTGCTTTGGTACTTTTTGGTACTTTTTGCCATTGCATTTGTGATTGGAGGACCTCAGTGGAAAATTAACCTAAGTAAGAATATAGTCCTTTGAAAATTAAGAGTATGTGTTACATTGTGTCTGCAACATAACTAGCAGCTTTTTGAGTTGATTCTCATTCCTATTTTCATGTGTCTATGGAAAATTTTAGGGCCATCAAGTGAGAGCCGGCCACAACCAATGAACTTTAGCATATATGTTCCATCAGATGAGAGATTTGCCCCTAATAAATTGAAGGAGTTGAAATCAAATTGTGTCCGTGCTATGGTACATTTTTTGTCACCGAAGGCAGAATCATTACCACAACGAAATTCTGCAAACTTTCAATCATTTGAAGAGTTACTTGACATGTTTTCTAGCAATAGGAGCCAAACAATTGATGGATGGATGAAAGACAACTTAAAGAAACTGATACCTTTTGAATACTTGAAGGAAATAACTACTGCAAACAGGGAAAATCACGGACAATTGCCTGTCCCTCAAATCATATCCGGTATAGAAATCTTGATACCATTTATTTGTATATAATGTTTCAGTTAGTTGGTTAGAATGTCAGTTAGTTTAGGAGATCAGTTGTACAGTAAATAAATCTTAGATTGAAAGGTAACACATTAGGAAATTTGTAATCTAGTTAAATTTCAAGAGTTCTCTCCTTATAATGAATTCAATTGGTGTTTTAATTATGCTAAGTTGTTTCATGACATTGTTTTTTGTGATCTTTTGCTTTTCAGAAAAAGATTTGGCTTGGAAAGATGATATGGAGTTTGGAAGACAAATGCTTGCAGGAACTCACCCCACCAGAATAAAATGCTTAACGGTATTTCGTACACTTACGAACTAGGATTTAGAAACTAGGATTTCATACACTTATGACACTTATTTCATATATATATGTTGGGATTCTAATGCTGCCTTTATCTCCTTGGGAGAAAAAAGGATCTTGTGCGTACAGTTGTGGATACCAAAGGGTAAACATCCACAATAGACATGATGATACATAAAAGCAAAACATTGTTTCTTACAGTGGAAACATATAATCCCTTAACTCAATTAGAAATTCAGTGTCAGTGTAAAGGATTTTTACATTGTGATCTTGTTAGGTATCCAAATGTGAGTCTAAGTCCCACATTAAGTAGGAATGAGAAAGTTGAGCAACGTATAAGAAAGAAGACCCACAAATCCAATGTCTTAAGGTTTTGGGTTGAAGGTGGTGTCATTCCCTTATATGTTTGGCCATGTTCTCATTCTTGTGAGATCTCCCCAGTTTTGTCCCCTCGAATTACCCAACAAGTGGTATCAGAGCCGAAGGTTCATAGCGGTGACCGGCTCATACGAGTTTGACCCTGTATCGAAAGTCTTCCTGACGGAGTTTTCAGGAAAGCGTGTCCCGTTTAAGTGTGTAAACGGCGGTACAAGTGAGGGTCCTTTGTGATTAGGTACTTGGTGTTTGAAAGGGGGAGTGTACCAATGTGGAAGGGACTCTCACTTGAGGGGGAGATTTGTTAGGTATCCAAGTGTGAGTCTAAGTTCCACATTGAGTAGGAATGAGAAAGTTGAGCAACATATAAGAAAGAAACCCACAAACCTAATGTCTTAAGGTTTTGGGTTGAAGGTGGTGTCATTCCCTTATATGTTTGGCCATGTTCTCATTCTTGTGAGATAAACTCTAATATCTTCTGAAATAATACAGCATTTGCTCAACTTGATAAGTTCAAGTTCTAATTGAAACAACCGTTTCATGACTTTGTATCTTTTGAACCTTTGAATACTCTGTTGGAAATAATCTCTCACAATTAAGAATATTCCTCTGACCAAAGACAAATTTATTGAATCTAGATTGTAGAATCAAATGGCAAGTATTGTGAACTGTGTTTGTTCTCATTGTAAACCAGCTGAAGTTTTAAAATCAAAATAGTAGACTGTATATAGTTTTCAAGAAATATAGGATGAATTTAAGTTCAGCTTTAGCATTTTGGTCACGCATCACCACTACAGTAACTATGCCAGGGTAATAATTGTTAGTTTTATAGTGGTGTAATCAAAATGATATTCAAACTCGCATTTTTTGCCTCATTATTGTTGGTTCCAATATTCCTTTCAGACATTCCCTCCTCAAAACAAATACGGAGTACAGAGTTCGATACAGAAATCAATCATAGAACAGAAGCTAGAAGGATGGACACTTTCTCAGGCAAGTAACCAAAGTCTTGAAGCTTTGACATTGAGAAAATAAACTTCTTTTCTTACTTCTTTGGAAGATATTAAATAGTATTCAAGTTGTAACCCTCAAGTTTTAGTCACAATTCTTATTTACTCTTTATAACCTTTCATGAGCTAAGAATTTAGAAAAATAAAATACAATTTGTAAAACTTAAGTTCTTTTCAAACAATAAGTATCAATGTTCAGATATTTGCCACTAGGTCATGATGAGATGATTAGTTATCTCGTGTTATTTATGCTATAAGGAAAAACACAGTTATTTTCTTCAATGGGGTGTTATTTATTTCTTGTCCTCTTTACTTATAAAATTGTGTAGGCAATGGAGCAGGGACGAATGTTCATGCTGGACCACCATGACTATCTCATTCCATATTTGAACAGAATAAACGGAAATGGAGTATGTGCTTATGCATCAAGGACCCTACTATTCTTAAGGAGTGATGGCATGCTTAAGCCATTGGCAATAGAACTTAGCTTGCCAGGCCCATCTCCTCACCTTGAAATCCACAGAGTTTTTCTTCCAGCCAAGCAGGGAACACAAGCAGCACTATGGCAGCTTGCTAAAGCTCATGTTTTAGCTAATGATGCTGTTTATCATCAACTAATCAGCCATTGGTGAGTTGAAATCTTTCTCCAATCACAGTTACTAACTCAATTTTCACTCTACATAGATTCTTAAAAATAATATGTTCTACATTAACTTCTGTACGTTTTTTTTTTTGCATTACCTCCTGTAAAATGTCAAATCATGTGACATAGAGATAAGAAAGGAAAAGGATTTTCTTTTTGATAGAGCTCAGGTTAAGTTTGTAAAGAATTTAAGTGAATTATCATGTTTCAAGACTCCTTGTTCTTTTCAGTTGTCAAAATTTAGGTGCAATTAGTCAATAATTATCCTTCATAGAATATTGACATTACTAAAATTGTAATCCTTTCCCAATTAAGATTTCTAGAATTCTTGTTGATTCTATTACGCATAAGAACAATCACTAGTAGCCAATGAATATTTCAAGTGTCAATGAAATTAAATAAAAGGATCCTTTGTATGTTGTGGAAACATGCCTTCAAATGCAAAAGAAATATTGTTTTATTTGAGAAAATAATGAACTACAAAGAAATTTAGTAGTACACTTATTCTGTTATCACGTTTGCTTTGGCATTTGAGTATTATGCAATGAAAACTTATGCAGGTTATGCACCCATGCAGTTGTTGAGCCATTTATCATTGCCACCAAAAGAAGGCTAAGTGTTATGCATCCAATCCATAGGTTGTTGAATCCTCATTTCAAAGATACCATGCACATAAATGCCTTGGCAAGACTCATCCTTATAAACTCCGGAGGAATTCTCGAGAGAATATTATTTCCAGGTGAAATCTGTATGCATATCTCATCTGACCTCTATAAAGAGTGGAGATTCAATGAGCAAGGACTCCCTGCTGATCTACTCAAAAGGTATATCACAAACCTTCACTAAGAATTGTTGAAGAGCGCACATTAACAAGAGATAAAACTAAATTATAATTTATAAATGGATACAAACCTTACCTTACAAGTTCGTTTTATGAAATTTTTAATTTTATAACAAGAATTTGAAGAGAAAAACTATGAAATCCCGAATTGTGCAGAGGAAACAGCAAATTATGACTGAGCATCACCTACATCTAACTTTTTTAGCACAAGAAAACTTTAAGCTATCTTACAAACAAAATATAAAATGCAGAAACATCAAGTATTTTAATGATAGTTGAAATATCTAAAATTAACAGCACTCACTGTATGTGACACTATTGTACAAATCAAACCTTGTGTAAAATAAATACATAAGCTTTAGTACTTATATATCCTTATTAGTATACATTGGTCCATTTTGTTGCACTATGTTTCCAAGTTCTAGTCCCTATACTATATATCCTTTTTGGAACTAAAACTTAAGTTTCTTATATAGAAGGACCGACTCTTAAATGAGTATCACCAATAAGATGACTCATTTAAGCTAAAAGAAGCATAAAAATGTGAAAAGAAGGTTAAACTATTCACTTGGTCCCTTTAGTTGTCTCATTGTCTCTTCACTATTTCTTGTAGCAGTTTATCACCATCAAAAAGTCTTTGTAGTAGTTTTATATTGCCAGTAAGTTTTCTTTGGTGTTAACAACTGGGGTGAAAACTTAACTTTTATGCACAATGTAGGAACTAAAACTTACAGTTTTCTCATATAAAGACTAGAACATAAAACTGGAGTAACTTGGTGAATAGTTTAATACGGGTGGGAAAATACAGAGGTTCCATTACTTTCTCCTTCATGCATGTGCTAATCCAACAGCAACTAAATTTGCAGGGGCATGGCTGTAGAAGATCCAGACATGAATAACCCCACAGGGATTCAGCTTCTGTTGCTGGACTATCCCTATGCCACTGATGGACTTGAAATATGGGTAGCCATCAAAGAATGGGTTAAAAACTTTTGTTCATTCTTCTACAAAGACAACGAGGCCATTGAGGGTGATGTTGAACTGCAAGCCTGGTGGTCAGAGATTAGAACTCAAGGCCATGGTGACAAACACAATGACACATGGTGGGACCAAATGACAACACTCTCAAACCTTGTGGAGGCACTAACAACCCTCATATGGATTGCTTCTGCCAAACATGCATCTATAAACTATGGTCAATATGCATACTGTGGCTACCCTCCAAACCGCCCTACACTATGCAGGAAATTTGTTCCTCTAGAAGGGACAGTGGAGTTTGGTGAGTTCCTCAAGGACCCAGATAAGTTTTTCCTCAAGATGCTTCCTGATAGGTTTGAGACTAGTCTTGCAGTGGCATTGGTGGATGTTCTCTCAAGGCACACTTGTGATGAGGTCTACCTGGGGTGCCAGCAATCACCAGGGTGGATAGACAATGAAGTGATTCAGAATAAGTTTGCTGAGTTCAAACAAGAACTAAAGGAGATTCAAGCAAGGATCATGCAAAGGAATAGGGATCCTAAGCTTAAGAATAGACGTGGCCCTGCAAATATTGAGTATACTCTTTTGTACCCTGATGCAGCTACTTCTTCTGCCTCAAAAAGTGGAATCACAGGAAGGGGGATACCTAACAGCATATCAATTTGACTTCTTGTTACAGCTTTGTCTGCACCAAGTGTTCATTGTTGATGGATAAAACATATGTATTTCTTTAAACTTTTTGGTGTTCATATATCATTAAGTTTCATTTTGAAAACTTATTAAGATCTTTAATGCAAACTTTAACTCTAGTGAAAATTCCAATTTTGATTGTAAAACAACACTAAATAACAATTCTGAAACCGCATCTAAGTTTTGTTTGTTGGTGATATACATCAATGTAGCAGACTAGTGGAATAATTTTAAAGTATACATGCATATCATAATGATAGTGTAAGGTACCTATTTAGACACCAATAAAATTTCAAAAATATAATAAATATATTACTCTAATTTTGTAAATTCATATTTAGAACATTTCTGAAAACAAGAAAAAAACATAAGTTGCTTCTTAGAGTTTATAAATAAAAATGATATTAGTATCAGTTCTTTATTGAAATTATCTATAAAGAGAGTAACTTCTAGTTTTGGTACATCAAGGCATATGCTTCTATATTACATACTTCTGTCTCATAGTTGTATTGAATTTTTGCATATTTTTTAAATAGTTAGATGTTTACATGTAAGTGAATTATATAAAAATGTCAACATAAACACATGAAATAAATTAAAATATTTATGCTTGATAAAAAAACAATCTCACACAAATCTTCTAAGTTTAATGCAGGACCAGAGAGTTTTTAATATACGTTAAGTAATTAGTTTGGGATTTTTTTATTGTAGAACTTCCCGTTTAAAGCTTATTAAAAATATAATCAATAGTAACATATTTCCTTCCATTATGTTAGTTAAAATTTGATATCAAGTAGATAATTTCACTTACAAAAGTATTTACAATATAAAATTGAAAATTAAAATATAAAATAAATGTTAAAACTCATTGAAAAACAAATTGAAATGTTAAATGAGAGAAAGCAAAAATAATGTGAAATGCAAAAGAAACAAATAAAAAAGTGTAAAATATAAAGCTAATATGTTATAGCTTTCCAAGTAAATTGCTGAATAAGAAGCGTTGCATATTTCAAAATGTCTCTTCTGGGATATATAAAATACTTTGCCAGAGAATTCTCGTGTGGTAAATTTGCTATGAAGAAAATTCCTCCAAACTTCAGAACTCTGATTTTGGTATATGAAATAACAGAGTTGAATATGATCATGACTACTGTCAAGTCCAAATCCTCATTAAAGAAAAGTAGAGACATACATGAGAATATGAACACAAATACTATTCAGCCATACAATAAAAACAAAGCATTGATCATGAAATTGAGTAACTAAAATTTCTTTCATATCTTACAGCCAATACCAACACACTACTGAGACAAGGTAAAAAAACTCAAAACATAATTTATGAATAGGTATATGCATAGTATATAGCAACAAACAAACCTCAATGAAAACATTTAAAACTATTGAGAAACTTAGTTTGCTGGGAAGGCAGAACTGAGGAAGTCCTCATCCTCACAGTGCAAGTTGTTGGACTCCATAAGAAATTCAATTTCCCCAATGTTGAATTTCAGAAGAAAAGCCAATCTAATGAGGTTAGAAAGTTCAGGAACATGATCATGATTCTCGCGCAAAACACCCTCTGCAATGGCTTCCGAGAAATATGTAGCATACTTTATTAAACTTGCATCTTCACTTTGCCAGTTCATTTGGGTGAAAAACTTGGAACTTTGTCTTTGCCACCGTACCATTCTGTTTGTCTTTTTGGTAATGATGTTCCCTGATGATAGCTCCAAATTGTAACTTGCAGTGACTGGACCCTTTGTCTCAAAGAAACTCAAGTTGAGCAGATCTTGAACAGCTTCATGCCTCTTGTTTGGTTCCATTTTTAGGCTAGAACTTGAAAGGAAACCAAGAATAAGCTTAGCCAACACCTTCACATTACAAATATTACCAGGATCAACCTGTTTGAGTTCAACACCGTTGATCAAGGATGACTCTTCCATGCATATAGATTCAGAGATATTTCGAGCACCAATTTTTCTGTATATGTCAAACAACTCACACTTGGTCAATGGTGCCAAGTTCTGAGGACACCAGACAAAGACTTTCTGATGCTCAAAAAGTTTCTTCAGATGAAGGTTATCAGGAATGAAAACATCATTCTTATCCAACAAAAATATTTCATTGTTGCCAGATATTACAGGTAGTTTCACCAAACAATCAGTAAGTTTCTTCTCAGATCTTGCGGTCAAAGGTTTCAACATAAACCTCCAGAACTTAGAACACTGATCATGTGACAACTGTTCCACTGAACTCTCCCAATCATTCCAAATATTGATATAATCATCAAGGGAGGGCCTGTTCCTGACTCCCAAGGCAAAGGAGAAAAATGGAAGAATATCCTCATCATACTCATCTTCCAATACATTAAATTTTGAACCAAAAAGATTATCCTGGTCATGTAAGACACATTGTTCAGAATTGACCCACTCCGCAATTTTTGGAATCCAAATTTTTCTGGCAGCTTTATCCTCAAATTTCCACTTGTGTTCAGTCAAGTACCTATACACATGCACAAGGTTTTGATAATCAGTCAGAATGAATCATAGATATGATCATGAGCTTAAAATTTTGAAATGAAGAGAGTTAAAAAGGAATAATCTTCATGAGAGAAAAAGGATGTACCTATATATTTTCACAATGGTGTCATAATCAGAGAGAAAGTCAAGGTGGCTAGAAACCAAGAGGCACCCTTTCTCAACGTCAATGGTGACTCCAATTGCATTGAGTTCTTTCTTGTACGATGCAATTTCAGGTCCATAGAACTTCTCATCAATGAAAGGCCCATCTGTTGGCTTGAAGTACTCATTCCACTTGGAATCAAATAACAAACACTTATCTGGAGATCTATATCCAGCATGTGTTTTCAACCAATTTCTAGACAATCTTTTTTTGAAGTCGTCTTCGATGTTGACAACACCCCCTTTCATTTGAACACGGATGCATTCCAGCAAGGAAAAAACACTTTCAGGAGTAATGGTTGAGGGATCTGAAGGAAAATTCAAACATTCAGGCACAAACTTCCAAGCATCTTTTACTTCAGTAACAACACCAATGCTCTTTAGCTCTTCCTTGTATTCATGTATTCCCTCACCATAGCATTTGTCACTGTCATCAATGAAAGGGAGACAAGCTATTGAAGAGATAGCTTTCCACTCAGGACCATATAAAATGCATGCTCCTGGACTCCTGTAACCACCAACCCCAGTTTGCAACCATTTCTCATCATGTATTATGATAGAAAATTTAGAAGGGAATTTGTATTCAGTTCCCTTCAACAGCCTGCAACACAAAAGAAATGACTTAACATGATGTTGGTTAAAGGAAGCTTGTGATGCCTTCTTTTTGAATAGATGAGCAAATTTTTCAATAGCCGCCTCAAAGTCAACCACCACCCCTATTTGCTTCAATTCATCCTTGTAAGTGAAAAGTTTCTCTCCGTAGAATTGATTATCTATTATAGGAAGACCACTGAATACCTCCAAAATACAGCCCCAGAGAGGATCACGCAAGAAACATTCACCAGGAGTTTTGAAACCCATCTTTGTCTTCAAGCAGCTTGCTACCTTGAGTGAATTTATAAGTCCACTAGAGGCATGTGAGAATTTTATACATTCCACTATCAGAAGCATAGCCTCAGCTGTCAAATTGGTCAATGACAATTTTAAGTGGTCAATGACCACTTGATAGTTTTGTTTAAAGCCAACTACCACACCCAACAACTCAAGCACCTCTTTGAATTTGTATATGTCCTTACCAAAATAAGCCTTATCAATGAAAGGGATAGAACTAATTTGAGATGCAACTAGCCATCCTGAATCATACAATACAGATCCTACAGGAGACCTCAGACCATGAGTTGTCCGTAGCCAACTTACCTCTTTGATGCTGTTGACAAACTGGTCTAAGGGAAGATAATTTTGACTCAGATATTGGATGAAGTCAAGCATCAAAAGAATATGATTCCTGCTTAAAGTGAAACAAGTTGCTCGCGACATTAGCTCTCTTCCAATGAATCCACATGCTTCCTCACAACTGAACATCACCCCAATTGTTTTTAACTCATCCTTGTACTCTGATATTTGATTCCCATAGAAGCCCTCATCAATCAGTGGAATGTCAACAAGAACAGAACCGCTTTGCAAAATTCTTCCTAATGATGAGACAATCAAGAATGACTTTGAAGGTGGTCTCCATTCATTGACTGTAACTTTAAGCCAGCTTCCTTCCTTTATGCATTTCAAGAACCTCTCTGGCAGATTCACACCCCTACACTTCAGTTTTCGAATCCAATCCAGAAGCAAAAAGGCATTGTCTTTGGTAAGTGGTGTTTCTACAGCCGAAAACCCAGCATTTGGAGGATATATATTAGGTATATCAGAAGCATCAACATGATTTATCAGGAATTCTATGAGCTTCCCAGACCCTGTATATTGGCCTGCACAACGCAATGGATGCAAGTACTCCTTTCCCAGCTCAACATAATCCTCCCTTCTCCATGGATTTGACACCATCAAGTCTGCCCATTTGCTCACAGTTGCTGGCACAAGAACTCCTTTTCTGTATCCAGACACATGTCCATAGGTGTCCACAAGTGGCATGGAACTACACAAACTTTTAACCTCACTACTTGATAAATATCTCTTCGAGAGAGAGTGATATAAGAAATGGACATACTTAATGGCAAGCTTGGAGTTATTATTTATTGAACTACAAAGGAGTTCTGCAAAAGTGTACACTCTCAAAGTGGTGACACGAACTTGATTTTCTAGCCATTCCAACAATGTCTGCCTCCGGGGTGACTGTAAGATAGCATGCTGTGTGACTTCCGGCATGAAAAATTTGGAGGTTTGGCATGAAAATTCGCTGTTCCAATCAATCATCCAAGAGCAAGGACAAGACTGACTTGGATCTGCTATGACTACTTGATTGGCACCATGGCGATTGCTGCATTCACTAAGAGTGAAATGGGACGGATTATCGTCTAAACCCACATACTTAATTAAAGGAATGTCCATCATGTTGGAGCTTTTAAATGTTGACCAATTTGTAGCAATAAACAGCAAAAGCTTCAGATAAATAACTTCTGATGCTCCATGCACAAGATTAGAAGTCTGGATGCACTTTGCATACCAATCAGTGCTGACTTGTTGTACCTCTAAAAAGCTGAGAATGTGATCATACTCACTTCTATCAAATGAAGAACTCAAGATTTTTCTTGCATTGTGAGATGACAGGTTATGCAAGTATACTTTTTCTTCCCGAGCCTCAGCCAAAATGTCCCAGAATTCTGGCAGTAGCCTGCTAACTTCACACGGCTTATAGAAGTACTTCTGCTCCTTGTATGTCTCAATAGGAATAATGTTTTCTCCAAGAATTTTTTCTTTGATTTTGGCCCTCACATGATTTAACTTTTCGAAGGGGGAACTATCAATGGGAAGGAACCTGAACATGGGTGGCAAACTGGAGATTGGAGCTTCATTTGATCTTCCTATGACAAGTGTTCTGAATGCATCCATAAAAGCTGATGGAACACATTCTAGTATCCCTTGATTCCACTTATTGTCCAAGAGAATTGTCTCCCTTGATGAAGCCAGAACAAAATCTGCTTGAATTATAAATGGAAAATTTGTGACCATTTCTGTAGGAAGAAATGCATAGACTCCTGGTAAGCTCCTTCCCCTATGAAGCCTCTCCTGATTTGGGAAGGCTAATGTTACAGTCCACTCCTCCACATCCATTCTCCTTTCCACCACATTTTCCAACCTCACAGGAAACTTTTGCTTCCACATATAGTAGCTGCATTCCTTTTCAGAATCACCATTTTCCTCAGCAGAGAGATGGAGTGTGTAGGATTCAGCATTCATGTTTTTCCTGGTGCAGAAGTTAATCTCGCTCGAAATGGATACAGCATTCACAGTATTCAGCTTGGGGTCCTCATTATCCTCCCTTACAGACAGGTGTCTGATTTTTGAAAGGAACAACAAAACTTCTGGATGAATGTTTGAGAGCTGATGCTTCACAGGATTGACCTTGTCTGGCTTTAGAGGTAAGATAATTGTGGTAGTTGGAAGAGAACCAGCACCACCACCATATATCTGCTTTATGTCATCAAGGGTTGGCTTCTCCTCAACCCATTCAGGAACTATATATCCAATGTCACAGTGTGGACAAGGTTTCTCACTGAACCGTATCTGATATCCGTTGCTAAATATGTAAGGATAAGCAGTGAGCAGAAATACACTCTTGAAACCAATTCCTGCAATTCAACCAAAGGAGATTTTCTGTCAAACATGTGCATCTTTTTGTTTCACTTGGCTACTTTAATGCATTGTTCTTTTGTCCTTCTTTCAAAAGCTTTTTGTATTATATGAATCATCCCTGTTTTTATCAATATGGCCTTTCAAAAGATACAGAACATATTGGATAACATGTTCAAACTTTGAGACCTGTGTTATGCATAAGAAACACAGTCCTTTTTGCTAATTCAAAAGTTGTTCCTAAAACACAAGTATACCCAAAAGCATAATCGGTTCCACAAACAATAGAAAAACTATACAAATCCATCGAGATTAAGTCCTAAAAGTGCAAAGATGTTATTTTTCTAGCTAAATGTTAAGTAAGGATGATGTGAAATGCAATACACAAAACAAAGTGCGGTTCCCTAGAGCATTGTGAAATTAAGCCTTTTTTATATTTTCTTTGGTAATATCAGTTACAAGAATTCTCTTCACAAATTTAATTTACTAGAAAATGATTTGATTCAGGCTAGTTATATGCATGCATGTTTGTCCAATACAATTGATCAATGAATTTAAATACCATTAAATTATTTAACTAATCAAGCACATTAATGTATGTCATTATTGTAACAAAACCACAAAACTATATTGTTGAGACATGTAGGAGTGATGATGTACCTTTTTCACCAATGTAGCCACTACTCCTGTTGCCTTTCTTGGTGGACTTTCCTACACTGCAGATAGAATCAACGTTTTCAGGAGAGAAACCCTTTTCATTGTTGAAGATTAGTAAAGTGGCTGGAGCACAAGTAGCTGTTATATCCTTAGAAGTTATGACAAACTCCAGTGACGGATTCACTCCTTCTACATACTTGTTATCTTCTGCATTCTGTGAATGTGACAAGAAATTTGTGATGGTTAGTTACTCACTATAGTTGAATGATCCCATTGCATCATTCTTGTTAATAGTATCAGTGAAGCCTAGATATTATCAGCAGCAAAATGTCTTTTTCCCCTCACATTTCATTCATTTCTACTGCAAAGTATGTACAAAGGTTTCTGCAGTTCAATTTTTTCTATTGCTAAATTAGCTCTTAAATTTCTGATAATAGTAGTGCTATCTTGGAACTCTGATTTTCTACTTTGTATTTGATTTATCAATCTATTATCTATCTGTTAGATAAATCCTTGTATATATATAAAGGCTCAAGTGCAAGCATGGTTGTAATTTGTAATATCAAACTCTTATTTTTAAACCATATCCTTATTGAAAAAAGTGATGGTAATGTTACATACACATACATGTTAGATTTAATAGTATATTTTACTAGTCAAATATAATTATCTAGTAAATTTTATCATTTATAAGTTTTTTTGTTTATTTTACCATATTTTATCAAATTTCCTATTTTACTAAACCATTAAATATTTAATGCTTACATCATAAATATATTAGAATATCAATAAATAATTTCTTTCTTCTATTTGAAGTATCTATTTATTCCCATTCTGAATACACATATTTTAACTCCATAAAACTCTTCAATAGATCGACCATAGACATATTAAGTTTTTCTATTCCTAAAGAATTCTCTTTAAATGTCTTTGATAAAACCTCACCATATAAACTCCTCAATATAAACCAGAAGTATATAAAATTTAACTGAGTCATCAAGAATGTCCAACTCACAAACAAAAACCCAATTTAGTTATGCTAAATATGATAAAAAAAAATTGAGATAGACAAAAATATTAAAATAGACAAAATAAAAATAATTTTGATAGTAAATTTACATAACAATTTTAAGATAGAAAATCAAATTAAAAAAAGTCAATCCCAAAATATTAAAGAATTAGGAGATTTTTGTATACAATCTCAGTATGAGAAGTTATGTCCATCTTCTAGTATACATTGAAGAAATATAAAAGGACAAAATAATCAAAAAGTTTGAAAAATCAAGAATGACGTAATAATGATAACACCAACCAAAGATAAAATAATAAAAAATCTAACATAATGTATTACAAATGTGGAAGATTTAGACACATGAAAAGGGAGGGTAAGGTAAAGAAAAGAAAAACTTAAATAAGTAAAGAATTTAACGAACAAATAATCATAATATTATTAGAAGAGTTGTCTAACTAAAATGTAGAAGATATTAAAATCTTAATATATCTAGATTTAATGAAAAATTAGATCACGAATAATATTGCATGGTGCAGAAAATTCTAAATGTATTAATAAAATAAATACAATAAAAGGATAAATAAATTAGCCTTAGAAATGGTAGATAAAATAGAATATGAATAGTTACTAAAAATAAGAGAATGATATTAAATATTAAAGAAACTAGCCCAATTAAAAAAATACTAAATTTAAAATATATGATTTTAAATACTCTAGGAATGGTTCTATTAGATAACGATCAAAGCTAGAATTTATCCAAAAATAGTGAAATATTATGATAATTTTAAAATCTTAACTCCAAATTAATTTAGAGTGACATTTTAAGATGTTAGTTTATGCTCTCATATGGGGGTGAGTTGTTTATTTTAATGTCTTTGAATTTTATGGGCATAAACCAACGCCATTTCCTACAAGCCTTTGCTTGAGTTAAGGTGTTTTGGTGGGAAAAAATTAGATTGAATACTTTGAAGAAAAAATTACTATTCCACAAACTCCATACAAGAATAATTAGAGAGCCAAAATTAAAGTTAAATTAGTCAACAATCTAAGACTAAATTAAAAGAAAATCTTATAAAGCTTTGTCTTCTTTAGAAGACTTTGACAATCTATAAACTTTTTTTAGAAAAGAAAAATAAAAATAAAAAATAAATTAACTTTTCATAAAATAAAATTAGTTTATATACAAGTTAAAACAGTTAAATATACTATATGATAGAATTTCTATAGGTTAACCAATATATAAACTAAGTTTTATTTATAAAAAAATTAGCTTCAATTTCTTCTCTATATTTTTTTTTTTTAAAAGACGCTTGCACAGAGACTTATCTAAATATATTCATAAACTAATTTTAACTTATTTCATTATTTTAAAGTATTTATGAAAATAATTGTGAAAAAAAAATCCCAACTCAAAATAAGCACTTTATTCCAACCTAAAATGCATTAAAACTAATATTATTATAATAAATTATCTATCCAAATTTAGGAGTTCATAAAGTGGATCTTAGTTGATATTTTTAGTCTTAGTCTCATTATTTGTGTGTGCAGGCTTTGAAATTAATAGTGAATGAATGAATATATCGTGTAATTTTACGTTGCTTGATTCACATCACATACACTTATTTTTTAAGTTAAATTAATGAGTGATAGTATTTTACCTTTTATTATGCTCGAAATGGAAACTTATCCTTTTTTTATATTACTACTTTTTAACATTGTTGTTCAATATGAAAGACCATAAGAAGATCAACGAATTTAAAATTGATGGACCACATTTCTTGACAAGGACTGAGCAATTTACTTCTGAATAATAAAAATAATAATTTACTTTTGAATAATTATATAAAACTTTTTTACATTTATCTATTTTGTATTTATCTATTTTGTGTATTTTAAAAACTAAAGAGTATGTAGATATTAAATTTACTTTTTTTTTTACACTTTAAGTAAAAGGAGTTTAAACTGTCAACTAACTTGAAATTAATACATATATTTTCAAAGTGATTATTACAAAAAAAAAACAATTTTATAATATATGTAATTACTTTTAACGAGATAATAATGTAGAAAACTTGGACAAAATATTTCCTTGCTAAAGGATGAACTTTAATAGTCTATATATTAGATACATATACAAATCACTTTTATAGTAAACTTTACCACTCAATATGATAAATTTGTAAACTTTTATACAAGTTATTAAGCTTTACTTCCTCAAATAGACCCACTTGTTGTAAACATAAATTTTAAAAAATATTGAAATAGCAACTTTTTGTCATTAAGTTTTTGTGAAAGTGTATTGTGTTCTTGTACTTTATTTTCAAAACTTGCTTAACACACTATTATCTGTAAATTATAAATGTACTAGAATATCAATTAAAAATTTCTCTCATCTATATATTTTGTGGTTCCAAACACATGCAAACACCCAATCAAGTATAGTATCCAAAACATAAAGGTAAAAAAAAATGTTTTCACAACTCCAAGTACACACATTACTACATTGTGAAAAGCCAAAATAGCATAGATATAAGAAAAGAAGTGAAACACAAAAATGAGGGTAAGTGGGCACTTACTTGAATGAGTTCCATGAGAAAGTGAACATCTTTGGCATAAAGTTCAGTAGAGAGGTTCTTTGTTGCTTGGTGCAAATCCTCACGCAAAGGGTTTGGTTCCCCTCCAATGGAGAACTTGGTCCTTCTAATCTTCTCAATGTGTTCCTTTGGTGTCATCTCCATGAGGCTAAGAACAAATTCACAAAACAAAACAACTAATGTAGAGAATGTGAAGGGAAGAAGAATGGTTTGGTGAAAAATGGGTGAAGTCTTGGTCTACTTAAAAGCTCATAAAGACTACTTCATGGAGAAGACTCCTTCTTCGAGAAGTAAAGTTAAAAAATATAAATTTCTTATCAATTATTGTACGGTAAAGGGTGGTGTGATTCTGAATTTGGATTTTCTTTCAGCTTCCTTGTACTTTCCAAGACCCACTCTCAGTACTCATTATTTCTAATTATATATATATTATGCAATAAATCTAAATACTTTAGAAAAGCCATTAAAATAAATGTCTAAAATAAGATTAAAAATCTTTTACACAATTCTCTGAAAGATCATCTATACTACACACAACATATGTTTTTTTTTTTACATAAAAATTATGAATTATTTTTAATGATAAAATGTTTATACTTAAAATATTTTAACTCTAAATAATAATAATAATAATAATATATTAACAATAACACTATTAATGGTACATATTAACAACAATAATTTCATTAAGAATAACAATAATTTATAGTGACGATGTTATAATAAGATACACCAATAAAAAAAAATTAAATGCATTAAACAACAAAATTTCTGTTTCTTTTTATTACAAACGATTTAGTATGCTTAAATAAATTAAAATAGAATAAAAAATATAATATGATTAATTATTTTCTTAAAATCAATTTTTTCCTGGATTTGTATTTTAGATAAATACGTTATAGTTATATTATTGGTGTACAATGTTTACTAATTTTATTTATTAATATAATTAATCTTTTGTTAGAGAACTTATTAATAACTTTAGATTTTTTTTTTCATTATAATTTTTTCTTCTAAAAAAATGATTAGTTGACTTGTTATTGGGTGGATATAAGTGGGTGAAAGAAAGAAAAAGGAAAAAAAAAAATAAAGACAGAAAGTGTTATATTCCTTTGTTTCTAACAAGATTCAGATTAGAAGTGAGGTTGGTTTTGTACAAAAAGATAATATAGAAGATGTCCAGTTTTAATTATTTTAAAATTAAATATCCTGATTAAAATTTGTAAACTTTTTACCGAAAAATATTTAGAAACTAGTTCTAAAACTAATTTTAAGAAAAAAAAAAACTAGGACAAAGTTTTTGTTATCAATTGTGTTTAAGAATTTTGATGAATTAAGCATTTGATATTTATATATAAAAATAAAAAAGATTGATGTGAAAGAAGAAATAAATAAGGTAAAAATAAGATTATAAAAAAAGGAAAGTAAATATTACTCGTTGCAAAATGTTATTATACTATCCGTGTCTATATGTATCGATTTTTGTTCATGTTTGAGATTAGAGAGTGTAATTTCCCTGTTATTTTTATGAGTTTAATAAGCATGTTTTGTCATTATAAAAACTTATTACATTATAAAACTTATTTAATAAGCATGTTTTATCAGTTAACTAAAAAATATTATGGCATGTTGCAAGTCCCCTGAAGACAAAAAAAATACACACAAATCATAGTTTTCTTTAACCCTTTATTACTTTTTCTATTTTTCTTTTTCTTCTCTCTCAAGTCATTCTCTATTTTTTTTTAGAATATGATAAAGTCATGCAGTAATAAAATCTAAAATTATTTTTAACCGATCAAAATAAATTTCTGTTTACTTTAAGATTTTTTTTTCCTTAAAAGTTGAAATCCATAAAACTATTTCTTTTTCAAACAGTAATTAAACATTAAACATGTCGATGAGTTCGAGCAAATATTCTGAAAACCATCATTGAAAAAACTCAAAAAAGTCTAATTATTTGTAGCTTTATTACATGAAAAATATTTTTATTATATACGTGTGTTCATCAATTAATAAATAAATAAATTTTGGTGAGCGAGAGTCACAAGCTCATCAGATACAAAAGAAATAAAAAAGATAGTGTGTGAAAGGTTGCAGGGGCTATTTGTCGATTTCTCATTGGTCCCTATCACTTCATCACTTCCATTCTCTTTTGTTGCAGACACTGTCACTGAACCATCAAACTCCACAGTGCTACAACCTTATCTACACTTTCTGTATTACTCCATTTTCATCCCTATACACTCAAACCATTTTCTATCAATCACGCATTTTAGACGAATTAGTTTCAAAATTCATTAAAATTTGTTTGGATTAGAAAGAAAATTTGAAAAAATAAATTTAAAATAAAAATTATGAAAAAAATTATTATTTAAATTAAAAAAATAATAAAATTTGAATAGAAAATTTATAAATAATGTAATAAATATAATAAATAGTTTAACATTTTTAATATATAAAATTATAAATTTATCTTTAAAATTAAAAAAGTATATACAATTTATTTATTTAATATAATTGATATTTTTCTTTAAAAAAATTTATAAACATATTTTATATATAACTAATTATAATATATAATTAAATTTATTTTTTATAAATTTTATTAATATTTTTATTTTATTATAAATTTAATTATTATATATATTTTTTACTATTTTATATTAAAATAATAAATATTTTTTTGTATTTTATTTAATATTTCAAAATTTAGTATTTTTATTTAATTATAAAACTTAACTTTTCCTTAAATTTTTTTAGGAGAGGAGAGAAAGTTTGAAACGAAAATTTTTATTGTTTTTTCACGTTATTTTTCTAACTTTTAACTTTTTTTCATTCTCCATGTATTTTTGTCGTTGAAATAAACGGAGCTTAAGGGTATGATTGTATCTAGAGACGAAAAATTTCAAAAATAAAAATAAAAATAAAAAATCCTTACAACTTTCCTCGTTTATCAAAAAAAAATTACTTCATAAAATAACAAATAAAATTAAAATAAAATACTAAAAGTATTTTAAAATTAAAATAAAATTATAAATAATAATTATAATAATAATAAATAATATTTAAAAGTAAAATTATTAAATATTATATAAATTTTGTTAATAAAAATATTATGTAATATTATTATTATTATTATTAAAATAATTAATAATAATATAAAAGTAGTTATTATTCAATAAATGTATGTATTTAAAATATAAAATAAGTAATATGATAATAAATTTTATTTTTATAACAATAATAACATTTAAATTTAATATTAAAATTATTTTAAAAACTTTTAATTTTATATTTTTAAAAATTAATCAGTCTTAGTTAATAAATTAACTTGTTTTATAATAAATTAAATTTTATTTTGAAAATAATCACATAATTCAATATTTTTATAACTTTTTTTAAATATTATTAATTATATTAAAGAAGTTAATTATAATTTACTTTTAGTTATAAAAATAATTTTATAATTTTATATATTATAAAAATATAAAAATATTTATTATACCTATCACATCATTTATAAATTTTTATATACTTTCTTCTCAAACCTTATCATATTTCTCCTAATCCAAACAATCTAACTTTCCATACATTTTTATTTTAAATTAATCTAAATTTACTCTCTCAAATCTATTTCCTATTCCAAACATATCCTAAGCTTTGTTTGTTACCCACGACAAAAAGTTGTCGAGCAATGAAAGTTGAAGAAAATATAAAAATCAAAAAGAAAATTCATGTAAACCAAAAAATATATATGGGTTAAACTTTTCCTTGCATCTTGCAAAGAAAGGCGAGAAAATTTTCAGTCTATAATTAAATAAAGTAATAAATTTAGTTATAATTCAGTAAAATGTATTAAAAATATTTATTTCAAAATAATAAAAAATATATAATAATTTAAGAATGTTAAAATAATTAATAAAATACAATAAATTTAATTTTTAATATATATTTTATTTTTAATTTTATTTTATAAATTATATTTAATTTGATTTATTTATTAAAAAATTATTTTATCAATCATATCTATTACAATACTTACAAACTTTTATAAATTTTCCCATCATTTCCTATCATCTTTCTCTTAATTCAAATACGCATACTTTTCACACACTTTCACTTTAAAATCACTCTTTTCCATTCTCTCAAATCCACTTCATCAACCAAACAAAGCATAAAGGTACTAAAATGTTGTAAAATAATTTGCTAATGTCTTTTTGGAAGAGAGAAAGAAAAAAAGAGAGCTTAAAAGAAAAAAAATAGTGAAAGATGAAGTTAAAATAAAAATTATTTGATTGAAAGTAAATAAAGTGAAAAATGAGATGGTTGAGATAAAAATCAATAAAATAAATATTATTTTATTTAAAAGGAAAACAAAAAAAAAACAAAAAAAAGAAGATATTTTTAAAAATCATTTAATTTTCAAAAATCATATTATTATTTATTAATATTAAAATTTATTTTTTATATTGTTAATGTATTATTACTTATTATCACTAAATAAATGTCAATTTCCCATGTGTGGAAAAGTCATGGGTTGAGTATAGAAATTCTTTAGTTGGAGTCAAATGCCAATCCGCATAATTCTAACATTGGTAATTTTTTTTAGTATACACTAAGTAGTCTTCTTTGAGGGTTGGCCAATAGTATACAACTTTGACAACCTTTTCTAAGGGTAAGCTAATAGTATTCAGCTCTAACAATCTTGGAAGACAAATCTCTCATTTCAATATGGCTTCCGTTGAGTCTTTTATGTCAGCTTAACTAGAACCCACTCTGCTTGTGAAGGAGTGGTACATTTAAGCATAGGATGAGAGGAACCATATCAAAAGGGATATCCATCGATCAGGATAAAAACAACAAGCATTCTTCCTAAGTTCTTTGGCCTTCCTAGGATTTCAAATACTACCACATCTCCTAGATACAATACATAAGGTATTATCCAGATATCGCCACTTTAATTTTGCAAAAACCATCACTTATTCAACTTCATTGTCGCCAACCAATATTCGAGGTATCTTAAAGTTTCTTTAATAACTAATCAGCTACAACCCAACTTTGATGAGCTAGTAAGCTTGGAAAGCAAGTTAGCAGGGGAATTTTGTTCCTTGAGAACATGTAAATGTTTAAAAGATTCAAATATGTCAACTAAAGCTCGCATATACCTCAAATACCTTGTAAATGAGGATCCTTAGCCTAAAACTCGTTGAAAAAATTTGTCGTGTAATCAACTGAGTCACTTTTGGCAACAAGCCCTAAAACCCCATTTCCTTAGCCAACAACATCTTCACTATCAGTGTTTCTTACTCAGCTTGATTATTACTTTTTTAAAAGAAAATCTCAAGGACTTTTTGATAAGCATGTCCTCAAGTCCTTCCAAGATTACACCTGCTCCACTATCCTTTAAATTAGTTGCACCATCCACAAATAAAACCCACTTGGAGCTATTTAGAGTGGTTGGAGAAGTAAGCTCTGCCACTAAGTCTGCTAATACCTAACCCTTAATTGGACCTTAAGGTTTGTACTTCAAATCAAACTCAAATAATTATATTGACCACTACTTGTGATACCTAGCTTTCTAAGAACTTGTTTGATTGGAAGATTAGTCTTTATAATAATATTATGACTTCGAAAGTAGTGTCGGAGTCGTCAAGTCGTAACCACCACGACCAATGCAGCTTTCTCAATCTTTTGATACTAGACCTCCAAACCTTGAAGTACTTTGTTGACAGAGTAGATTGGTCTTTGGATATCATCGATCCCTTGTACTAGAACTGAGCTTATTGCATTATCCACTGTGATATATAGCAGGAGTGGCTTGTGAGGCCCTGGTTCATTGAGAATATGGGGTTCGACAAGTATTCCTTCAACTTCAGATATGCATCCACACATTGCTCCCATCCAAATATAACGATTATTTTATCGAAGACAATGAAAGTAGGAAAAACCCTTATTTACCCCCTTTAACAAGAAGTGAGATAAAGTAGTCATTTGTCCAGTCAAGAGGTAGACCTCCTTCACATTTGTCAAACTTCTCATGTTGATTATAGTTGAGCATTTATTCGAATTGCTTCGATACCTCTCTCAGTGAAGAGAAAACTGAAAAACTTGTCGCCTTAGCACCAAATACAAATTTGTTCAGATTGAGTTTAAATTGGTATTTGTAATATTGTTAAAGAGCTCCTCTAAATTTGAACTGTGATTATTCATTTCTACAAATGTCAAAAAAAGTGTTAACCTATTATAATAATAATAATAATAATAATAATAATAATAATAATAATAATATTAATAGTATTATTAATAATATTAATGATATCAGTATTAATAATATTAATAACAATATTATATTAATATTAATAATATTAATATTAATATTATACGTGAATACATATTCATAGATAAGCACAACTTGAAGTTTATCGACATATATAAATAATCATAACTTGAATTAGACAAATCTGTAAGTAATCACAACTTATACTTTACTAACAAATACTTAGACCTTACCTATATATATAATCATAACTTGTACTTTAGTTATGCATACACATTCATAAATAATCACAACTTAACTTAATCTACAAAGTAATCATAACCTACATATACTTGAATGTTAATTATGAATTATATCATAACTTGTACTTTACTTACAAATACTTATTGAATGTTACTTGTGAATATATCTATAGATAATTATAACTTATATTCTAATATAGATTTGTAAATAATATGTAGATAATATTAAATTTGGCAATATAAAATATTATACATTAAGGAGTAATTATAACACACAAGTTACAAGTTACATTAAGCGGTAATTAAGCGGTAATTATGAGGAGTAATTATAAGGCACTTGTGTGTGTAATTGTAAACCAAGGTGCATATACCATAAGTATTATTACTAACACATTAATTATCCCTGTAGTTGTCATATTATTATGTAATTGGTACAAGTACCGATTCTAGTTATTAGGTCAAAATGAGCTTTGGAACAAAATTTCAACATGTTTTATATATTAACATTACTTTAGTATTTTGCTATAACCTAAGTTGGAATGTCTAAATATAATATTCTTTATGTTATAGGATGGGTGTCATTGTGTAAAGTATATATATATATATATATATATATATATATTAAATAAGATCAATTAACAATGGCTAATACGATGTTATGTTTAACATCATCTATTTTTTTCGAATGACCTTAGAGGCCAAGAATATTATAAGTTAGCATATCATTGATCACACAAAACTTTATGTAGTTTCAAGTGTTTATTGTGGATCACAAGTTGAGACAAAGGATCACTATTTTTACTATTATATTTTCTATATATCTACTTAATAAATAAATAATTCAGGTGTATGATTGAAAAATATGGTAAACTAGTAGAGTGAACACTTTACAGGTAATTAATAATACAGTTTTATCTTATTGGAAAATTAAAAATAGAAAGATACATATATAGTAAAGCCTTTTTGTGTCAATGATTTTTAATACGAATAATTATATTACAATTAATGTAAACGCTCTACATTCTTTCTTTTACTTTTCCTTCTTTGTTAAAATAAATGACTAAATTATATTTTAAGTTTTTTATCTTTTTTTTAAGATTCATTTTAATTTTTTATTGTTAAAAAATCATTTTAGTCTTTATTTTTAAAATTTAGATCAGTTTGGTACTTCCAAAACTAGTAGAAGTTTGTTCTTGTTTTAGAACATGATTTTGAACTATTTTTTACTGATTCAAGACATGTCTCATTACATTCTTCTATATGAAAACTATACTTTCCAATTGATATTTGAACAAAAAGGAACCATAAACATAGATTATCAAGAAGAAAAATGAGTTTCACAAACAATCAGTAAAGAATAAGATATTAAACTTTTCAATTCTCTGATTGTTCATTAGACTCACTTTTCATACTGCATATTTTCACTGTTTAGATATTTAAGACAATATTCAAACTCTGATTACATAATTTCATGTCTTGAAGCTCTGGCAAACAAAATAATTCAAAATCTTTTCCCGGAAGGGAAAAACTATATATCATAGTTTTGGAAAGACAAAATATTGATCCAAATTTAAAATATAAAAAACCAACATAATGTTCAGGTAAATAAAAATTAAAATAAATCTCAAAAATATGATAAATAACAAAAGAAAACATATAATTTAACTATTTTTCCAAACCCTAGCTTTACTTGTAAGAAAAATTGCAATCAAGAAAAGAAATAATGGCTCCATTAGCATATCCTGAAACATACCCACTTTGATTAACAAGTCCTGTGAAGTTTTGCTCCCCACTGTTGTTCACAACCCTAGCACCTGCCTGTGGATTAGGAATGGGAATTGGATTAACAACACCATCACCATCTGAGCTAACTTTGGCAACAAATTCATCCTCCATTGATTGCAACTCTTGGAGCACCTTAAGCCAAAATGTGTGGTAGGGATCAAAGCTTAGACTTGTGTTGATTTCCTTTGTTGCCATTTGCATCAAATTCTTGTAGTCAGAGTAGGTGATCCCTTTGAATTCAGACCTAAGATGACCTCTTGCGCTAAACAACTTGTATTTCAACTCTGCTTGTGCTGCTAGTCTTGTCACAATGGACATGTTTGAATTGTTGTCAATGCTTGCCATCAAGGTTTCATTTGAGCACACTGAATGTCCTTGCCCCATTTGTGTTGATCAAGACAAAACCCTTTTGCATGCAACTATTTCTCTTCTCTTTTCATGGAGTTTGGGAGATGGTTAGAGAACCATTATTTTGGGTGGTATTTATTCACTTATCTCAAACTATTCTATGAATAAATACTACTTTATTTGGTTCACCACTTGCATCTTTTTATCTAAAGAAATTAAGATTGAGGAAAACCATTATTTTGAAGTGAATGTTATATAAAGTGAAATTTGTTTGAATTGTTTGATTAAAAAAATAAAAAAAAAATCATTATTTTAATTAGGAGGTTTCTATTAACACTTTTTTATGTAAAAAATCATAAATAAATCTTGTTTTTTTTTTCATATTTTTTTCTCTCTATTTAAACTGTTCTTTTTTTTTTTGTTTCTGCCTCTCTCTCTCTTTTTTTTTTTTTATTTTTTTTTTTTTTTAAAAATTTTTAAATAGTGATTATTCATTAAAAAAATCTTAAAAATATAAACAAACAGAACTAGTATATGGACAATGAAATCATTTTTTAGACTATTTAATGTAATTGGATTTATTGAATATTTAAATTCAATACTATTTATAACATTAGAATAACTTTATTAAATTCATACAAACTTTTATAGAGAACTAGATAAGAAGTATTGTTTTATTATTTTTTTATTAAAAATAGCTATTCAAAACCAACCGTATATATTCTCTGTAAGTGGTGGAATCAATTAAAAATATTTCCATACATTGTGGTTGAAGTATATATGCTTTTCTGGATAAAGGATCGATTTATTCCTATCAAAGAAGAAATTATTGTACTTACAGATGACATATTCAAGCCCACGTAATCATTTAATTAAATTCCCTATACGTGTTGTATTCATTAATTGGAAAAGGAAAATCTTTTGGAATAAAAGTCTACTATTATATTGAATCTTACATAATTGTATAACAATTTAGAAGACATATGGATGGATAAATAATTTCCTCCCTAAACACATAGGAACTATATATACTAGATTTTAGAAGAATATCGATCTTGATACAGTTAGTCATTCGATCAAGAGCTATGTTAGAATGTTATATAATTCTTTTAGTAAATCCATCAAGAATCATATATTTGAATTTTCTATTTTTTCTGTTTTGGAGTTTTTAGTATGAGCACAAGATCGGAAAAGGTTAAACAACCTATCTAGGGTGTTTGGCATTTTCCTTCTATTGGATCAAATTGAATATTGATGACACGACTAGAATTTCTCCTAGAATATGACATCTTTAGGAAAATATGGAGGAATATATTGTTATTTTTTTTTGGGTGTTCAGTCTTTCCTCTACGTTGATTTTATGGGAACTATTCTTACTTTCGAACATGCTATGAAATATGGTTATAGGCGTTTATGGCTAGAGAATACCTTTATCTTGATTTGCTTTGCTTTCTATTTGATGTAATGCTCCCTTGGCCTATTAGAGGTGGTATAAATGTCTAGATTTTTGTAAGGGTATTGATTTTAAAGTCTCATATATTTAAACAGGTAATCACTATGCTGATAAGCTAACCTCTATTGGACTAATAGCCTATGTTTTTGTTGGTATAATTCTTTGCCTTCTAGTTTTTTGGATTTTTTCTATAATAGGTTTAAACTCTATATGTTCCGCTTTGCTTAGTTTGTTTTCAGGAGATCTTTTTTTTTGTTTTTATGGGTGTTGACCTAATCCTCTATGTTTATTTGTTTTTTCTGATTTTTTTATAATATATTTTATGTGATGACATATGATTATTGGAGTTTAGAATGTTAACCTAATTAAAATATCAGATTTTATTGTAATTATGAAAGAAAAACTTTTGTGGAATAGAAAAATAAAAATAAAAATAAAACTTAGAAATAAGCTTTTAAATAAACAATTAAACATGCTAGTGTGAACATAAATTGTGAGCCCTCCTGAGTATTATAAACATGTAAACTTTAACCACAACAAATAATCATATTTTAAATCCACTACCTTTATTATTAATTGATTAATTTGTAAGTGTAAGGACCTAGAAAATAACTCTAGAGCAGAAGTGGTATAATTAAAATGCAAAGTAAATATTTTATTATTAAAGTCAAAAGTTCATATTTTATTTTAATATAATGATTGTCTATCTAGAAAAGCTTTTTCTATTCTCCTATGCTTTCTCTCTAAATTTATAATTTTATCACTCTAAATTTATAATCTTATCATTCATCAGACTAATAATCAAAGAGCATTGTTGGACTCATGGTTGCTCGTTTGTCCTTTGAGTCAATTTTAGTTTTTTCCTTTTACCTGGGTATATGTGCTTGCATGTGGTGTTTATAGTTTTAAGATAAGTCTATATTAGTTTAGAGTCCTATTGATGTGTTCAGATCATTGATCAGAACTCTATGGTACAGGTTATGTTATCATTGTTTCTTCTTAAGAGTTGAAGTTATTTGATTACTCATAGTTCTAATCAAGTAAGAAATGTTAGCTTAAATGTTTTAATAGTACCCTAAGTTAAAAGATCTGAATGTGAAGGTGATGTAGTCACCAGTCTCAAAGTTTTCTTGTAGGGATGTGATTGTACAAATATGTATGTTGTTTAAAATTGTAGAGAACATGATATTTTTTAGATTTCATACAAAGTGGTTCTTGGAGGATTGATGGGGTTTTGAATTGGTAAAATGAGAATTTTGATAATTGGTAGTTAAAGGGCATGTTTACGGTTGTTTTTAATGTGTATATTGTAAAATTTTTACTCGTTACAAGCTCATTCAGAGGTGGTCGCGCCTAGCGCCACATATTCCATTAGACGCTATTATAAGGGGCTTACTCTCGGGTTTAGCCACATCGGGTGCAATTCTACTAACCTGGGACGCAACTTATTTAAGTTTCTCTTGGGTTCAGTGGTGTCGGGCACTACTTCTTGATGTCAAGCGTGTGATTTCAATTATACCGAATGTGATATCGATGATGTCGGGCGTCGTGCAGTAAATTTCGATAGTTAACTTTTGTGAAATCTTACGTATTCTTTTCTTAGCCTTTGCCTCTTAATCATTAATGGGGTGCTATATTCAATTGTTTAATCATTGCGTGATGAATTTGTTAACTTAAGATGATTGTTATATATATATATTGCATAGTAATCTTCTATGAATTTATGATGTATGAAATAAGTTCTGAATTTTGTCAAAATGTGATTGAGACATAGTATTTTTTTGGAAAGAAAATACCATGTTGAGATTGACTAGTACGTGTATTATTTTGGGATTCTTCTAGCATGAGGTATCATGACTCTACTAGTATATTAGAATCATATAGATGAAGCTTATGAAATAGTGAGAGTCAAAGGATGTTTATATGAATGATTGTGGTTTGAAAAAGAGTCTTTCAAAAGAGGTTATATAGATTAACCATCTCATTTGAGGATGATTGATTCGTATGTGTACGTAGTTGTGTGGATTTTAGAGCGGAAGGATAGTATGACAAGTGCATACCTTTGAGTGTAATATGCACGAGTCTTGATTATGTACGTTAATTAATGGATTTTTGATCTGGGTGATATTGATTATGAATTAATTATAGACACTTGAGACTAGTTACTATAAATGTAATGTATGAAAAAGTGATCAATTATATATTTCTTATTATATTGACTGAAAGTTATAGATATCTCAAAAATGTTTTAAATTGGTAGCTTTCTCTACCTTTTGTATTGTGTTTGTCTTAAAATTTGTGATAATATTATATTACACAAGAGTAGATGATGTGGTAAGTGATAGAACTTCACAATAAAAAGATGAAGTTTTCTGATTTTAAATATTTTGTTTTCATATATATTATATTTAAAATCTCTATAAAGAACAATATCTTTTAAATACATTTATATATATAGTTGTTATACGTTAGCTAGTATAAGAAAATTATATATAAAACTAAGTTACTTATAACGATAGATGACT
>Ga0209700_103280_pt1 | contig 31251 bp, 20 predicted proteins | sample SiratroredBW_FD_187528 | JGI IMG/M metagenome (GOLD analysis project Ga0209700, IMG submission 187528) | Root nodule microbial communities of legume samples collected from California, USA - Siratro red BW (SPAdes) (version 2) | ecosystem: Host-associated > Plants > Roots > Nodule | place: USA...
TGCGATAAACAGTAATTATCCATAACTCAATCATAAGCATCAATCATCAGCAATCCATACTCACACAACCAGATGCAATAATTAAGGTGACTTCAAGATTAAAAGCAATACCTGTTGCTGGAGACTCTTCTTGTCTTCCCTTTTCTTCTCCTCTGGAGCAAAACCACCTCCTTCTTCTTTTCCCGCTTGCTCCTTCAAAAATGCCTCTCTCTCAATTTTGTTTTTTCCTTCTCTTTTTATGCGCCCTAATTCAATTCTGTTTTTGCTCCTTCACATGCCCAATTCCATTCTGTTTTTGCTCCTTCACGTGCCCAATTCCATTCTGTTTTCCGCTTTTCCATGTGCCAAAATTCCATTCACAAAAACTCTCTACTCTTGGCTTGCCACGTGGCGAGTAAAACTCTCCACTCCTAGCTTGCCACGTGGCAAGCATTTTTATTCTATTTTAATTCTTTAATAAGTTTCTTCTTCTTTTTTTAAAAAAAAACAATTAATCTTTAATTCTTTAAAAATTCAATTATTATTATTTTTCTTAAAACATTTCTTTTATTTTACCAAGAAACTTCAATTAATTTAATTTAAAAACAATTTTATTTATTATTATTTTTTTATTAAAGCATCTACAAAAATTGAATAAATTAATAAAAAAAAATTTATTGGTATATTTTACTCGGACAAAATCGGGTATTAACAATTGTATTACAGGATTGAGAGAGAAGGAGAAAACTTGCACATGAAAGACAGACATACCCTTACCGCAAACGACAACGAATCAATGAAAAAGATGAATGACACAAATACTTTCACTACAAAGATAAATGTTAGAGACACTCAAAAGTCACATAGATCAAACGGCACAAAGAAAAATTGACTATTCAAACCTTTTCCAAAAATCATATTGTCAAGTAATTAGCACACCACGTGACAATATCAAACTATCATAACCCAAAGATTATTATTGATTATGTAAAAATAATTATATTTTAACAATAAAAAAAGTAAAATACAACTATTTCACAAGTAACAAGATTATAAGTGAGACACGCTGCCATGTTATTTTAAATTTTAAAATTTTACTTATTTTATTATAAATATATAAATTAAAATTAATATAAATAATAAATTTTAACTCATTAAAATATAATAACGTGATAAAAAAAGTTTACATATCCGCTGATAAAATATAATATTATAAAGCATTTGTATGATGGACTTGAACTTATCACTATGTTTCCAAACATTTGTGCGAGTACACTTGATTGACTCCATAAAAGAGAGTTTGAAGAGAGGCTGAATTAAATTTATTAGATATGAACAATTTAAACAAGTACTCTAACCCAATCTAGATTGACTTCAAAAGATGAAGATTTGTAGTTTACTAGGTCTAATTCTGCAAGGAAAATCAATCAGCTTTTATATTATCCACATCCATAAGAAATGGAACTTTCAAGAGGATTATGGTACGAAGGTAACAAATAGAGGGTGCTAAGGACCTGTAGGATTCAAATGGTTTTTATATTTCTACTCAAACTATCTTAATCTTAGTTTGCTGCGTAGTTTTGTCTCTTTGCCTGTTCACTTGAACTTTGTCTTGTGAGAGTTGCTTTTTTGGGCAAAGACTTGTACAATTTTTTAAGGTTTTCAGAACTTGTTTGGGTACGTTTCAGTGTTTACTTCTATACATGAATTGAAACACCCCTATTTGTGTTTCCATTAATTATATTTTTTATTGCTAATAAAAAAAACAAGATTGAGAGAGACAGAAGTAGACAAAGATTTACACTAGTTCACCTTATAAACAAGCTACGTCAAGTATTTTTAAGCAAACCTGCTTAAGAATTTTCACTAAAAATGAGTTTTAACACCTCTCTATAAAACAAGTATTCTTCATCTCATGCATTCATGTTTGATCTGGTTGTTAATGAATATAGTTCAAATGTTTATAAAAGAAGCTTGTCCTTCGATTTCTGGTCCAATATTAAAGTAAAAAAGCTTCAAGGAAACAATGAAGCTGTTTTAAAATGTATGACACTCACATCCAAATAATTTACTGTGTTTTGGTATGTGGTTTGTTGGGAATTACTTTTGAAGACATGTATTAAATGTGGAACCTCATGCGTTCATGTTGGAGATTACATTTCAAATGTTTATTAAAGAAGTTTGTCCTTCTATTCGTGTTCCAATAAGGTCAAAGTGGAAAAACTTTCAAAAGATGATGAAGCTCTTTTTAACATAGGTATAACACCCACATCCAGGTGGTTTACTATGTTTTGGTACATGGTTTGTCGAGAAGGAATTTTGAACACATGTATCAAATATGGAACTCATGCGTTCATGTTGGCTCTGATTATAAATGAATATTGTTGTAATGTTGTACTGTCTTTCCATTTGTGGTCTAATAAGGTCAAAGTGGAAGTGCTTCCAGAAAATGATAAAACTGTTTTAAAATATATGACACCCAAATCTAGGTAGCTTACTATGTTTCGGTATCTGATTCGCTAGGATGGAACAAATGTATCAAATATGGAACCTCATGCATTCATGCTGGCCTGATTATGAATGAATATAGTTCAAATGTTTATTAAAGAAGCTTGTCCTTTCATTTCTAGTCCAATATAGTCAAAGTGGAAGAGCTTTGAGGAAATGATGAACCACAACACGGTAAAAGAACCCCACAACCATAGTGAAACGGTAAAGGGACACAAATAAACCCTAAACCCAGAAAGCAAGGCAAAGAGAGAACGAGAAGAACAACAACGGCGAAGGAAGGGTTGTGGAGGTAGGGAGAAAGTGCAAAACTGAAATATTGCAGATGAACCCAGTATACACCCAACAAGCACAAAAAATGTATGATACAAAATGCAATAATTATATTTTCTTTGACACATAAACGATATCAAATGGTAGTTATGACACGTTACCATATCAAAGTATCATTTCTCTTATGTTTTTACCCTTTGTCACTTCAATCACATCGTTACATTAGCTGTGTAAAAAAAGTTTTTACTATGTTAGATTAATGTTTTTCCTAGTGTTTTCTCACAATGAGTTTAGTTAATGTGTTTTTTTTAACAGCCAATAACAAATTAAATAAAAGGGTCACTTCAGGGGTAGCCCAACCCTTATACACCTTAACCATAGTTCTATAGTTGTTTCTAGACACGTCTTAAAACACAAAGGTTCGACTCCCTGGATTTCTTCCAAGATAGACAGAAAAAGAGGTACATATGAAATACAGTATACATAAAGCGAGGTATACTTCTCACACTCATGAGAAAATACACATCACCCCTTATTTTCACTGAACACCTGTGCATCCTTCATATGACTAATATCCAGACTCCCCTTCTTGCCTCGTTGTGTTCATCTTGTATGCTTCCACTACCTTTCCAGTAATATACCTGCAAAACAAAGACACACCTACCTTCTATCTACACCCTCAATCTATATCAGGTCCACGTTAACTACTACAGAGATTTTAAACACTTGACTGGAGCAAAGTGCCAATCCGAATAAGAGAATGTTGTTCTCGTAATCCTATGATTAAACCATTCCCAACCTTTAAGTTGTGCTAGACAAAAAACTTCTTCCTCATCTACTACCCCTCCTCTGAAAACTACTTTATTTCTAAGATTCCAAATCTCCGTCACAACAACTACCCACACCCTTTCCAAGTTTTGTTCACGTTATTCCTACGATCTGTTAAATGAAAGCTTTGAATGAGGATAGACTTGTGTCTAATTGTGACCCTTCCTATCCACCTCTCACATAAGTCCCAAACCTTCTAAACAACCTTACATGTATAGAAAAGATGTTGGGCATTTTCTAAACGTGTGTTGTATTCACCTTAATTTTTCTTAAAAGAATTACATTGAAAATAGAATTTCTTTTTTGGCATGTAACTCTTTTAAGACCATACATGTTATCTCATTTAACTAAGATCATATATGTTATCTCTTGAAATTTATAGGAAATATACTTTTAAATATGTGAATTAGATCGATTGAAATTTGTACTAAATAAATGTTTAAATTTTATTTTAGATTTATGATTGATAATGTTTATTGTGATGCGAGATTAGTTTTAACTATCCAAAATTTCTCTAAGCGAAAATACATAGCAGGTTAAAAAAAACTTAAAAGTTTCTTCATTGAAGAAAAAAAAAATCCTAAATAATATTTTCTTTAAAGAATAAGTCGTGTGTGTATATATACTATATATAATATTTGTATTTTCTAGACGCATCTTCCTATTACCTGCAGCGTTGGAAAATTTACACTCGCTAGAGTTAAGAATTAAATCGAGCCAGTGGTAGCAATTTGTGTATCACTTCTACAAAGACCATTGACCAAAAACGATTTTGATGTTTTGAATCGACTCATAAAGTAATATGCAAGTTGCTGGAGGTTGACTCTGTGACTCGTGTTCGCAAACTCAGCATCCTTACAAGTGACTGTTCACATTCAAGGTCAGAGAACATGAACGTTTGCGTATGATTTTCGTTTGGGACATAAGCTATGACATCTGCTAAAAAAAAATGGTTTAACTGTGTTCTCTTACATCTTTAATCCAAATTATGGGTGATTTTGTTTTTTTAAAATATAATTATTTTTTATTAAAGTTACGTAAACTTGATTCATGGATTCTTTTGTTGATTTTTTTTTTTACATATAATCGTTAAAAATATCATTTTATTAGAAAAATCATAAATTAAATCAATTAAAATTTTTAAGCATTCGACAAAACTCAACAGCCCAAATATCAAATTTTCATCTGGAAAACTTATGCTTTTCTTTAACCCTGATTTTCACATCCAATAATTCCTTCTATTTGTCACAACATTTTTTTCCATTTGAACACTTTTAAAATTATGTCATATCCCAGATCTATCATAATGATCTCTAATGATTTAGATAGTAGAATTCGAAGATTTCAATAAGAAAACTATGAAGCAATATTTCTTTAATTTTCAAAACTGACTAAAAATTGTATAGCCCATAGTCTATAATTAAAAGGAAAAAATATAAGTAAAATGTTAGAGTTTGTACTACAAAAATAGAATATATTTATACGTTCCTAAATATATATATATATATATATATATATATATATATATATATATATATATATATATATATATATATATATATATTGAAGTATTTAACTAAGTGCGTGCACTTAGTATATGATAGCAATACTCTAACCTATATGAAACAAAAGTATAAATTTTTTATCAATATTACTTTATTTCTTGTAATTTCATATTTTCTCAATTTAAGTACATCCTCTTAATCTTTTATCACTAAATCTCTGTTTTCTCCATCCAAGTTTCTTATTTCTGCTTGAGTAGCGATTTCAGACTTATAAATAACGGTATCTATATGCTCTCTTTTTTCACGAAAAACAATTCTATCTCTTTTACGAAGACTAATGTCGATACTATGATATTCTCGAATAAAAATGGGTTGAAGAAACCTCATCTCTACCAAATGTTCCCTTGTTTTTACGATTTTTCTTTTCTTGTTACTGTATAGAATTCGGATTACCATCATCTGCACTTTAAAATCAACTTATAAGGGCTCCACCGAAAAAGTCCAGTTCATGAAAACAAAGGCTCCAAACTTTTCTTCCATTTTCAATTTTTCCAATAATATATATATTGGCAGCTTGTGCAGCTGTTTGCAGAATAATTAGATTGACTTTGGCGTATATAATCCCTTTTCAAAATTTACGGCGTTTACGAAGTGCCAAACAACGACGACCGAGTTTGTACACACACCCCAGTGGTTCCTGCCATCTTTTTCAATTCTCTACCCATAGAAGACCAATCTCAAAGAAGACTCAACACCATATATATACATTCAATACATTCTCTTCATAAACACATGACATGCATGCCCTTTTCTTGATTGACAAGCTCATAATAGATATACATGCATGTGTTTGTTTTCTAATAGAATGAATATAAGTTTACAAATAGGGTTAGGGTTAAGTTTTTCTAGTTGATTAAATATACACAAGAAGGGTTTTATCGTCCTCAAGTTCTTCATATGTTCTATACCAAATAGGGTTCAGGATTAATGGGAAAGTGGAAGCAAAACATGATTTTCAAGGCGTGGGATCGTTGCAGAATTTCAAGGCCACACTTGAAACTAAAATCATTCTCAGAGAATGATGATGTTGATGATGATGAGAAGGGTGAAATAGCTCCTCATGGTTGTTTTCCAGTACATGTTGGAGCAGAAAGAGAAAGGTTCGTTGTGAAGACCAAGTACGTTAACCATCCACTCTTTCAGAAGCTGCTAGAAGAGGCAGAACAGGAATATGGGTTTGACTGTGATGGCCCCATTTGGCTTCCTTGCAACGTCGATTTGTTTTACAAAGTGCTGGCTGAGATGGATGACGAAGAGAAGAATAGCAACATCAGTGTCCACGGTACTCGAAGAAGCTTTATCACAATTGCTAAGGTTTTTCCTTTCTTTGTTCTTCGCAGACCAGCACGTTTTCTTTGTTACATGAACAAGGGTCATGATAATCCATACAGCGTTGTGGATTAGGAATTGCTGGGGTTAAATCGATTTCAATAGTAATTCGCGGTGCGTTGTATATTGAATAGTTTACTCAATATATGTAGGATATTTCTGGCTTGTAAATAGTACGAGAGATATTCATATGCACCCAAAAGAGCAATAAATTTGTAAGCCTTTGTAGTTTGTTGCGATTTTTTTTTTCGTAAATACAAAAGCTATAAATGCACCTCACAATTTAAACAGTGCAAAGATAAATACAAAAGGAATAAACATGGAAATATTGTACCATTTCATTAATGTTATATTTCTTGATTTTTTAAGGTATAGTAATATTTTTAAAGTATTACTCCTATTCATTCATAATAACAAAAAAACAATAAAGATAAATTGATGAGAATGTGGTTTGAGAGATCGGTAGCTTTTAGAAAAATAAGTGATCAATCACATCTTCAAATTATATATCCGAAGCAATGTTCATATTTAGTGTTAAAACTCTACCTTAGCTTAAGAGTTTACAAAGATACTTATTTTAGTTTGAATTATGTATCATTTTAGCATCTCAGTTTTTTAGCTAATTAAATATCTTTCCTTTTTCTTAACTTAAGTAATTTTGACTTCGTCAGTTTCTCTTATCTAAACCCTCAAATTGTACTTTTATCTAAATATTTTAGGGTTTGTTATAAATTTGAAATATATGAAATAAATTTAAAAGTTTAAAAACTAAGAGTTAAAGGGGATAATATTAAAAAAAAATTATGAAGATTCAAAACAATTTAATTTCATCAATCATCCATTCAATATAATAATAATACATATAAATATTTTCACCTTTTCTAATAAAAAGTGGGTTTAAGTCACTAATCCTCACCAATCGTGTTATAAGGTGAGGATACTTCCACTTATATATTGTAAATTAGTCTTATCTCTAGTCGATGTAGATTGTGAAATATATCCCCTCACTCTGAGTCATATGTACATTGCTCATGACACAATAGACTTAAAAAATTTCGTTAAGATAAATTCTGATATCATATTATGAAGTGAGTTTAAGTTTCACGATCCTTATAAAACTGACTTATACATGAGGATTACCCTCACTTATATACTGTAAATTAGTCTTATCTCTATTCAATGTAAGGTTTCTAATATTTTAAATTGTTAATCTTTTTCGATAGATGTAGACAATGACTCTCTCTACCCTTTTGAATTTTTCATTTTTTAAAATTATATATATATATATATATATATATATATATATATATATATATAATATTAAATAAATTGTTTGTACTATGAAATATTATTTTTTAGTAGTATTAATAATCGTTTCATGTTATTTTATTTTTATAGTTCTAATTATAGAGATAATTAAATTTTTAAAATATTTTTTTTTTTTTAGTTTACAGACTCTTTTTGCATTATATATATATATTTTATAGATGATTTATGAATTAAATATTCTCTATTAACTTCTATTAAGATGGTAAGTTTAATTGCGGTCATTATATAAAAGATATTTATAGTTTTAAAATTGAGACACATTAACAATATTAACTTTTTATATCATTTATAGTTATATCTTTTTTAAACTTTTGGGGTATTAATCATGATATTCCATAATACTTTCATTGGAATATATAGATTCAACTACGTCAATATAAAAAATGTCTAAAAATAAAATAATTTTATTCTTTTATTATATATCTTTCAAAATTTACTTTTACTACAGGTCTAATTAAATTAAAAATTATTAAATAGTTCTTGCTCATTTCATCATTATTCTAAGTTTCTGTAGAACACAACTAATATAATATTTCTATAAACATTTCGAATTAAATATATATATATATCTATATATATATATATATATATATATATATATATATATATATATATATATATTATATATTTATATTTTTTGTGGCATTTTGAATTTGGTAATCATAATTTTCGATTTAAAAAATATTCAGATTTATGGTATTATGATTGACATCTAAAATATTATTTTAATAATTTTAATTAATATTTTTTATATTTTGTATGCAATTAATAAAATTATGATGAGAAAAGGGTAGAAAATAAAATAGTGGTGATGCTAATAGTTTCAAAGATGAATAGGGGAGTTGTCGTTGAGTCGGAAATGAAAGATCGCAAACGGGGTTATGTGGCTAGAACTGATGACATGCTATCAAAATCCGCTCATGGTCAGGGTGGGGACCACACACTCTGAAACTTTACCCATCTTTTAAATATTAAATGATAACTACACTAGTGACATTAATCATTTCAATTGCGAATGATTTTGCTGTAAGTGAGTACTTATTAGATTGAATCATGAAATGTTGAAGATTAAAAGATAAGATTTGCGACTTTAGAAGAGAAAATGAACAAACTATTCACTATTATTAGTTGAGAAAAGGAAAATGAGAGGTTGTTTAGGAGATATTCATTAATTCAATCCAATTCAAAGATATTTAATGGAGTTTTTTTTTTTTTTTATAATTAAGTCAAATTCAATCAAAGGTAACTTTCAATAAGTCATTTGATTGGTTTTACATGTTGAGTTTAAGATTTAATTTAAAATAATAAAAAATATTAATTAATAATAATATAATTATTATTCAATTTTTTAACTATTATATTAATTAAATGTGTATTTTTAGATATATTAAATTGTTTAATTATTCCAGTATTAAATAATATTTTTTTATTTTTTGAAAAAATATTTTAGAAAATCTAAAAAATGTTTTTAAATTATAAAATTGAATAAAATAAATAAATTCAAAATCTATAATTCAATTGATTCTGCTCACAATAAACAAGAGGGATTTGATTGAATTTAATGAAAAAAGTAAAAAAAAAAATCAATATAACCCAATTTAATTTGTTATTACTTATTAGTAATTGCTTGTTTTAGAATAGAAATTCACGTTCAAAATCTGTCATCGGTCAAAGCTAACAAAAGATGCTGTCGGCAACTCAGCTTGGCCATTGTGGACGTCGACCAAGTCTTCTACACAGGACAACCTTTGAGATGAAAATGAAAGAACAAAACCAATAACTAAAATAGTTAAAAAAAAAAAGAAAATACAACAAGTCTTCTATTTTATGTTAAATATTCCTTTGTTTATAAGTATTTTAAGATTTTAAAGACTTTAAGCAAATAAAGAAATATGAAATTATCTTTATATTTAGTTTCTTCTATTATTCACATATAGTCAGTTATTTTCTTTTTATTTTATCATGCATTTATTTAAATATAAATTTAATTTAATAGTTTTCTCTTTAGTTAACCATCCTTTGATTAAAGTAAGCCATTATTTTTTAAGTTATTTTAATTAATACTAGTTTTTATATCATTAATCAACGTTAATTAATTACATAATAGAATATTTCAAATTTAATTACATTTTTTATCAATTAAATTAAATTTTAATATCTCCTTTGTTAGAAGAGAGTATTAAGTAAACAATCTTGATTATTATATAAATCATATCAACTGGAGTTAGGAATGACAATGAGAGATGTTGGTGTAGGTGTGACTAGTTTTATTGGTATGAAATCTTTTTGTCATGTCTCTATCTCTATTTTGTTTATTTTTTTTATTGTTTCAAATATTAATTAAATAATTTTTATAAAAAAATAAGAGTTACATTAAAGACTTAATGTCTAAAGTACACATTTTTTTCCAATATCATATATCAATAAAGAAAAAAAAATTCATAAATATAAAAATAAATACTGAAGAGTTTTGTGTAATTAAATACTTGAAATGGTTGGATTACATAAAATTGAGGCTTGTATTTTTTGAAATACAATATACTATTTCAATAAAGTCTCACACATGAAAACAATGTGTAATTAAGGTTGTCATTTGGAGGGAAAGTATCTTCAAGATTTGAGTGAAATTTAGGGATATTGAACTTGTCAAACAATTGAGAGAGATAAGGAAAAGTTTGTGTAGCAAAATAAAAAAAAAAGGGTTTTCTAAATAAAATGATTTTAAAGACCAAATTGACATAACTTTTTAAAGTTGTTAATGAATTAAGAGTATTTTAGTAATTTAAAATAAGAACAAGTAAAAGAGGACAGTTGTGAGAATTAGGGTGGGTATAGAAATGACTATAAGGATAGAAAGAGGGCAGTTTTCATACCTAATTTAAAAAATCAAGTATTATTCATACCTAAAATTGTCATACTCAGAGAATTTACATAGATTTTTATTCATTTATTTATTTAATTATCATGTATATTGTGTATTACACAAAAAATTATATATGTGGTATAAAAGAAATCACATTTTAAAGTCATGTTATGTGATATACATGTATGACACAATTTAAAAATATTATAAGAATTGAATAAATAAATAACTAAAATTTAAAAATATTATAAATGTGGTTTAAATGTACAATTATGTTTTAAATCAATTTAAAAATGTTGTCTAATGCTTAATTTTATAAAATTAAGATGTATGTTGTAACATCCAATTTTTTTTTTTCTAATATCTAGTCTATCCAAATCAGTATACATCATATAGATATATACCAATATTCACTCACACTGTACTTCAAAAGATTTTCCTCTTTATAGAGAATTAAAACATAACTAATTACATTTACACATATATACATATAAACAAAATAAGAGTTTATAAAAAAGTTTTAAAACTGGAACTGACACAATCAAAAGCATCTTTCACAGTAACATCTATAACATTACCTGCTCTCGTGTATCATAGATAGAAACAAACACACAACACAAAAAAAATGGTAAGATAGTAATTCAAAATATCTCAAATAATCACAACTATACATCATTTAACACATAACAATCAATTGAAAGCTTCTATTATCCAATTCAAGATCTATATAATATAGAAAGACTCAATTCTACTTTCGGAAGACTCGTGCATTGAATAGACCCCGAGATTTGTACTTGACATACTACTTCCAATTTGTGTCTCATCTCATTACCATTAACCTTATATGACAGGGTTAATCCATATGATTGTCCCGACCAACCCTCTTTGAAGCTGTAGTTTTACTCATATGAATCTCCTTCGACTCTCACTAGCTAATAATATTTATCTATTTGATTCCTATTATTGTAAAGTCAGAATATCAATCTTTAGTTAGATCCTTAGAGAATGCGCATCTTATTACTTCTCAACACAGATGTTTTCTTTTCTAAAACTAAAAACACTGTCTACACATCACATACAATTCATAACATATATCATTAGTTTTCATTCATCTATTCATTAACTTTCCATTTCAATTCCAATATCAACATCAATTACTATTACCACACTACATTCAAACATATTTTATTCAATAACTGATCTTAAATCTTTAAAAGCTATCAAAGTCTTATCACAAGTCATATTCAATCCATTCAACAACTATTAAAGTTCTCACATGCTATTATCCAACATCATTACTCAAATAAAGTCAATTAATCATACAAAATCAAGATAAACAATCAAACTCTTTCAGTGCTCAAGAACTAGTCAGACCTACAAGAAAGACTTGAGCATTGATAATCACATATTCAAGTCTTTTATCCTAGAATTCTATTTAAAAGTAACTAACTATTATAAAAACAAGTTACTAGCTTTACTTAGCTTAGATGATGATCTCCACAATAGTTCCTCCAACACCCGACAAAGATATTAATTTAAAATTCTAGAGATCTAGAATAAGTTATTAGAACAAAACCAAATTTTAGTATAATCTTAATTAAGTTGAGAGAAATATTTTTTTTTTCAATTGTCCCTACTAAGATTGATGACAAAAACCTAAGGAAAAACAAAAAATAAGATATCTTTATAGCAAATAGGAAGTTACTCTGTTTGAAATTTTGATCAGTTAGAAATGACCCTAAGCATCTTAGCTACTACAATACTCAATCCCAATTCCTTGATCAATTATATAAATAAATATTGCAATATTCATAAGGGTCTTAAGACAACAAACGAATCTCACTCTATTCTTAGACACAAGCTTTCTGTTGATAAAAGTGCAGTGTTTGTATTTGGTGAAGCCAAGTCAATACATGCAAAGAGAAGATTTGAAGATGTCTTAATGTGTGTGTTGTCCAGATATGTCCATGCATTACAAGTCATTGGGATAAAACTCCAATGATTCTAAAGATTTTAAAAGATTAATCTGAAACTGAATTGATTAATAATTTTCAATAAATGTGGATCACTGAGTTTTTTATGGATTTATTTTAATAGATAATTTTGAGAAAATGGTTTTTGAGAGCAAAAGAATTGTGATAAACACAAACAGAGAACTATTCTTGGAGATCAAAGTTAGCTTTTCATCAAGTGAAATCAAGAAAGTGAATCTTTGAGCATTGTCTCTTGAACTTAGAGTGTACTGCACTGGTATAACATTTCTTCATTGAGGGAAGTTACCGCTTCCTTGTATTTTTCTTTATTTATGAAGTTGTATTGGTTACAACAATGTTTATTTTTGACTTTATTGATTGTAAGGTGTTTTGGAACTACTTGTATAGGGTTTACACTTTAAGAAGTGCAATAGGGTTCTGCACAACACTTGAGGGTTTTCTTGCAGGGTGCAAGATTGTTTCTTGATTGTATTGGTTATACAATTGTGATTTTTAGTGAATTTATTTGCTTGATTGACAAGGAGACTAGATATAAATCTTGAAGAAGAGTGTACCAATATAATTCTTGCGTTCTTAATCTCTCTTTCTTTAAATCTTGAATCACATATTAAATCTGCCTAATTTCTGATTCTACACAAAAGTTAGTCAACTATTTTTATATTTCAATTGATTACTTTTTATGTACTGCACTCACCATGTTTTTTTGTTTAATTTTGACTGTGTATCATTTCTTGATCTGAATAAATCTAATTTGTATTGTAATAATTAATTGTGGTGAAAACATCAATTTTTGAACATTATGTAAAACTTTGATATTTTCTAACAAAATCAATTTGTTGTTTCAACGATTTAATATATTGCTTTTTTGTGATGCTGATTAACTGAAAAAAAAATTTGATCTGATTGATTGTTTAGATCAGTTGATTGCATTATTTTTGGCCAGAATTTGTAAAAATCACATTTACTATTTCTCAGATTTAGTTGATTACTTTTTATAGTTGGAGTCATGGTCAAGAAATTATAGTTGATTGATTGCTTATTGGAATTGATTAATTTTTTGTTATGGTGTATTGGTTGTTCATAATTTTTAATTGATTGTTTTTCTACTAAATAGCTTCTGAATTGTTTTTCTACTAAATAGCTTCTGAACCCAAAATTAACTATTTCTATCAATGGATTCATTCTTTCTTTTAATATTTATTGCAAAAGTTTAATTCACATCCACTGAATGCAATCTCATAATCTTTTCATGTTCATCTGATATTTTAATTCAGTTCCTAATTATAGAAGATATTTTCCAATATCCTAAGAAACAATAATAACCGCATAATTAAAATACTAATTTGTTGAAAGAAAATACACAAATATAAAAAAACAAAAAGATTACATGAGAGTTTAGAAAAAGTTTAACCTAGTCCCACCAATAGAGAATGTAGTTCCTTATAGACTTAAGAATACTAAATCTTATAAAAGAATAGTGGAATAAGAAGAAGAATCCACAATATATCTTAAGAATGACTTCCAAGAGTGATTTTGGATCACCAATAGCCAAGATGTCTAACTCTAGTGCAAACAATTATTAACTAAAATCACAAATTCAACGCTTGTGCCTGACTCATGTCTCGAACACCACTTGATTTTATTACACGTCCAAGCTCTGAAGCCCAACCAACCTGTACTGCGCGTATGTAATCTAAGCACGACACATTTCTTTGCCTTTGCTCTCATGTTCTCTAGCACCAGACTCACGTTTGCTGAGTTGAGCTTAACTTTTTTTCCTAAATTTTGTTTCTTTTTCTCACTCCTTTAAGACTTCAATCCTCATTTTTCTAATCCAATGTTTTTGTCTCAAATTTAATCAAAATACTATAAATTGACAATTAAATTATCTTTTTGACTCTCATAATTAATTATTAACAAAAATCAAATAAAATTAATAATTAAATAGATTTTAACGGTGGAGAAAGTTAATTTTTTCATAAAAATAAGCCAATAATATTGTGTAATTCAACTCTATCCGTTGGTAGTAGTTTTGTGATATTTCCTTATACCATTCTCCGTTATTTATTTTTTATTACACTTTTTTTTTAAAATTTTTTATTATACTTTTTTATTAAAAAGACATTTTTACGGAATAACCTATATTTAGGATACATGGTAATCATGTTGTCAATGTTCTCTCCTTATGGCATATCAGGATGTACAATTTTAAAACTTTAGAATACCTTAAAAAATACATCACATTATCTTAAAGAAAAAAAATATCATAGTATATTAAGGTGTCAAAGATTACCTTTTATACCACTCATTTTAAAATCTTTGTAGAAATCTCTAGTCGGCAAGTATATATGGAAAGTATGATGCTTAATTGGTCAATGCAAATACTTTTAAAGTCTAAACTTTATGATATCCAAATTCATTAAATTAGTTAGTAGGTTTAACCTTCATTTTTATTATAAGATAAGAAGATCTTATTTCATTTTATGTGAATCTCATTACTCTATATTATTTTTAAGACACTTTAATAAATTTTCATTTCATATAAATACATCATATTTCAATAATTTTTATTTGCATTTAACTTTTCAAAACTTAAAAAATATTTTTTTATTCTAATAAATCTTGTCTTATTTAAAATTAAAAATCTTAAATTTCACATTATATAATCTTTTTTTCTGAGAAATATTATAAGAGGCATATCGTATACTTAATATTCTTAATGCCATTATTCTTAATGCAATTATTAATAAAGAACAACATACCATGGTTAGGTTAATTAAGAAGCATGATTGAGATTGTAAATGTAATCAATTGTTTTGAGAAAGCATATTCATCCTAACGGTGCCACTTCATTCCTCTTCATTGCATGTGGAGTGAGTGAACTTGGACCCGGGGATTCCAAGTGAGGTTCACCATGTCACTCCAATTGGAAACACTATATTGTGCAAGTCACTTTCATGTCAGTTAGCATTCCATTTTGGAGGGTGGAGCCCTCCTCTCGACCCAAAACTCTAAGCAAGAGGCATCAGTATAAATGACAACTTTCCATACATTTTTTCATCACCAAATTTTTAAATCTCTTCTTATCGTTCCTATGCATTAAAAAAAATGGCTTTAGGCACCACTCAAAACTGGAGCCATTGAAAGAAAAAAAAGAATGACAGGTAAAAAGAGTTGTGTGCATATATGTAAGGTTGTTAGACAGCAAACAGAATAATATACGAATAAAAAAAAAAAAACAAAGGTGCCTTGACTTGACTGAATGAAAATCTTGTATATTATTCCATCCAAGTGTATTGCACACATGGAAGCATCAAATATAGAATTTGTTAAATTATATTATACTGAGTAGAATGAGTACACAAGTAATTTTTAACCACTTATGGCACAATTTGCGTTTGTTCCTGTGGTTTAGCCAGAAACTTTTATATGCAATTTGTGGTATTGAGATGAATGGCAGTGATGATTGAAGCACCATTTTGTTTTCGTCTCAATGTAAGTTCAATACAAAAAGAACATATGAGTATTGCCCCATAATGTAATGTAATCAAGTGATAATAATTGTAAAATGTAAAGATACTTTTCTTTTCCGGCAACAATGATAATTTACCAAATAAAAAATACCACGAAGTTCACCTCAATTGTCATCTTTCACAAGATGCCTTCTTAATATTAATGCATTTAAAATTACCTACCTCATTTATGTGAATCCAATACCAGTTTGCTATGCGTAAAGTACCAAATTAAGCCTAAGAAGAAAAAATGATGTAATGTAATTGTGAAATACAGGGAACAAAGTGCATTAAGAAAAACATAATATTAGGAAGGAATTAGTGAGAATGTGGTCCAGTCACTGCGATCACGTTCCCCACCCACTATACCATTTATGCATGTACGTGCAACACAAACAGAATGTGTCCGCTTGCGTACGTAAAAAAACAGGACTCTTGGATTGACTGGAATTCGGATAATCAACCTCATTTCTGGTTGGACCGCGTCAAATTTACACTAATATTCTACTTCTTTCTTCTCTCACCTTCAATCATGCCATTTCCAAAACACAACCATATAGTAAATGTACCATACGTGTCTTAGAAATAGCATACCAACACATTTACATCATTTTTTTTTTACCCTAAGAAGGAATATAACTTGGTAAGGTGAAGTGATTCCTAAAACAGAATGAATGGACGTTCCGCGCCAGTCAAATTTGTCTAGCTGTACCTATAAAATCTATTTGGCCTTTCATAAACATCCATCACTACAAATATAATATGTAAATTAGAAAACTGGGTTAAAAAACTTTTGTACTCATTTAATCAAAATCATAAACCTTTTCATTAACAAATAATACTTTATTTAATTTTTTGACACACCTTTACACGTCAGTTAAATGAAAAAAGTTTAAAGAAAATATGGAGCCACGTCAAGTTCTACACTTACCGTTTGCCCGTGAAAGTGTACACTTATCATTTTCCATATTTTAATTAAGATGAAAGGGTGGTGAAAACTGTAGGATTTGCTAAATGTTAAAATTGGTGGATGAGATGGCGAAACACCTGAGACAGAAGAAATGCATTTACTAGTTTGTGATGAAAGGTGAAGGAATGATGAAGAAGGAGAATAAGAAGCATGATAATCATATCCCAGGGGCAGGGTTAAGAGCCCCACGTGCAATGACTTGAACCGCTAACCATGGTTGATTACACTAAACCCAAATGCGAACAAAGCATAAAATGATAGTGAAAGAAATGGGGTTATTATTTATTTGAATATAAAAGGAGGCACAGTGAGAGACGTAGAGCGTATGGTGTGAAGAATAAGCGAAATCCCCCGACAGAGAAAAAGGAAAAGGCCACCGTGCCCGCATCGACGCTTCCATTTGCAACACCAACAAAAAAGAAAAGCGACCAAAACCTACCCAGTAGCAGCAGTGTAACAGTGTGTGTGGTAAGAGTCTCCCTCTCTCTTGTTTGTGTAGTGTGTGTGAGGTGTGAGTCTGGCATATATAGGGAAAGACCTAATGGGATGGCAGTGTTACCTCATTAATGCGCTTCACCTTTTTTTGACGATTCCCCTTTACGCGTCGCAGTTTGTCACTTCTGATCCTCTCTGCCACCTTGGTCGCTTCAAACCCTACCCTCACCCCACCCTCTTTTTCCTTTTTCCACCTCCCCGCCTTCTCCTCTCCACCACGCACCACTGTTCCTCTCTCTCTACCACTGTTCCTTCCCTTAAAACGTAACCGACACAGATACCAGAGAAGAACAGAATTGCATGGAGCAATCAATGTCCTTTTGCTCCAATCTCCTCGCCATTTGTAACCCAACAAACCGTGTGCGTGCGTTGCAGCTAGCCACTTTACCCTTCTCATACTAGCTAGCTCCATTATTTCATTCAATTCAAGATAAGAAGAAAAGGAAAATTCCAAGGCTCGTTTTTCTCTTTTTAGGTTTCACACTCTCTTCTTCTCTCTTCCTAGTTCTAGTTGTAGTAGTCCCGTGACATTAACTTTCTCCCTCTCCTCTCTCTCGTCTTTTCCAGAATCGACGGCTATTCCTGCTTCGTTGACTCCTTTCTTCACATGATGTGATGTGTATGTGTGACCCTTCCTTTTCTTCTCTTCTCTTCTGCAGATCTGTGATTTCTCTGTAAACAAAGCTCATTCTCTTTTCCTCTCCCTCTCCTCTCTTCCATGCCCTGACTACTCAGTATTCACTTCCAACTTCCGAACGCCTCGCCGTGCTCCTTGTTTCATGGAACAGCATTGGGTTCCGCGAATCGTCATCGTTTTTGTAACCGTCTCCTTCTTCTCCCTCGCACTCCTTGCCGTTTCAACAGGTGCGTGCTATTCACTCTCAATCTCAATATTGTTATGGGAATTGTTATTGTAAATAGTTTCTTAATCACTGTTTTTAATCGCGTTTGTAGGTTTGGGTGGTGGGAGGACTCTTACGGGAACCATGGTGGCCAAGGAGCTCCATAGTTCGCATCGCAAACTTCTTACTAGCGGTAATGATTTTTTTTTATTTTTTAAATCTTGTTGTGACGAGTTTTCTTGTTTCTTTTAATGGGAGAAGAACGAGTTTGTCTTCCTCTTTTGAGGTTGCCCTTTTTGTCTTGTTTTGTTTAGATACATGCCTTGGCCCTTGGGGTTATATCTTTGTATTTTTCGCTGAAAACGAAATGGCTGCTAAAAGATTGTGTGCTCTAATAATCAAAAGCCCATATAACTATACAGAATTTACGCATCTCATTAAAGCTGCACTTCGATCTTGAGCACCAAAGGATATTTATTTATCTTTTTTATCAATATGCCTGTATTTTTTCATTTGGTTGAATAGGAAGTGTAGAAAAGACAAGGGGTATTGTTCTTAACATATTTTTTATCATTGCATTTTCCCTTTGATTTAAACAAGGAAAAAAGTTTGGAATTTTTCTTTGACCTTTTTTCTAAACTCCACTAGGGTTGAAATAATTCCGGGCTAGCTAGCACTAGCCTTTCGAATAATTGGCTTTTCGCCTTAGTTGAACTTGAAAGTTGCTTTTTAGCTTTTGATTATTGGTTTGGAATGATTCACTTTTGTATGATATTTAATTTTTTATAAACCAGAATAACAACAAGGATTTTGTCGCGGAGTGGCTTCCTGTGCAGATGTCATTTCCTGCTGCTGTTGATGTTATTTTGTGGTGTACCATATAACAAAGTAGACCGTCATTTAGTTTACCAAATAATAAAAATAATGTTTGCAATTTTGAGAGAGAGAATTTGATTTGGTTTTGAAAAAGAAAAGATTGGGGATTTTGTGCAGGAAATGGAAAGATGGAACCGAACCGAATATGGGGGGAGAAATGCAGCAAGTCTGATATAGTGATAAACCAGGGTCCCACGGCCCCACTCCCAAGTGGCATTCCCACATACACGGTGGAGATCATGAACATGTGCGTGAGTGGATGCGACATCTCTGGCATTCACCTGAGGTGCGGCTGGTTCAGCTCTGCACGCCTCATCAACCCCAAGGTCTTCAAGCGCCTCCGTTACAACGACTGCCTCGTCAATGATGGCAGACCCTTGATCAACGGTGCCACCATTTCATTCCAATATGCCAACACCTTCCTCTACCCTCTCTCCGTTTCCTCTGTCGTTTGTGTCTGATCATCATCATCATGATCATCACAACAACAATCCTCTCTCTTGCCCCACACATTCATTCTTTTCACTTGTATATACACATTTTATATACGTATTGCAGACAACGCATTGTGCACGTGACGGGCCTTTCAAATGCGATGCTTACGATTTTTTGATAGAAAGGAAGAATAGGGTAGGAATGAGTGTTTTTTAGCTTTGTATTTTGTGGTTTTGGGCATGGTTGCATGATGAGGTGATGATATACTTTAAGTCGTTTTCCCGTTTGTGTGCATTCATTAATGGAACTGTACAAGAATCAGTTCTCAGCAGTGGCTAAAAGTCATTGCATATACTGCAATATTGAAGCAAAGCAGATCTTTTTCAACTGTAGACATTATTTCTTTTGGTGGGGATGAGTGGAAGGAAGGAAGCAGAAGGACTGGTCCCCCTTCTTTTTACTTCAATCTGTGCTATATCTGTGGTTGTGGAATTGGATTACGAGGGACGGATGTATAATGTGTGATTGTGACTTCTCCTCAGGATGTCCGTGATTCGTCATTATGTCAACCACCCAAATTTGGTTCCTCTTCCTAGCTGGGAACATTCATTTCATCCTCGTGACGCCAAACATAAGCCTCAATTAGTCGCATCGTACCTTCTTATTCACACCTAAATTATAGTATCCTTACTCCTGCCTCTACATTTTTTTTTTTTATAAATAAATACATAAAAACTGGTGAAAGTGTGCAGGTAAAATGTCGTGCAGCGATAAGGGAATATAACTACGTATTTGCCATGTTACAGAGAAACTAGTTTCACCTATATAGTAACTAGTAATGGAACAGTTTTTCTTTTTTTCATGATCAGATTGCTGCATGGGTCTGCAATTATTGTGTATAGCATGTTTTCCTTAGAAGAAAGAAAGAGTGGAGTTTCTAAAGGAGTTTTTGGAAGAGAGAAACCTGCTTTTGTGTTAAGTATTGAATTAAGGTTCTTATATAGTAGATTTTTAGATGCTTAAAGTCACTAAGAATACATAAACGTAAAAGCGAGTACCGAAATATTAAATTATACATTTTTTTGAAATGTTTTTACATGTTTTATTATTCTTCGCCATGAATATTAACAAACAAAAAAATTAGGATTGATGAATATCCGGTAAATTAATTTTGGTTAATAAATAGTCTGAATATTTTGAGATATTTCAACGTGGTGTGAGTAGGTAGGTATGGAATATCTACAAATAATGTGAAATTTAAATCCAACTATCACTACTATTGACGTATAAAGAAATATAAATATGAATCACTATAAAAAATATTAAGAATTTGTGTTTCTAATATGAACTATATCAACATAGAACAATAATTTAGATTCTTAAAAAAGGGATGTTAGTAATTTGATACTGTCTTCTTCTTCCTTCCAGGTGGGGGGTGATATCTAGGAGTGATTTTGACTTCCTAAAGTATGTTAGGTCATTGACTTCTTACTTAATTGAGATGATGATTCAGCGTTAATTATTACAAAGAATCCAGCTGAGATATTTATCTATTAATTTATTGTGTGTTGAGATATTTATCTATTTATTTATTGAGTAAAGGTTTTAGAGGGGTGAAAATAAGATATTTTCATATTGAGTAATGTTAGGTTCACATTGCCACGTGGCCTATTCCTAGTTGGTACTGTCACGTGGCCTACTCCCAGTTGACACCGTTGATGTGGCGAAAAATAATATTATTTTAAGCCAGCGTGTTAAGCGTGGCACAAATCCTGTGTGTTTCTTAGTGATGTGAGGAGTGACACAAATATACCAGATTTAGCAAAATATATCACGAACCGTTTGATGGATGTAACACAAAATACAACACCAGATTCATGCAAATGTGTAAATTTGGATGTAACATGAACTGTTTGTGTTTCGTAGTTCATTATGGATGTTGTTATTCTTGTGTTTTGTTCGTCAATCGCCAAAGTTTGTATTGAGTTATCCCCTCGTTAGAACATGGGTAACCACTAATTTTTTGTAAGCTCGGAACCACTTATTGTTTGACAAAACACGTGTGGTTACCCCTTCTTTAACGAGAGGACATCTTAGTTCATGTTTTGGCGACTCAACACACATGTGTTCATCACTTGCCAAAACTAACAGATTCAAACATTACAAACCTAAAACCCTTACAAAAATCATTCCTTTTCTATCAACAATTAAGAAGAACACTCTAAATCACACAAAGGACCAAACTTTACTTCAACCACCAACGAAAATCAAACCCTAAATGTAAAAACTTTTTATATTCCAGCAACGACGAAGAACAGAACACCAAAAAGACTTCCTTTTCTATCAAAAAAACATATAAAAACAGAAACTTTACATGGAAATAAAATGACAAACAAACAAAAACATCATTTTTCATAAAAAATCACTTAAAATACTTACAAAAAACATTCTTTTCTCCACCAAGAACCAAGAATGATTATGTAAATGACATAAAAGAACAAACTTTACTTCAAAACCAACAGAAATCAAACCCTAAACACAAAAACCTTTTCAGATCCAGAACAAAACAGTGAAACGACCAAAAAGACTTCCTTTTTAATCAAAAATCGCATAAAAACCAAAATTTTACACGCAAATCATTCAAAAAACAAAAAAAAAACATTCTTTTGCATGAGCAATCACTTAAAAGAGCAACCTTTACACGCTTTTCAAACGAAAACCAAATAAAAAATGAACCTTTTGCTAAGAAATATGTATTGTAGAAAGCGACCTCAGTGAAAGCGAGAGTGAACGAGAGCGACAGGCACAGAGCGAGAATGCAGAGGAGGCGGAAGACTTTAGGGCTTCTGAGAAGAGGCGAATCGCTGAGAGGCTTTTGGGATTCTGAGAGGAGGTGGAAGACTGAGAGAGCGGGAGATTGATAGGAGATGGAAGATTGAGAGGCTTTTCGGATTCTGAGACTGAGAGAGAGCAAAGGTTTACTGAGAGAGCGGGAGATTGATAGGAGATGGAAGACTGAGAGGCTTTTCGGATTCGGATTCTGAGAGAGCAAAGGTTTACTGAGAGAGGGAGTTTGAGAGACTTTTCAAATTTTGAACGTGCAAAGGTTTAGGACTTAATTATTTTTTACTTCCAAAATTGTCCCTGCCACATAAGCTACTTTAACACAATTACCCTGGTGTCAACGTAACATTCTTCTTTCATATTTATCATTCTTCTTTCACGGGTCATGACATGACACATCTTTTTCTTTTCTTCAAATTATATTTTTGAGGTTTTCGTGAACATCACCATGTAAAATAGTTTAGATTAATTAACGTAACGAGAACAAGTTTTAAGTAAATAAATTCTTTAATCAAATCCTAGGGAAATTTTGCTAATAACAAGCTAGTATTGAGTGGACCAAGTTTAATAGGCTTATAATAATTTGACAAATCATGTTCTATTCTGAAATTTATAACTTTAATTTCGTATAAAATTTTCAAAATACTGGCTTTTGACCTAATTTTACCAATCAACTTATTTGGTCCGTTCATTTATATCCTATTACTTGCAATCTATAACTAGATTAGTCCCACAAAATATTATAGTCAAAATACTTTGATTACAAATTTACTACTTCTTACCTAATATCTAACCAAGTTGAAACGACAACGCATCCAAAAGCGTTCACAATTCAAATATGTCGTTTAATCTATCGGTCGCAGCGACGTTGTGAAGAGTGTCGTTTTGGCAGCCACTACCTTCCAAATTGCAATCTTCTTCTCTATGTTAAACGAAGGGGAAGATGAAGAGAAAAAGAGAAGGCGAGGACGGCATGGATATCGTGTGGCAGACTCCAGCGAATCCCCCGCACCCGGACGATTACGTCTTTCGCAACGGTAACATCCAATATCAAAGACGTTCCACATTTTCCAGTGATAAGGACGAAAAATTACTACGAACATAGAACGTGACTTTTTTTTTGTTTCCTTGTTGGAATTTGTGCAGGAATACGATTTGTTAGACCATACTACTTTGAATTCATCGCTCATGTAATTTGTTTTGTTTTTCTTATTTTGTTATTTTAAAATCTCTCTTCTATATGTGTTGTAAAAACCCCGCTTAAACCCTAGAAATGGTCAATTTGTTGTTGCAGGTTAAAAATCGGTGGGCGGGAAAAACCATTGTAGACTTATTTGCTGAGGAGTTTAAAGGTCGACCTTATGAGTATTATGTAAGAATCACGCCAACTCATTTTTGTTTGATTTTGATGGTTTTTCTAATCGTAAGTTTCGGTTGTTTTAAGTAATTATAATTTATTACAGACCCTGAAGTATTAGTCATTCTCTGTTTCTAAGTTGAAATTCGATCCATTGTTATATAACCTTTCACAATATTACAATGCTCAACAAAAAGGTCACATTAAGGTAGTGAAATTTGCTCTGTTCGTGATAGGTTTGGTACCCTTGGTGAGTCGTCGATAATTACTTGATTTCATAATAGCAACCAATTAAATGCATTGCGGGTACAGCATCCATAAGAAAAGAATGGGTTCCAGAGTAATGTACTTTTGGTCGTTATTATTACTATTGTTATTATTTTTATTTGCAATAGATGTTTTTAACACTTTTCTGAACAAATGCCTTCAGTGACTTCATACTCCATTTGTTGAGTTCAGCTCAGTGAACTTGATATTGCCCCAGAGTTTTAGTTAATTGATTGTTTGTGTTTAACATTGTAGGTTAGTGCAGTGAAATGTGGAAGGATTCAAGTAGACGGTGAGATGGTACCAGTTTCGTACGTAGTTAGACCATCTCAAAAGATAAGCCATTTCTTACACAGGTTTGTTTTAAACTTTATGCTTTCATTCTATGGATTTAATAAACCTTGCAACTGATGTCACTGAGGTTTCAGGCATGAGCCACCTGTGATGGCTTGTGATGTTCGTATTCTTCAAAAAGAACCAGATGTGCTAACTATTTGTAAGCCAGTATCTGTTCCTGTAAGTATGCATTAACAAATGGATTGTTGAAGTGCATATGTTGTAAAACTGTGATAGCTCATGTTAAGTAAAATAACTTTGCAGAGATTAAGTTCTGTCATGAATTAATTTTACCTGAAGTTCAACCTGTTAGGTGTAGAAACATTAAGGATTTTAACATCCCTTTATACTAGAGCCATTTGTGATTGAGATGTGGATCATAATTCTAATAGTGTCAAACGCAAAGATAACAACTAATGCCTTTATATCATTTAAATTATTTCCTTCAGTTCTACCAAAACAAGTCAGGAATCTTAATGAATTCTGTATTGGATACCTATGTAATGGTGATATGTGGTGGTAGTTTGCCCTAACTTTCATATATGCTAAAGCTGTGAATTTTAGCTGTTACATAGGTACATCCATGCGGTCAATATCGTAAGAACACTGTCGTTGGCATTCTTCAAGCTGAGCATGGGCTGGCACCTGTATTTCGTATCCAAAAATGCATTTTGGAAACACATTGTATAATCATCATAGTGATAAATGTCATTTTCTGATATGGTTTAACGTTTCCAATTAGCATAAGATGTATGTTCTTTCTTGCCCTTAATATTTTTGCATGCCTTATCTCAGTCTCAGTGTATGCATTTTGTACTTGCATTTTCACTTTACTTTTCAAAGTATACCCATTTGTATTTGCATTTTTACCTTGACATGATCGTCTCAGCTGTTCATCGTCTAGATCGCCTTGTCTCAGGACTTCTTATTTTGGCCAGAAATGCTGCAAAAGCTGATATCTTTAGGCAACAGGTGAGTTTAGGAAGTGACGTTCTTTTGTTCTTATCAACTTTTACTTCTCATAGAATATTTAATTTCTAATATTAAATAATAGGTTAATCTGTTTGATTTTGAAATTTACATGACATCTAATGGGAAACTTTGTTCCTTTGGATAAGCCTTTGACCCAAGGTAGTCCAAAGCGAATTTATTGTTGGAATCGTGAGGGCCTCACCAAATTGTGGATTGTACGATCATGATACATACTGTAGATCCTACTCCTACGCAGATATGATATATGTACTCATACAAATAATATAAATAATTAAAAAATATTTAGTCATAGGGTCACACTTTAAAATACTTAATCAAACTTAAGTTTATCATAAACCTTAAAAAAGAAAGCATGTCAATCAAGCAAAAACTTATGGGTGACAAACAAAACAACTTAAGTACCTAATTACTTCAGTCTAGGTAGCCTAAACAAAAGACCAAATTATCAATACCAACTACCAAGTCCAAGACAAAGAACACCTAGATGGATAAAGCCTAACATCTAATATAAATATTTCAAATTAAAATAAAAAGCTCAAGGGATATTCGTTAGCTCCATGCCCTTCATGAAGCACATCAATAAGAAGATCCTACCCTTGTAGAGGTGGGATGGCAAGAATATCGTCCTCTTGCCTTCCGCCTTAGGCTTGACCTTCAACCAAGTGTTCACCTCCTCTATTTGAACTTGGGGCATAATGTAAACGCACATTTTTGTTGTCTTCTTCAAACTTTTTTATAATACACTCATCATTGGATAGAATATTCTCAAGTTTAAACTCCTCAAGTGATCTTCTACATTCCTTCATCTCAACCAATTTTGAATTAACCATACAATATCTTATTTGTATGGACCTAGTAAATACAAATGCAAGCATACATATAAATAATTACTAATTTACGATTTTCTTTATTTTAATTTCACAATTTTTAAGATCTTGCAGTCTCAAATACACTTGCATCCACATCTAGAGGAACTACCTGTCAAACTAAGTATGTGAGTGGAAAACCTTTGAAGCTTTAGATGTTGATCTCCACAAGACCCCCACCGAGCCGTTGGATTCTTTTTCCCAATTACCTTAATAGCCAAGGAATTACCAAAAGCTTTTCTTAGTTTTTGAAATCTTAAAGTTGCAAGTGAATAAAATGTTTCCCCTTAAGGTTAGTCCCCATCTTTGTATACGTTGCAGGAGGCCAATTTTAATTTTTGTATCAACTTTAAAATTAGGAGAATAATGCAATTTCAAAGCTGGTTGTCCCACCTTTCATCAACAATAATCCATGTAGCTTCATAACTTAAAATAGAACAATAATAATTAGAATTAGTGTTCAATCTCAATTCATTCTAAAAGTAAAATCTTTCAATTTGAACATTATTAAAGTACCTTTTCTTGTCATCAGTAAACTCTTTTTGTATTGTTTCTTTAGCTTGATCCATTGCCTTGTAGATGAAACCTATGGCTTGTTTCTCATTAGAATCTACCATTCTAAGAACTTGCATTATAGGAAATGGACCCCTCAAACATATGACAATACTATTCCAAAATTCCTTATCCAAAGCCACATCTTCATTTCCACTTCCCTCCCTTGTACTTGCGAAGCGATTATTCTTCCACTGATCACTAGTAAACATTCTAACACTATGCTCCAAAAGACACCCCAAGTAAGAGGTGGCAAAGCAAGTTAAACTCGACCTCAACAAATCTCTCCCTTTCGTGAAGTGATGGAAAAAAGAAATAAGAGATGAACTGGAATAAACATAAGTAATAATTTTTCTACTTTTTGAAGTTGTATCTTGATGAACAAGTATCCTCTTTTAAGAGTCTTCTAGCATCAAATCAAGGCAATGTGTTGAACATGGGGTTCGATAGAGCCTCTTCCTTTTCTTCATTAACAACTCACTAGTAGCTTTGTAAATTTGCAACATTGTCCGCTGCATATTGGACAATTTTCTCCTCGCCAACCTCTTCAACAATCTCATCTAACTTCGTATAAATTTTATCAATTGTTTTTGGGATGGTAAATGCATCAATAGATTCTAGAAAAACAATTCCCTTTGAACGGTTCACTAAAAAGTTCAAAATAGTCCTTCTCCTCTCTTGTAGGTCCACCCATAAGTCAATTTAGTGCAAATTGTTTTCTTCCACATAGTCCTATAAACTTCCAAAGAATCTATTGTTCCCTTAACTACTTCCTTCAAGCGCTTTACTTTGATCTCATGGTATGAAGGTGGCTTAAATCGCAGGCCATAATTTGAAGTTGTATCAAGCATTCTCGTAGGCCATAATTTGAAGTTGTATCAAGCATTCTCGTAAATCCATTGCTCCTTGACACATTTAGTGATATGACATTTTCATGGAAAAACTTTGCTACATCATTTGGAAAAGTACTTTCTTTTTCATCCTTCTTGAATACTTAATTAATTGTGGCCTGTGAGCACATTGGCCTCTTAAAAATATTTTTACTGATGTGCACATCCTCCTCTTGAGCCCTTTTTTTTATCAATTTCTACATCATCAATATCAAACCTAATTTTTTTCATTAATCTTGTGACAGACCCACAACAACCTCAAACATTTCTTTGTTTTTTTTTACTTCTTTAGTCGCACTTGTGAGCAATTACATCCCTTTTAGTTTCTGCCAAGTGGTGCTTCATGTGATAAACCCTCCTCTTATGGTCTTTTGACAAAATTTGCATATTTTTGGTTCTCCATCAATACATATAGCATGTTTCCAAACCAAGTTTGTTCTACACGGAGCGTTCTTAGAGCAAACATTTTGGTAGGAGGGACTACCATTGTTGTCTGAAGTAGTGACAATATCTCGAAAGGAGGGTTAGAATCCCCGACATCGGAAACCATTACAATGATTTATGAAAAATAGAACTGCAAAAGGAGACATAATAAGCAACACAATTGTTTGCAGAAAAAGAACTAGGTGGTTTTGCATTTGGAGAAGATGATCAAAGAGACAACAGAACCTGAGTGGGAATCGAATGAGATGTTTGAAGAGACCATGAGTGAAAGAGAAAAACATGAAACTGGAGGTGGTTATGCATGTGCGACTTCACTTCTAGTATGCCAGAGCAACTTGATAGACCACAAAGGAGTTTTCTTTTGGGGAAGGAGGTTGCTGAGCGGACAAGAAGGAAGGAGGAACGTAATGTCACTTGTGTAGTTACTTGAAACCGTGTGTGAAGGAGAGCAACTTCTTTTAATTGGGCTTGGGTTTTATCCTAAACCCTGGAACACATCACAACACGAAACACAATGATTTCACTATTTTCACGATCTTCGTCGATGATCCATCGATCCTACTATGGCTTGATCTTGTGTGGGCTAACAATCAGACGTGGTGGACAGAATCATGGAATCACGCGATTCCACAATTTTAATCACGATTTAACTACACTGCTTTGAGCTCTACTATACACCTCTTCGATATCTTATATATAAATAAAGTAATTTTTCTATCTATATATAGGAGTTTCCTGTTTTTGTTCAATGAAATTATTGCAATTGAAAGGTTTTAAAACAAAAATTAAAAATTAGATAATATTCAGTTGGACCTTTACAGTATTATTTACTCATTACTATAAATTTATAAATATAACTGTTTACCTTCTTTGACGCTGAAGTTCAATTTCTTCTTTTGTGATATCAATATCTTGACATGCTTGTAACACAATTTATTGTTTTATTTATAATGCCTATATCTGCAATAGAGAAATTTTATACATTATAACTATTGAGTTTGATTGTTACAGATAGAAGCTGGTCTAGTTCACAAACAGTATATAGCAAAAGTAGTTGGAGAATTTCCTGAGGATGAGGTATCTTTTATATGTTCTGGATAAGATGTGTTACACATACATACTTGGTATGTATTACGTTCTGCGTCCTATTTTGATGAACCTTGAAGGTTTTGGCAGTGAATTTAAAAGGTGCTATGGTGTATTATAATTTCATAAAGCTTATTATGTTATTTCCTGATACATCCCGTGTCATGTAATTTTTTTTTATTTTCTCACTTCATAATAATGGTTAAGGATATAATAAGAATAAATAATATTTAATGCTTCATTAATATTATAAAATGATTTTCAAAATGGTACCATATTTGCTATATCAAATAAAATGACACATAGGAATAACCCTGCAACTGTTTCATATATGCAAACAAATTTAATTTCCTTTTTCCTTTGGTTAACATAGTTTGGTATATAATTAGAGGGTGAACCTTGTGGTTTCTCTCTCAGTGATTTGGATGTCATTGATTCAAATCCTGTAAACATTCTCTCTGTATCTGGGAAAAGGCAGTCATCAGTCCACCCCAAACTCCACCCAGTCAGAGCCTTGTGCACTGGGGTATCGTTAAGAATTAGATTGACATTGGCAGAACATGATGGGATGTATCCTCCTTCTACTCGGTCAGTATTTGGAATGTTAGATTCTCGGTCACAAACTAAAGGAAAAGCAACTAAAAGCTAGACTTTAGCTTATCTACATAAGTGATTAACAAAATTTGCACATTTTCTACTATGTACTTAGTTTGATTTTAAGATATTGTGGCCGTTATAGTTTCTGTTCCTGCCTCTTGGGTTTCTGACATAGTTTTGCAAATTACAATTCAATAACCATTTTCAATAATGAAAAAACCTATATAATTTAATTAGATCCAAGTATTTATCACGAAAGTTTTAAAAAGATACATAAAATGAGTTGGGACTATTAGTATGCAATCAATTTAGGAGAACTTTCTTACCTTTACCCATAAATGCCTAAAAATATCTCAAATGGTGGTGGTGTTAACCTTTGACTGACATGATACCAGTGTATTATGGTTCATATTTTCTAACAAGGTCTGTTTGTATATATAAGAATGATATATTTGCTACTTATCCAAGTTTCTCACACCAGACATGGACTAAGTAGTTACTTTGTGAATGTGTTGAAAAATTGTGTAGTGTGCTATTGCACATAGAAACTTCCTACAGTAGTAAATAACCGTCTTATCTGATGAATCTGAGGATCAGTTGATCTTTTGAGTATATCTGTTTCTTAGAGAAAGCTGATAACATCTGAGATATGTCTATCCATGGTTCTAAATTGAAAAGCTCTATTTGAGAGGTATTAATTATCCACTTATGAGAAGCTTTGGTCACTGCTGGTGTGAGTACAAGTGAATGCTGGTAGCAACATGCAGTGTAGCATATTTGGGCAGAAAAGTTGTTTATTGTGAAAATCAGTGCATATTGCTGTTCATCATAAGATTAACACAGGTTGAAGTCGCTAATTCCAATTTTTTCCACCATGGGATTGGCTATACTTGAAATGTTATTTTTGAAATATTTGAAATATACTTGGTTTGAGTTTAGAATTGTTAAGTTATTTTTGTAAATCTGAAAACAATAAGCAACAATTAGGTTTCAATTCCCTAATTTTTGTTTTGTTTAGTTCCTTTATGCTAGTGTGGTTTTCTGTTTCTGAGTATTGGTTTGGTTTGGTACCCCCATCTTTTTGTATTTGTTTTTCTCTTCTTTTATTTGCAGCTTTCTATGTGATGGCATATTATTAATGCACTTTGGGGTGTTAGCTAAGCTGGGATGTAAAGGTTCATAATTATGCTTAACATGTGAATTAAAAAAAAAAAAAAAAAA
>Ga0209700_103282_pt1 | contig 31239 bp, 10 predicted proteins | sample SiratroredBW_FD_187528 | JGI IMG/M metagenome (GOLD analysis project Ga0209700, IMG submission 187528) | Root nodule microbial communities of legume samples collected from California, USA - Siratro red BW (SPAdes) (version 2) | ecosystem: Host-associated > Plants > Roots > Nodule | place: USA...
AGCATTAACTGGAAATTGATTGCATTGCTGAAAAATTGAATAATCTGCAATATCACATCAGTTTTAATTCTGAACAAATCTGATTTGAAAGTTGTTCTGCAAAGTTAAGAATCTGAGTTGTTGCATACTTAAGAGTTCATTTCTGCAATATGATTCTTGATACTTTTGTGTATTTGATCTTGTGCTGACATTTAAAATTGACTGTGGCTGAATTACTGTAAAACTGCAGAATTGATATTATTGTGGTGTGTTCTTGGTGAAACTAAACAATTGAATCTGCGTTCTGAATAATTTTCAATTTTGCATCAATTACTGGTGGTAGGAAACTTTATAAGATTTACTAATATTGATTAAAAACAGTGAAGTGCTTTGTTAGAAGTGTTAAATTAGTATTTTGTAATACTGTTCTTCTCTGCTCTCATTCAAGTTTGATTTTTGTGTGTTTTTGTGTTGAGTGTATATTGAAATTAAAACAATGTGAACCTGACCTGATTAATGTGCTGCTGTGAATTTACAATTAAGTGTGATTGAGAATTTGTTGTGTGCTTATATATGTCAGTATAACAAATTGATTCATTCGTGCCTTGAATCAATTTATTTCTTTACAGTACTCTATATCTTTAATACCAAGATTCATTAAAGTTTTTCAGATTTCGAAAATTATTTTCAAAGGCCTAAATTGATTAAAATTTTTCAAAGTTCAATTCACCCCTCCTCTTGAACTCAGCCTAAAACGTTTTCACTAATCACTGGTTGCTCACTAGAGAGAAACAACATCTTTTGACGTATATGAGGTTTAAGCACTCTTCTAATTTGCTAAGAGAACACTCACATTGTTCTCTATGAAGCTTTTTGAGGCACAAAAGATTTTAACAAAGTGTCAGCACTATGCAACTTCATCAAGCATAATCTTCTTCTTAATGAATGAGTATAAATAGGCACTGAAGAATACAGTCGTTGCAAAACTGTTTTTGATCGTTTAAGCAACTTTAGCTCACTTCAATGTTGTCCTTGCTTTCTAATGAGCTTGATTGTGAAGAATCATTAAATGCACTCCATGCAACGTTAATTGTTCTTTTCTTCTTTACACAACATCACAATAGTTGGATATATTTATCTCTTATTGGACAATGTATCTTTGTTTGATTTTATCTAAAGCGCAGAATCGTACGAAATAGATAGTCTTTCTAGAGTTGACAATGCTAGCATAGGGAGTTGTTGAAGAAAAACATGTTAGTTATTCATCCAAGAGATCATTTATGTGAGTTGTGTTTGGAAAGATCTTACTGGCGAACGAAAGTAATAAACATTCCCTACAATATAGAATAAGCGTACATGTGCTTGTGTAATACAAGGTTAGCTTAATTGTATATACTTATTATGTGAGCATATTCATGCTTTATCAAACGTATAAGGAGACATGTTTGTATCATCTTACAAATGAAGTATAACCATGTTTTATACTTAATTATTTTTTTAGTACTTAATCAAAATCACATGTGTTGGATTTCTTTCCTAACAAGTTTTTACAAGTCTAAAAACTGAAATAGAGAGATACTTGATTTTTATACCATTTCACTCCAATTAAGTTATGTCCAGATTTCCTTTAAGAACTCTTAAAGGATTCCAATATAATAAAATTGATCAATTAAGTATTTTCTATGTCATTTCTGACTTACAACGAATACGTGATATCATTCGAGACTATTTCCTATATGTCCTCTTGATATAAAAAATAAAGAAAGACAAGTACTCTTTAACATTAAGTCATTTGTGTCTTCTAATGAGTATTTTGTTATTGCTACCCCTAGTTATAACAAACAAAGATGTTGTGAGAAGATTATAAGGAAAGCTCTCAAAAGAGAGTAAATGAATATAACGCTTATGGTTGAGATAACTTCACAAAGTGAATGATTTACAAAGAAAGCATACTTTTTTTTTTATTTATGAGACAATCTAATGATCTAGAACTTAATTAACTTAAGAATAAAAAACACATGTAAATCACGTCATCAGTCTACGTAATATCGTCAATTGATTTTGTATGGTAAGGCTTCTATTTATAAACGTCTTGAATAAGACTATTGGGGCTAAAATGCAAATCTTCTATGTTAGAGAGCTATAGGAAATATTGGTATTTTTGTAGCTAACATAATTCTTTATTACCTTAAACTCTCTATGTTTAAAGTAAATTTCATACTGAATATCTTATTATAGTATTGACAACACCAAATTTAACATATAATAAGAGAATAGTTGATTTATTTTGTCAAAATCTTATAGAGATATGTGAGTTAACTTCTTGTAACTCTAAGATGGTATAATGAATGCTAAAGTAAACATCTTGTTATGGTAGTTGTGTTTTCTCTTAGATGAATTTTTTTTGTTAAGGTTGTCTGTAAAGTAAACAATTTGATGGTCATGTAAAAACTAAATTTAATTTTTCTTAGTAATCTTATTGTTTGATCTAATTATTATACTTAAATAAGAAATATTAGTTCATCAAAACTTAAAACTTAATATCAAAACTATGGGACATCTTAAAGTAAATTGGTTGTTGAACACTAAATTATCGTTGATTAGACTATTAATATTAGACTATTTTGATAAAATAGTGTAAGTGTAACAATTTGTTTTATTATAATATATATTATGTTATAACGGACCAGGTTAAATATCTAAAGTTAAATAAATTAAACTTGTTATTTATTGTTATGAAAATAAGTTTTTTTCATAGAATATGCTATATGCATAGAGATATAAGAACATAAAACCTAATATGAGAATAAGAGTATTATACAATCTAAACGTTTATCAGAGCATAAGATGGTAACAAATTGTTCATCAGAGTTAGTATATGCAAGATGATATAAACATATCTTTTATTTTTGTTTTTAAATCTTTTTACCGTCTTATTATGACCCCAATGCGAGGGTAAAGTATCACAAGTAATAAAAGAAAATATTACTTTTCTTTAAAAAAAACTAGACAATGGATGCATAAGATAAATTTTAACACTACGAGAATGAAAAATAAATTTAAAATTAAAAAAGTATTTTTAAACTATAATACGATAAAATACCAAATAAAGGGTATAATATATTGAGTATGTCTTAATTATATCAAATTATTAAAAAAAAAAAATTCATCGTACACAACATCCGAAATCTTATTGGATAACGGTGCTTCATTATTTGGAGTCAGTATCATATTTCTTTTTTACCAAATTGGTTTAAAACTTAAAAAAAAAAAAAAGATTTAAAACCAAAGTAGTATACAAAGTGACCTTAATTTAAAGTAAAAAATAAAAAAATAAAAGACAAAACCATGAAGGAATAATTAGTTTCAACATTTTCTTAAAATCTACTAATTATTTTACCTAAATTTTCAAATGCAAAGCACAATCATTATTAAAAAAGCTGTAATTGAATATTTAAAGTTGTTGTCGATGCTAAAAATTCTCTTAAGGTGATATCTGATTTCGAAAATTTCCAAGCCATGGCACGTGAAATGTAAAGGGGAAAGATGTTGTTAAAGGTGTGTCAAAGCCTATTGTTTGTGGAAGTATTTGGCAAGTTTTTCTTCTTCCATCAATATAATCTAACATTTGGTTAGACCGTGATTCCCCTGATTCCCCTTTACTTATCATTTTTGAAATTTAACTAATGTGACTTTGGCTATTAGAAGAGAAGTTCGGACGAATTCTTCTTATGTATTTTTATAAAATTTTGAATTCTAAAAATATTATTATTGAAATAACGAAAAAGACATATATTTTCTCTAAGCATAATAAAATTTGTAAATTGGATGTCACTCCATTCGGTTTATATTTTAAAAAGATTTGCAAACCGGATGCTAATGGGTGAACATCATTGTGTTTGCAATTTTGTAAATAGGATATGGATTATCCCACAAACAAATGATTTCCACCCACTGATCATCAGTTTGTATTTTTTTTTTAAATGTAAAAGCCTTACCACAGGAACATTAGATGGAGCACCACCATTTGTTTTAGTTAAATTAATTTAATGGAAGACTCTTCATTTACCTTAATTAAATTTATTTAGTTTTATTGTAATTGAATTTGAAATGAAACTCAATCAAGAATGAGGAATGAGCATGCAGTCAAAGTAAAAGACTCTTCATTTAGAAAGGGTGTACTTATAGACTTTTAATTTCAAATGTTATTGGAAAATGAAGAGAGGAGTAAATGTATAGGGCACCCTCTTCATATTTTTTTAATTACATTAATTTTAATTGAGTGAATTGGGTGGTAGCATGCACATTACATTAATTTTTAATAAAATTAGGTTTGGACATTAAGTTAGGAAGCTGAACAATTTGATATAGTTAATATTATTTAAAAAAATTCCAAATAGAATATAAACTAGATGGGTCCCATTTACATTGGTTTGCATTCTATTTGAAAATGTATACCGGATGACACCTCATCTAGTTTATATAATTTTTCTTAAAATGTAAACCAAATGCAGGGTATTGTTAGGTTTAGTAATATTAGACTAAGGACATAATAGACTTTTCAAGTCTAGTATGGAGGTGCATGACGAAATCATGAAGGTACAGGAAGAATTCGTGAGAAGTTGGAATTGTTATTGGGCTATAAGGGGAAGTTGGAATTGTTGTTGGTAATTGCTTTATGCACTCTCTCAATTTGAATTTGCATCCCCACAATTTTTAAAACTATTATTTTATCTTTTTTAAAGTGAGTTTTAGATTATCTGAAAAGTTTTTCTAAAATATATTCTAGAACAAATCTTTTAAAACAAAATAAATTTTTTGGAACAAGATTTTTAGAATAAAATTTTTCAAACACATAAAATACATTCCAAAACAAATTTTCTGAAACAAATTGAATGTTTATAACATTTTGTAGAATGATTTTTTCAGAATACATTTTTAAAAGAAGATTTCATGTGTTTTCGAAAGAACTTTTCTTCTTTGCAGCGCTATTCTTTTCTTCTTCTTTTGCAACAGTGAGAGTACAATAGCTGCGACAGTGATGGTAGGGAAAAGCAAACAGGATAATTCAGTCATTTTATCCCCATTATACGAGTGCAGGTTTAAAAATGGGGGGATATGAAGTAATTGCCTTTGTTGTTTTGTTATATGTAGAATTCTATTTTTTTCTGTTTTAGGGAATTAGTACGGTGATAGTTGATTAAAAAAAATCTGACTTTATGTTATTTCATTTGTTTCCCAGGATTTCTTTATAAATCAGTTGGAACTACGAGTTTAATTTTTCTTAACTTGCATGAACTTTGGTGTGTTCCGATATTGTATTAATCCTCGTTTATTTTTCTTAATCTTTGTTTATTTTTCTTAGTTTTTTATATACTTTTCATATGAGGGAAAGTAAAAGATAGACTAAGAAATGTCAAGCTTATTGAAATGACATGATTTTATACTTTTATAGAAAAAATTTATCATTGTCACAAATTTGATATCACCCATAAATTAAAAACAAATAATAATGTTGTCAACATTGATAAAACAACACATAGATTCATCTTAACTAGTAACTATGACGATTATCTTGCTTAGATTAGCAACATTAAAAATCAATGTTTGCACATGTGATCACCGTATATATGTTTTAGGTGTTAAAATGAATTTAAAATTATCTTAATAAATTCATTGACTGAATAAATTATTGATCTCTAATTTTAGTAGTTCATAATTAATGTTTCCATTGTGACAGAATAAGAATTAAGAAAAAGCACTTTAAAAATCTATGTAATGTTTAAAATGGTTAGCAAAATGTAGTATGTAAAAGAATAGTAAAATATTTTTCGAAATCCGTTAGAATTTCTACTGATATATATAAACTTTATATTATGTAATTACTTTATACTAACATTTTTCGAATTTGCATAATATAATATATAAGATAATATTAGTATTATGTTTTTCAAAATTCGTTGTAATATTTCATTACTAAAAGTTACGTATATTTATTTTTATTATTTAATTATTTTATGTCACTCTAAAATAAAATTTTCATGTTTTAAATGTGTTAAATAAAAATGATAATTAATAGAAACGTATCTTTGAAAATAAAAATTATAATTTAAAATTTGAAAATTAATACAATTTAAATTTTTGGATTTTCTTTATAATGATAAATGCTAGTTAATAATTTTTATTTGTGGTATTCCCGTTCTTTTAATTATTAATTATCAATGTTTTCTTATTATTAAAAAAATTATGTTTTTTAATTACTATGTGTGTATTTACAGGAGACTTTTTTTTTAGTTCGGAATTCCTTTCTTTTAATATATTAAGATTTGCCTTTTACTAACTCACTTCTTTAACAAACTGGATGAAAAAACCATTTACGTAAAATATTATGTCCAATAGGTCGATTTCTATATACACCCATATATTGTTTTATATCGCTTTATACATTATATTATACTATACCATATATTATACATATTATATTATAGTGTACTATATTATATACTATACTATATATTGTTTTGTATTATATTACACTATCTTAGTAAAAAATCTTATGTTACATTTTTAGTTAATATTATATTAAAAAAACCTAACTTGCCACTTTTAGTATGATTTAAATTGAATATCGTAGTTATATTTAGAGTGAATATTTCGCCTTGAAAGCATGCACCAATGTCATTTCAGTCTCAGAAGATATTATAAGAAAGCAAAATTTTCAGAGAAGGTCCTTCTATATACATTCTAAGAATCTATCATTCAAATTTAGTCTAAAATTGAAAAAACTTATGTAATTTAATAATAATATCTCTTTTAGGATTAAAATTACAATAAATAATTAAGTTTGACATGTAGCATGTTTTAGGATTAAAATTATCACTTATAAGTTTTTCCTCCCGATGTTGTAGGTACAATAATAGCATGTTTGTAAATGATTGTTTCAGAAAAATTGCCTACTTTATTTAAGAAAACATTTTCTAAGAAAAAACCGGCAAAAAAGATCAATTTTTTTAAATTAAGTTATTTAAACTAACTTTAACCAGAGGAGATTAGTCAAATATATAGGAATGTTGGGGAATATGTTTTCCGTTTGCTAAAAAGAAAAACTAAATGATTATTTAAAAAAAATATTAACATGTATGCATTACTCAAGGGCCAGTAAGATGGTCAAAAAACAGGGCAGTGTTTGGAGATTAGTTTGTCAAGGATATGGCTCTTTGACACAATGCTTTGGATCTGGCAATAACTTCTGGCCAAGTGGCTTCAATCCTCTTCTGGACCAGTACCTTACAAATGAAGTTTCTAGCTTCCTCACCTATCATCACAATCATTAAGGAAGTGTTATTTCTTTTTCCAAATTGATCCACAGTGATAAAACATAAGAAATTAATTAATATTCATGAATAAAATTTGTCTAATGTTTAGCAAAGCATTGTCAAACAGATTTCACACACCAAGCATTCCAATAAAAGCATATCAGAAAACAGATAACATATACAAGTAACTACAAGTTGATTAGGCCAAAGATCATTATAGATCATAGATCTCAAAGAATAAGAGAGGAGTTCCATACAAGTAATACATCAATAACTCTATCAAACAAGTTACTGTCAACAAGCCACATAAAAGATCTATCAGGACTTTCAACATGAACACAACCCATACATAAAAGATCTATCAGGACTTTCAACATGAACACAACCCATAGGAGAAAGAATCTGTAAAGCCATGATACCATGAATTTCCCATTGGCACAAAGAATCATGCCAGAGATGTATAACAGTTCCATTAAATGAGTTGAGTTAGTTTACTTGGTCAAACAAAGAGCTTTTCTGAGAATTTACAACACCAATGCTTTGGATGAAGATGAGTCATTCTGCAATTTTTGTGGAAAATATATTTTTCATTTTTACTAGAATCTCATTAGTTGTACATTAAAGAGGTATGGGAGCTTTTAAGCTTGAAGATTTTATTCTCATTCTCTTCCAATAATGAAAAATTTCCTCTTATCAAGAAAAATTAATTCACCCAAAATGTAAAATGAAAAGCATACCTGCTTAACAATAAATGGCTCCTCAGCAAGACTCAATGGCTCTGTCAAAATAGTTAGAAACCCATTCCGATTGCCATAAACAATGTCAGTGAATGGCCGATCACCCACCTGTCATAAATATTATGCTTTAACTTTTAACATAAATCTGAATCAAACTACAAAAAAGTAGCTGATAGAAGGTGAAGACTACAGAATTCTTATGTACCATAATTAATCGCGAAGCTTCACAACCAAAATGCTTCTCAATTTCTTCAGCTGTACCGGCTGGCTTCTTCACCCCTGAAGCATTAGTACATATATCAACATCAGTACTAAAGCCATTTATCCCAAGGGAATAATTCACAGTCCCAGCATTTTACACATAGCAGAGATACCATGTATTTTCAAGTTTCAAGATAAAGAAATATAGCAGAAAATGCTCTAAAAGTAAAAGGCAAAACTCACTATGTCTGATGACTTTAATTCCAATTGCACCTTCAAGCATCCTAGCTTTTGAACCATCATGGTCATATTCATGAAGTCCTGATCACAACAAAAAAACAACACAAAACACCTAAGGTGACATAGTGAACAATTAGTACCTTAAAATTCAGAACAATTTCAAATTGCTCCAAGCTAGAATTACCAGCAGAGTTACTAAACACTGCAATATCATGACCAAACTCCAATTTACAACTCTCCAATGAAGACTCAAGTGGTGGCCAGGGCTTCAAAGAGTAAGGTGCTGTAATAGTATTATCTTTGTCAAAGACAACTCCCTTAAACCCCTTTCTGCGCAGCTCTGCCCAATCAACAGACCTTATATCAGGAACAGAAATATGGGGCATTGCCAATTTGGGGTCTTTTAAGATCACCATAGTTGAACATAGAATGCCCTCCAAGTTGATTCTTTGGCCAAGTGCTGCTTTCACATCTACCCACCACATGTTTGTGAAAGGCCTGGCCTTGTTATTTTCCCTGAATTCTCCTTGTTCGTCTACTTGATGTTGATAGTGGTTTCTTGTTCTTGGATTTTGATTATTGGTGTCTTCTGTGTCACTGTCAGGGAAGAACTGTAGAAATAACAAGTGTTTGTGGTTCTGACTTAAATTGGAATTGTATCTAGAACGGTTATTGCTCTCTTGCCCTTTGCTGCAATTGTGGGTCTGAGGAAGACTTAGGCCACAGAAGTTTCTGAGGGAAACTTGGCTATCTGCATTGGCAAGTGATAGAGTGGTGAGTTTTCTCTTTTGTTGAGCATGATGATGGACGTTAAGATGGCTGGGAATGTGGTACCAGCAACTTGGAAGCTGAGCAGCGGCAGTTGTTGACAGCATTTTACAGTTTTTCTTGCTTAACTAATGCCATGGCCACATGTTGCTACAGATGTATGCTTCAATCATTACTATTGATATAATAACAGTGATCAGCTTAATTAGAAACATTACGATCAAAACAAAATTACGGCTTTTAATTGAAGATCAATAAATAGCAAATGCAACACCAATAAAAATATAATGAAGATTAGCATCTTACATAAAAGATTCTACATGCAAGAAAATTAGAAAAAGGAAAATAAAACATAAAAACACTAAGTCAAAAAATATGGCCACACAAACTAAAATGTTCTAGTCTTCTCATAAAACAAGTTTCACCTTAGATCACTCATTGCTTCTGGGTCCAGCTGTTGCCAAAAGAATATGAATGTCTAAAGGTAAATTAGGTAATTATAATAATTATTGTATATGATTGGTAAGTATGTTATCGGTTAGTGACATGACTAGAGTCCAATGAGATTTATAAATAGGAGAATTTTTATTTCACATCATTATCTTCTTCAATCAATTTAATATGCTCTTTATCTTTCTTATGAGAATGATCTTCATCTCACTGATCCATGGATATGTAACAATAATCAAAAAGCTCAACACTAAAACACATTCTCCATTTTATACACTATGCAACCAAAACCAAAGGCAAGATTTTTTTTTTTCCTCTCAGCAGCAGATATTCTTACTATTAGGCATAACAAATAAATCGTTTGAGTTTATAATGACGCAGAAAGTTAGCATACCTGCTCACAATTAACACAAAAACTATAAAATTACACAAACAATCCACTTAAATCATGAACTATCACTACCCTATCAGGTCAATGAGTATTCCATTTTATCAATCATCAGCCAAAAAGAAAATTTAGTCACATAAATAAATAACTAGAATGCCTTATGAACTAAATTAAATACTACAATCTTAAAACAATCTTTAAGTAGCATCCTTTTCAATATGGAGTCAGAAATAGAGATTATAAGAGCAGAACTGCAGAAATGAACTAGTCTGCAATGTATGTTACTAAAACATCATGGTAGGTATTAGGAACACAGTTTATCAGAATCTTACTATTCATGATATGATGAATCTCATGAATCTTACGAGTCAATACATTCTGGCTGTCTACCAATTTGTATCCCAAGATGAATTTGTATCTTAAGATATGTTACTAAATCTAAGAAATTTGTACCACTGATACGATTCAACGGCTCATATGTTTTCAACTTTTTTCACCATTATTTGTGACTCACTCATTCGATGCATGTACTCTATTTAGCTCTTTAATTGTTTGGTTTCCATTCTTCTAAAATAAAGATTTCACAAACTTAGATATAACTGAAGTTTTGTTTTGTATGACTTCTACTTAAGTTGTTTTTATCTATTTCTAGTTTTAACTGTTTGCCTTGAACACTATATATGCTATATTTGAAATATTTTTCTATTATACCTGGATCTTAACTCAATGCAAAATTACAATTAGTGATTTGAAAAATAGTTCAGTGATTCATGACTTGAACCTTGAAGAACAAGCAAAACATGTAAAGTGGAGGTGGAATACTCCTTTTTTCTAGCTCTTCCCGTCCCTTATACCATATATACTAAACTAATTCTTTCACAGAGAAAATAAACTTTTAAAAATCACATGCTGTGTTCATTCTCATTTGATCAGATAGTAAATGAGTAAGGAAAATCCCTTCACATTACATCAACAGACCTACTACTTATCCTCCGTACCTACAAAAGTACCACATTCTTTTCATTTCATTTTATTTCATTTTTAATTTTCAAGGAATTTTCTACACCACACTTGTTCAAGTCCTTGAAAAGAGAATCAAAGTGAAAACAACGCGACCCTTTTGTATGTATAAGTAAAAACATAAAATGAAAACAAGAAGAATTTTCATAAATCAAACAAACCCTTATCATGTTTTAAGCTATTCTTCACTCTTCCTAGGCCATGAAACTGGATGAGATTTTCTTTTCAACTACATTATTAAGCAAAATTCCAAGCTATACATATGTTTAAGAATGAACCCAACTTCTGTGCATTCATAAAATTTCAGATTGCATTAGTAGGAGAATATGAATGCAAAATGTGTGCTACTAGCATTTCTCAAATTAAAAGTAATTTACCACCCAAAAAAAGAAAAGAAATAATGAGCAAAATCAAAACTTTTTTATTTTCCCATAATAATTGATATTCATTTCCCATATAAATAATCCCAATTAATCTAAACTAACCAAAGACAGGAAACAATAGCAGCTAGATTACAGCTAAAGTACAACAGCAGAATGTCACCTTCCAAACACACAGGTACAAATTTATTAACCTAAAAATGCATAAAAAATGTTCCATATTCGAGAACTAAAATAGTTATCTTATATACAATGATTATAAACAATAAAAAAAAAAAAGGAACTTACAGAAACGGGGTGATGAATGGTGTGTGGATTGAAAAGGGGGAATAGCAAAGAGTGCAAAAAAAAGGTGAGTGAGGGTTGTGGGTTATCGTGTTTTCGGCGCAGCTGCTTTCTGTTGCGTTGTGGATCAAACAAGGAATGAGGGCCAAAAGAACAGAGTGATGTTATCACCTTGTATTCCCAGTTGACACCTATGTTTCTTTGGTTCTGGAAAATGTGAAAAAAATTAGGGAATTGTACAAGAAAAAAAATTAATTATTTTTATATAAATATAAATTTATTTGTTCATTTTTTATTTTAAAAAATAGTGACTGTTTCCGTGCCTTTATGTCTAGAGATACCTACAACTTTTATCTAAAATCGATAAAAAATAATTGTCAGTATTTTAAAATTACATCCTAAATGAGCTATCATCAGTGATATTTCAAATTTTATAATTGTAAAATTGATGTTTAGTTAATTTTTTTTTCAATTCAATATTAAACTTCCAAAAAGAAGTATCTATGTGTTAATGAAATTAACAATCAAAATATAACTCTACATTACTTAAATCCTAAAAGTTGTTAACCTTATGGTACAAAGTGTAGAATCAAATATAGTGGTTAAACATGCTACTCATACATGTTATAAAGATTATCTTAGTAGTGAAAAACTTGTATTTCATCCCTATTATTATGTGAATAACAAAAAAAAAAGATATTAAATCTTTGACAATCATAATATCATGAAAGAGATTAATATATGATATAATTAGAAAGAGAGAGAAAGAAAAAATATACAAGTGTGTCTTCATAATTTATTGATTTATCAAAGGAAGGTACTATTGGATGAAATAAGTGTACCATTATTTGTATATTCTTTTTATTTATAAATATTTGCTACGACTTAATTACAGGAATTGTCATTTCAGTATTTAAATGTATGTTATAAAACTTAGTTATTAGTGAGTTAAAGATATACGAATTGTTTGCACGTCTCAATCTCATTGGAATTATTTAGAATTAGATTATTGGTTGGACGAGTTTCTTTAGAAGGAATCCTGGGAGAGAAACATAGAAAAAATAAAATAAACTTTTACAAGTTGAAATTAATTTGTGCATAAATTAAGAATAGAAATTGAAGAACTTAAATGAAAATTTTAACTATGTTAAGCTAATTTTACTTCGTGAAACAAGTTAATTTCATTTTTTTCTTTATATTTTTTAGTTTTAGTTTTTTATAAAATAACTCATCCAAATTTGTTCTTAGTCTTTTAAGTATTGTTTTTATCAAATTGAGATAAATATCATGTGCTTCTTAGGAATTAATGAATGTTTGTGATCAATGAGTTACTTCTATATGAATTTCATGTAGATGGCAACTTGTTCATTGTCAAGGAGTCTTGTAGTAGAGGTCTAATAGTAATATTTACAAGTCTTCAAACTCAGCTGGATGTAGTGTAAATGATTTATGTAAGAAATAATTTTTTTCTCTCTTATGCATTTGTTTGGTCGAGGGAGTTGATTTGAAAGAATAAAAAAAAAATTAAGGTAAAAGTTTGTAAAAATTATTTGTGTTTGAATTAAAAAAAATAATAATAAGAAATGAAGAGAAAATTTGACTAATGTAATAAATATAATTAATGAAATAATTTTTTTAATAGATGAAATTAAATTAAGTATAATTCATAAAATAAAAATAAAAATAAATTATTATTTTTAATAATATTATTATTATTATTTTATAAATTTATTATTACTATTATTTTATTATTATTTTTAATTATTACGTATGATTTTATTATTATTATTTTTTAACATTAATATTATTAGAATTTTATTTTTATAATTATCTTATTGTTATTATTATTTTATAAATTTATTATTAATGTTTTTAATTTTTATTAATATTTTAGTATTATTATTTTATAATTTTATTCAATTTATTTATTTATGTATTTAACATAAAATATATATTAACGGAAAAATTAATTTTATTTTATTTTATTAATTATTTTAACATTCTTAAATTATTATATATATTTTTATTTATTTTTTATTTTAAAATAAATTTTTTTAATATATCTTATTTAATCAAATTCATTTTTAAGTTTTTTATTTAATTACTGATTAAACTTTTTTCGTTTTTCTTCGCAATAGAGAATGAAAAGTTTGAAACATATGTTTTTTCGTTTTTTATGATTTTACATGTCTTTTTTTATATTTTTTTTTTTACTGTATTGGACAAATTTTCATAAATTATTAGAAAAATTTATTAAAAATTTAAATACAAGTTTAAAAATTTCACATTAAATAAAAATTAACGATTAACGATGATACTCTTAATAAAGTCATTACAACTAGCTTACTAGACAATTTGACAAGTTATTATTTTAAACAATTGTACAACCACCTGGACATAATTAGCTTCAATACAACCTTCTAGTAGTACGCATACTAGATTGCTTCATGTATGCCATCGTTGGACCTTCAACCCCTAAGACCAAGTTAGATGAACCCTATGTCGTGCTCGTACTTGCTAAAGTATTGCTTACCAATCTACCTTATGATTAGAGGCATGTCTATGAAGGCACTAATTGAGCTGAAAGCCCACATCTTCTGGCAATATCTCATATACCTCACCACCACCAAGCTAGAAGACATCCCTAGAGCAGTGCCATTTAACTCCAATGGTGTTGGTGATTGTCCTATCAACAATAAGGATCTATGATGAAAACTTGGTCGAAGATTGAAAGGACCTTCCATTCAAGCTTCAAGATGGAACAAAGATTCTAACAAGTTAAGCTTCCAAGAAAGATTTCTTTGGATTGTTTATAGATTCCGTTGGACTTGGTTAAGTCTCAACTAACCTTGGATAGATGGAAAAGAAACCTAGATTGTTTTAGAAAGGTTTTTAAAAGGGTTAGGTTTTTGCGGAAATTATAGATTGGGTAGGTGGTGGTTCTTGGCTATCTTTTGGAATCCTTTAGGGTAACTCTTAGTGACATTTGTTGCAAACACCCAGGAAAATAGTTTGACCTAATAGTTTGGTAAATTATGGGTGAGATTTGTGTGGTCTAAGGGTGAATGCCCAAAGTTATGACCAAGGAATGTTTGAAGGCGTTTCTTGGTTTTCCAAGAGAAACACAAAGGTGTGGGTAAGTTGGCGGAAAGTTATATTTAGAATTTTGTGATATTCTTGGCAAACTTAAAGGATGAAGAGGCAACAAATGAAAACTTAGCAAGAGTACAATTGAACAACACAAAAAATGGAATGAAAAAAAGATGAAAGATAGGTGCATACGAGGAATGGAAAAGAGATATGGTAGGGTGATAATTATCTCATCAAATATACATAATTATGGAGGTTGGCTATGAACCTTGAAGGTCCCTTGACACACTTCTTAGTGACTCAAAGAAGGCAAGAGAAATGGGAGACTACTTAGAATAAGTCAACTAAGCAAACACCACTCTCACAAATACAAAAAGACTTTCAAGGCACTAAATTGTGATTTCTATTCAATAGGTGTGTTTACAAGGTAATGATGGTCTCCTTTTTACTATATTTTTTTATTTACATTTTTTTTTTTAATTTTTAACTTGTCTCTTTTATTATAAAAAAAATCAAAAAATGTATTTTTGGTAAAGTCTACCTTATCATCAGATGATTAATCAAACAATGTATTCACCATTAAACCAACATGAGCTTCCTCTTCTATGTCATTTTCTACTTAGATTGATAAAGATCTTCCCATGTCAACATGAAGTTTTTCTTCTTGAAGAACTTTTTTTTTTTTTTCTCCTTATCTTGCTAATGACACTCTAACCTATGATGTTCAGGTTTCTTGTAATAGTATCAAATGACCATCTCCTTGTGTTCCTTGGACTTTTTTGGATTGAATCTCTTTCCTTTCCTAAATCCTCCGTGTTTTTTAAGAATTTTTATGAGATAGTGTGCCAAAAAAAAAAAATTCATCTTCATGGTCTAACTCTTTAGTTTCTAATAAGTCATTTGCAACTTCTACACCTTAAAAGGTGCAATCTTCTTACTCTTTTGAGCATTGAGAGCAAGGGATTTGCTTTATTCTTTTGAGCATCACACTAAAGTACTTCTTCCTAAATTTTTATGATGTCGATAAGTTATTTTAGGATAACCTTCTTCAGATTCTTAGATGCTCACAAGGTTATTTCTTGAAACTGTCATTTAGTAGGAATTATTCTCAAAATTTTGCCAATAAAATCATAATTCTCAAGAACTCTCCAAACTGATCAAAGTTCATTGATAATTATATGGAATTTGAAAGATACTATTTGTATAGTCTATTTTCTTCCATACTGACAATTTATATTGACAAGTTAGAAGGTAAGTTTGTTTCTTTGAACTTCCTTTGATCCTTTATATTACAAAGTGTGTCTTGCATTTCTTTGAAACACTTGAAGAAATGTACCTTGCATGCTCATCTTTAATTATAGAAAACATAGAAAGATATTGTGTGCTCTTGCATTCACTTGATATTGATATTTTTGTTCCTCAATTCAAAGATTTCTTAGTATCAACTAGTGATTTTCGTTTAGAGGAATGTGATTGGTTTTCTCCGTAGTGTTTAACATGTCTGTGTGGCATGATCCAAATAAAGAAAACATCCTCTACTTCCAATAGTCATACATCTTTAAAGGTGGATGATTTTTTGTTTGACTTCAAACTCCATAAGTCTTGTTTGTAGGACCATGTGTTTCACTTTATGAAGCACTAACTACAAAACCTAAGCTCTAAGTCCAACTAAGCTTTGGAAGGGGTGATTGAATAAAGCCATAAGACTTTTCTCCAAAATAAATAGACTAACTAAATAAAAGCTTAGAAAACAACACAATAGTTTATATTACTTCACCTATAATTCTTGGGTTACATCCAATTCCTTTAAAAAATTTATTAGAGAGTTTTACTAATCTTGACTGATTACAAAAGGAGAACACTAACTACTCCGTATTACTTTTCTTAATCTTCCCTTGAGTATTTTTGCTGTCACTCTTTGTTACAATTACATAATATATAGATTGAAGAAAAGATCAATCTTAAAGAAAGAATATGACAAGAGTTTCTCCACAAGTGGGGGACTTTCCAGAATGAAGAGTATAGAGGTTTAACACACTTCCACTAAAGATTTGATTATGAACAAAGCTTAGAGCAAAAAACTATATCACACTTTTTGTAGTCACCTGTTTTAATCTTCTATTACTCTTTATAAGTCTTTTAGAAATATGATCGTTATTTGCATAATCTTTAGAGATAAAAATCCATTTGTTCTTGTAACATTATCATTTATATCTTTGCATAAAGGTAGGCTTGATATTGTATTAGCATTGGAGCAGTGTCTATAAATCGAAGGTTGTGCTTTCTTATTGAATCTTCAAGCAACATGCAAGAATAGGTGTTAAAATATATAATTGATTACATTCAGATATACTTTGTTTTATGTTTCTTTGATTTCTTTCAATATAAAATATTCCTTAAAAATATTTTTTGAATGTTGTTTAAATCATATCTTTCTTTTTTGAAAAACATAACATGTTGGACGGTGTTTATTAAGATTAATTGATTTGAATGAATATGCACCTTACAAGATATACCATCAAGTGTGCCTGATGATACCGTCAAGTTGATAGTTTTTTCCTTTCTCTTTCTTAGGGAAGACAAGATATTTGTTTTAGTCATTCCCTCCAAAAATTTCACTATCAAGGAGGACTTGGTCATAGAAAATACTTTTCTCATGAGAAACGTAGACGAAGATTATCAACAAACTACATGTTGAATAAATGAAACATTACTCTATAGGCTTCCAAAAAGCACGTATTCATATTTATTTATATATTTTTTGTAAATATGAAACTTTCTCATTTGATACTCACAAAACTTTATTTCACATTTAATGTGATAACCTGTGTTAAAATTTTAACACATACATGGCTTGAATCGACTTATACATAAGTTTTATATATTTGAAACTGAAAACTTAATTATCATCTAAGAAATAGAGTATGGAGAAGTCCTCTCAAGTTATTGAATTTTAAAAGTTGAAGAATGCTTAGAAACCCTCCCATGGTGAAGTAGGAGGAAGGATTCCAGAGAGGAATGAGGAGATAAGGGTCAGAGCCCGTGCTGGCTGCCAGCTTGGAACCAAATGTCCTGCTCCTCTTACTGTAACAAATGTCACTCCTTTGTATTGCACCACATACCCTCCAACCTGTGATTATCAGAAGTTGGTCATGTTTAAAAAGAAAACTCAATAGTTCAGTATCAACTCACAAATTTTATGCGGTGCTAAACATGGTCAAATGGTATAGTTCTAGTAATTTTTTATTTCGACAATATATATGAAAGCTATTTTTAATTTGGATTTTTAATAGTATCTCACATCGTATGCATATGTGCATCACAGATACAACAACAAAAAAATCTTTTAGCTGTTCTTGGTGAATGAAAGACAATGTTGAAATGAAATGATACAAAATAATTTGGGTACCTCATTTCCAGAATACCAGGGATGCCAAGGAACTTGGATTGGTAGCTTGAGGGTGTTGATTGAATATCTGGAAGATGTGACTGGCACCACTGAATCAGTATCACCACTGTAGAAGAACACGCCATCTAAATTCAGTCTTGGTATAGATAAAACGAAGTTCAAACCTCAATTAGTTGAAATCAAAAATATGGTTATGAATGGCTTTTTCACTGGAAAAAGATTTCCAAGGAAAGCATAATAGAAAGGTATAAAACTATTCAAGGGCACATTTTATTTTGTATAGTGCATGCATACTATGTGGTTAATCTTCATGGTTCTAGTGGCTTCAAATTGTCATGAAAGTGTTTAACACTAATAGTTAAGTGAAAGTGAACTTGCCTGTATATCCACAATCCAATGCCACTGTCGATGAGATACTTGATGACTGGTAAGATGGTAGTAGGCCTGTCGTTCCAGATTAATACATCACTGTAAATTTTGAAATACACTTCATTAGCAATTCATTATTAGGAATTTAAGTGTAGTTTGAGAATATTACATTGGATGAAGATGAAGAAAATATCAATATACAAAAATAAACATCTAAAAACTTATAACCTTAAGATTTTAGATTGAATTGATGTAATTGGATAAAGTATTTTCTATGTAATTATTTGCATACAGGAAATAGAGTTATTACCTAGTTATTATAGATTACCTGCAATGGCTCCAGTTTGTGGGTTTTGAATGAAGAGCTAGTTGGACTTCAGGCCTATTTAGATAGGCCTCCCCGTAGGAATCAGAACATGGGTCAAAAGCATTTACCTGAAATTAAGTGTTAGAGTGCACTACAAATTTCTACGAAACTGCATAACTGAAGTAGCAAAATCATGAATCCTAAATTTTTTTATCATACTAGCTAGTTGAATTTGGCAAGGAGATTTTCTTGGTATAATTTCTGTTTGTGTTTCCTATTAACATTGTAATTTATTTTTCACGCAGCATGTTTCATACGAGAACTCGATATTGTTTCTAATATGTTGCACCGGTTTGATCCAAAAAGTTAAAATAAATGAACTCTTATTATACAATTTGGAAATAGTTTTCTCTTTATGCAACAATGATGCACACCAAGATATAAGAGCATTATACTTACAGAACCAGTGGATACATTTTTGAGAGAAGTATCGTGACACTTTGGAGCATAGATGTTATGAGTGTCTATGTGTCCTTTCTCAATAAAGGCCGTAGTTGTTGCTTTGGCACATATTCTGGAAACTTTTTCAGCAGTGAAATCGCAGTACTTCTGAATCAACTCATGTGTTTGATCTGAGCACAAAGCATGAGTCCATAAGTAATCAAAGATTCCCTTCACACTTGTAACATCATCAATCCAAGCATTCCCTATCTGAAATTTGCAGTACAAATCAGAAAGTTAAAAAAAGATTGCAAGTGGTATGATATCTGCAGCAGTAATATTTGAACATACAGCAATGCCTTTGAGGTTAATATTTTGGGGACTGAATTTGTTGTTCAGCAAAATAGTGTATGCAAGCTGAGGCACATAATGGCCAGCATAGCTCTCTCCAGTTATGTAGAAATCACGAGTTTTGTACTGTGGAAACCTTTCTAGCCAATTGATGAGGAAAACATAGGCATCTTTAGCAGTAGATTTGTCTCCTGTATGATCATAGTCTGCACTAGTGTTTGAGTAGGAAAAGCCCACTCCAGCTGGGGATTCCAGGAACAGCACATTTGCCACTGCATAATGCACCATTATGTTAAGGTATGTATCATGTCTTAGAAGGGAATCATAAAGGTAGAAAATATAGAAAGTACAATTATACAGTTCATGATTGCCTCACCTTCATTCCAAGCATATTTGTTACGATAGAGTGTTTTGCCATCAGAGTTTATTCTGAAAGGTCCCAATTCCTCAAAAGCACCGTACCCCAATGAGGAACAACCAGGTCCTGGGAGTTTCAAACGGTCTTGTCAGAATCTCAGTCAAATGATAATCCTATGTGTGATCCGATTCATAATATATGTTTTAGGTGAGAGTTTGTAAAGTTCAGTTGATGATGCTCATAAAATCATTGGTTCAAGTTTCACTACACTAGATGAAAATAAGGCACCTTGCTAACGAGCACAAAGATAGAAAATGGTTAGAGAACATCTAATACACTATAAAATCATTCTAATTAGTAAAATGTGTATTAAAGGATTTTTATATAATAAATAATTTCATTTACATAAACTATTTTCTACTTCTTTTTATAAACATGCCTTAAAGGATTTTGTTGACAATATCCTAGAAGAAAACAATGTATAACCACTTATCATCTTGTGTTGTGTTTACTGCTTAAAAACATAAAATAAATAATGCTAAAGAAACAAAAACTGAAAACACGCGAGCAAACACAATGTAATGGCATAGGAAGCCGTTTTAAGCAATTTTTTTACCTCCATTGAGCCACAACACTAAAGGTTTAGTTGAAGGATTATAAGGAGACTCCACAAAGTAATAGAAAAGTTCTCTTCCAGCCACTGGATCAACAGTGACATAGCCTGAATATTGATCAAAATTCACCTCACAGGGCTGGCCAGGCAATTGTACAATCTTGTCAAGTTGGCTGAGCCCCTCTTGGGGACCAACATAGGCTGAAGAATGTGTTTTCAGTGCATCTTCCTCAACCCAAGAAAGGGAAACAGGAGGTTTCCTTGAGCTCCTAGACTGGATCAACTTATCAAGTTTCTCAGCCTGACTGGCTTTGCTGTAGGGAAGAAGAACCAAGAGACTCAAATTGGGCAACCAAGTATAAAGAGAAAGCTTCTTCATCTTGTTCACAACTTGGTTACTTGGTTTCTGTATCCCATGTTTCTGAGTATTTATAGATCATAAAGAGTGGCAAACAATGCAGAACTGTTTTCTTGAGCTTGGAGGTCTATGAAGTAGATGAAGACAAAGATATCACTTTTGATCATCCATAGATCAGCCGGCTCGTATCCTTTGTTTCTCATTCAAAAAGAGTTTCCTACCCTTGTTACCTTTGTTCTGGAATCATATGAAGTAGTTTATTAATTTAGCACTTCGTTATTAACTTCCAAAAACTTCTTTGAATGATGTAATTGTACTTTATCTTTAATATATTTCCCAATCTTATTGTTTTAAGAACTTTTTGCTTTGTTGTGCACAAGCATGTGACCGACTTGCTTTGATATTTTAACGTACATTAGTTACTCAGTGGTAGAGATCTTTTAGGGAATATTTGACATCAATGAACCCTAATCAAACTCATGTCAATAAAAATATTTGAGATAATTTGGGTTTTTTTTTTCTTATATGTTGTTCTCTAATATAATAAAGGGACTTCCAACTCAGTATGTTACTATTATACATACCTCTCTTTTAAATATAAACAATATATTTAATTTAATGAATTTTTTTACTTCTTTCTCATATTTCATAAGGTATTAGTAGTTAATCTTCCACATTCATCCTTCCAATCTTTTGGTTTTCTCAAATGTTTGCCAAATAAGGTTTTGTAGATGGCTTCAGTTGTTAGATTGACCATACATTCTCTTTGCCTTCACAACAACAACATTGTTGCTTTATAACTCTTAAACTTCCTTTCAAAAGGACATGCAAGTGAATTTTCTTCATTGTTTTTTCAAGCAAATTTGGACTAATCTTCAAGAAGAATTTGAACAACATGTACCCTTAATTTTTCAACAAAATCCGATTTGTTTCACTTCAACAAGGATTATGCTAGTTTCATCTTATTATGCAAAGTTAAAGTTAAGATCGATTTGAGAATCTTTGATTGAACTAAAGTTTGCTCATACATGTATTTGCAAAGACATCCATCCATGGTGTGACTATGATCAAATGGAGTATGTCATGCATGTTATCATGGATCTTAATGAAACCTATTCTTCAATCAATCAGGTTCTTTCAACAGATCCTTTTTCTTACATCACAAGGTGTTTTTCCTAGTTATCCTAAGTAGAGAAGTAGAAGGATTTGGTAGTTCAGCCAATACTGAATCTTTTCATGCCTTCACAGTAAGAATAGAGTTGATTTTAAAAGAAAAAATGATATACTTTTTTTAGCCTATTTTTGTTAATGATGGTAGGTGCACCAGTCATAAACATACCAAGTAATAAATATCGTTTTTTCTCAAAAGATTTGTGCAATAGGCAATAATTTAAAGGATTATAATAAATTTATACTCAAGAAATAACCCATAATTAAAATGGTATGTGTAAATTCAAGTAAATTTTTGTAGGTTTTTTATATCAAAAATTTGGAATACAGAAAAAAGGGTAAGAGATAAATAGAATGAAATTTTCAAGGTTAGATTTCACAAAACCTCACTCTCATGTATGAAAATAATTTTCTTCTTTTCAATCAATTATCAATGTTAACCCACAATAATACTCAACCCCAATTTCTCCGCAGATGAAATTAACTGTCAATTTCTTATATAAATGAATAATGCATGGTCTAAAGAGAACAATTGAATCAAACTCTATTTCTAGACACGAGCTTCGATTCCGTAGTTTAATTCGGATCTAGAATCAAGAAATATTTTCCAATATTTTCAAGAATCAATAATCAAGTTATGATCCAAAAGAATAAGCACAATGTAAAATATTAAAATATTGATATATGGAAGGAAAAAATTTATGATAAGACATAAATAAAACCAAACTGGTTCATGAGAGTTTCATATCATTACATCTAACTCTAACAATAATGGATTTAGCTCCTCATAGTCATACGAAGATCAAACAACCAACATGAACAACTGAATAGGATTAGGATTTAGGATTTAGGGTTTAAAGCCAAAAACCCTAAGTTGTCTCCAAGTCCAACTTTTATGATCCTTGGCCGAAGATCTCAATCCTAATGTGAAAGGTTTCTTAAATAGAATTTGTTTTTGACATTGGCCGATCCAACAAAATGGTGTCAGAAACAATTGGATTACGTTGCAATTTCCAGCATTTTGGCCCAACTTTCAACATCTTGAGCCCATCTTAGAAAAGTGGCGCCCGGCCTAGTGCCCGATCCATGTTTTACGAGCCTAGCCCAACTATTAGCATTGACATTCAAATTTTACCTTTATGTGCTCCTAGGGATTCAAATCTTGTCTTTATTGACCCAAATGCTTCATGTTAGTTTATTTAACAAATTTAATTGGATTTAAAGTAATATTTGATGAAAAACTCAAGTGACATTTTATTTATAAAGAAACAAATTATTTATAAAAATATGAGATTTAGCATGTTCCAAGCTTAGAAAAAATTTACTTCATTATGAAAATAAACCCAAAAATATCATATAATTTAACTCTATTATAGACCAATGTGTACTCATTATGGAATCATTGATCATACCAAAGTTGATTGGTTATCTACCTAACTACAAAAAAGACCAAATCCTTCTATTAATCAAGCTTCTTCTAGTTTTGGACAAGGTTACCACTTTATGCCCATTCTTGATTTACATAAGAAGGAAATTCTAGTGCTCACATTCAAATGGGACATGCCGGTAGGTGAGGACTAGTGCCAATGAGAATAAAAAATAATCTTTTTATTCCAATGTGTTTTGATTTCTATCCAAATTCTACCTCAAAAAGTAATTAGACATTAGCATAGTTTAGCATAGTGTTAAAGTGTTACATAGACTGAGTGTATATCTAGTTCCACATCCAAAGTTATAAAATTGTGTAAAAAACATGGTGCAGCTAATTATAAAAACATATTACAGACTTAGTGTTTAGTTTCTAGTTTCTTCAAGTTCAACTACCTATTTTAAAATATTAGGTCATTTAAAAGTTGTGATCCCTTCGTATGAAACTACCTTTTTGTGGTTCTTAGACCAAGTTGTATGAAACTACCAAAATGCTATAGATATGTAACGTTTTTAGGAATATAAAGTTGACATTTATACCACATTTATTACCTCACTTATAACAATTTGGTGGAACCATGTTAGAATCATACCAAAAAAATATGTTTTTGTTGTTAGTGTCAGATAAGGGATACACCATTTAAGAGTCCTGTCCGACCATCGGATTGTATTTGTAGGTACCTCCCACTCGTTCAGACAATCAGAGAAGAAAAGGAGACATCTTTGTATGAAGAGAGGAGTATCTCGGCAAAACATTATATTTCTAGTTTCCAATCATTAAAAAAAAAGGGAGCTCTAACATTACTAGCAATAACATTGTTTGCCATGCGCCCAACTAGGTTACATGGTATGCCAAACTACTGATACATAGCTACACTTTTATTTGAAACTTGAAATTTCATCATAATATAACTAATCTAGTTTACACAAAGTGCAGCTCGAGTCATTGAATTTTAAAAGTTGAAAACATAGATCATGCTTAGAAAGCCTTCCATGGTGAAGCAGGAGGCAGGCTTCCATAGAGGAACGAAGAGATGAGAGTGAGAGCCCGTTCTGGTTGCCAGCTCGGAACCAAATGCCCTGCTCCTCTAACTGTAACAAATGTAACTCCTTTGTATTGCACCACATACCCTCCAACCTGTGATTATCAGAAGTTGGTCACGTTTAAAAATCATAAAAAAGTACTAATTGACCTTGGAGAGAACTCAATAATTCTTATCAGATTGATGCCACAGTTGGAATTTGATCAAGGTTTTAAATTGTGATCGTGGTCACAATTTGTTGCAAATGCAGTTCATGTGGCCACTTTTCTATAACCTTACTTTTGATGTTTTGATTCTATTAAATAGTTAACACAAACACATAGATCATGGTATGTTTTTGCTTGTTTTGTAACCGTAAAATAGTATTTGTTCTGAACTCTGCTTTAGTGTGATATGAAAAGGTCATGTCGGATGCAAAAATTAGCAAATCTTAGTAGCTACTCAATGTGGATAAAAGACGATGTTAAAAGAAGTGAAACAGTGCAAATGCATTAAAAGATCAATTTAGTACCTCTTCTTCAGAATACCATGGACGCCAAGGAACCTGGATAGGTAGCTTGAGAGTGTTGATTGAATATCTGGAAGATGTGACTGGCACCCTTGCATCAGTATCACCACTGCAGGATAACAAATCATCTAAATTTGGTACTTTATACATAAACGAAAAGGCAAACTTCATTATTCTACATGAGTGAAGGAATTAGCTTAATTCAAAAGCATGGCTATGATTAGGTAGTGAAGCTTTGTCATTGCAAAAGGATTCTCAAGGAACTCAGAATAGTTGAACTTCCTACATGCTAGTTCAGAAAGAAATAAAAGGAGAAAAAAAAGTGGACAACTATTCAAGGTACATTTTTTGTCTATGTAGTGCATATGCTATAACCAAATCATTATCTTGGTTCTTGTGGCTTAAACTTGTCGTGCATGTGCTATAATTGAAACGGAACTTGCCTGTATATCCACAATCCAATGCCACTATCGATGAGATACTTGATGACTGGCAGGATGGTAGTTGGGCTGTCGTTCCAGCTTAATTGATCACTGCAAATTTTGCAAAATATAATATATGATTGGTTAGTGATTGGCATGTAGAAGTAGCAGTAGTATTGATCTGAGAAGATAAATTTTATTTTCATTTCTTGTTTGATAAATAACCACAAAAATGTTCCATTTTTACATTATTTCCTGTTATTAAATTTATTTTCTGCCATGGATATCTTCCAACGTACTCGAGCAGACTAATTTCAGTTAGCTGCTTTCACTTTTGAAAACAGAAACAGTGAAAATAAGGTGATAATTTGTAATTATAGAAAAAATAAAATAAGAAGCATTCTTTCAAACCAAATAGGATTGTAATATTTTGGGATCTCCCAAGCTATTTAGATTACCTGCAGTGTGTCCAGTTTGTGGGTTTTGCATGAAGAGCTAGTTGGACCTCTGGCCTATTTAGGTAGGCTTCCCCGTAATAATCAGAACACGGGTCAAAATTATATACCTGAAATGAAGGGTCAGAGGCATCAAGAGTTACTTGGAAAATCTTGCATCCTTAAACATTTTTAGTTGAAATTATTGAACTAAATAAGATCTTTCTGGTAATGTCCATGCTGTTGCATGGTTTCTGTTCATTGTAAACTTCTTAGATAGCATGTCTCTAATGGGAATTCAAAATTGTTTCTAGTATGTTATTTCAGTAGTGTTATGTAACATGAGAATAAAATGAAAGAGACGTGGAAGAGTGTCATATGACAGAGAACAGCACATGTGATTTCTATAATCTGCTGCTCGCTTTGGTTCAAAATTGGTGTTACTACTGAAATAAATGAACTTCATATCTTTTAATACATAGGAGTATATTACTTACAGAACCAGTTAATCCATTTTTGAGAGAAGAGTCATGACACTGTGGAGCATAGATGTTATAGAAGTCTAAGTTTCCTTTCTCAATAGAGGCCGTTCTTGTTGCATTGGCACATATTGCTGATACATTTTCAGAAGTGAAATCGCAGTACTTCTGAATCAACTCATGTGTTTGATCTGAGTTCAAAGCATGAGTCCATAAGTAATCAAATATCCCCTTCACACTTGTAACATCATCAATCCAAGCATTCCCAATCTGAAATTTGCAGCACAAATCAGAAAGTTAAAAGCAGATTGCAAGTGGTATGATATCCGATATATGATATCTGCAGCAGTAATATTTGAACATACAGCAATGCCTCTGAGGTTAATATTTTGGGGACTGAATTTGTTGTTCAGCAAAATAGTGTATGCAAGCTGAGGCACATAATGGCCAGCATAGCTCTCTCCAGTTATGTAGAAATCACGAGTTTTGTACTGTGGAAACCTTTCTAGCCAATTGATGAGGAAAACATAGGCATCTTTAGCAGTAGATTTATCTCCTGCATGATCATAGTCTGAACTAGTGTTGGAGTAGGAAAAGCCCACTCCAGCTGGGGATTCCAGGAACAGCACATTTGCCACTGCATAATGCACCATTATGTTAAGGTATGTATCATGTCTTAATATAGAAAGTAATAGAAAGTACAATTATACAGTTCATGACTGCCTCACCTTCATTCCAAGCATATTTGTTACGATAGAGTGTTTTGCCATCAGAGTTTATTCTGAAAGGTCCCAATTCCTCAAAAGCACCGTACCCCAATGAGGAACAACCAGGTCCTGTGAGTTTCAAACATTGTTGTCAGAATCTGAGTCAAATGATAATCCTATTGGTGATCTGATTTAGGTGAGAGTTTGTAAAGTTCAGTTGACGATGCTCATAAAATCACTAATTCAAGTTTCACCATGTTCAATTATATGCATGGGGAAGTACGTCGTCTCAGAAGACATACAAAAATGAGAACTAAGTTAGACACACACAAAGTAATGACATTAACTTCAACTCAAAATCTTATTAAGACAATAGATTTATAGGTCTTCTTTCTTATATGTTGCTCAACTTTCTAATTTCTATTCAATGTGTGACTTAGACTCACATTTGGATACCCAACATATAGCACCTTACTAACGTTACTAACGAGCACAAAGATAGAAAATGATTAAAGAACATCTAATACACTATACACTACTTCTAATTAGTAAAAAGTGTGTTAAAGGATTTTTATATAATAAATAATCTCATTTAGATCAACTATTTTCTACTTCTTTTTATAAACATGCCTTAAAGGCTTTTGTTGACAATGTCCTAAAAGAAATCAATGTATAACCACTTATCATCTTGTGTTGTGTTCACTGCTTAAAACATAAAATAAATAATGCTTAAAAAACCAAATAGAAAACACGCTAGGAAAGAGCTTAATGTAATAGGAAGCCGTTTTGAGCAATTTTTACCTCCATTGAGCCACAACACTAAAGGTTTAGTTGAAGGGCTATAAGGAGACTCTACAAAGTAATAGAAAAGTGCTCTTCCAGCCACTGGATCAACAGTGACATAGCCTGAATATTGGTCAAAATCCACCCCATAGGGCTGGCCAGGCAATGCAACAATCTTGTCAGCTTGCTGTAACCCCTCTTGGGGTGCAACATAAGCAGAAGAATGAGTTTTCAATGCATCTTCCTCTGCCCAAGAAAGGGTCAAAGGAGGCTTCTGCGAGCTCCTAGACAGAATCAACTCATCAAGTTTATCAGCCTGACTGGCTTTGCTATAAGGAAGAACAACCAACAAACTCAAATTGAGTAAACAAGCATAAAGAGAAAACCTCTTCATCTTGTTCACAACCAGGTTACTTGGTTTCTGTATCCTAAGTTTCTACATATTTATACACCATAAAGAGTGGCAAAAGATTTAGAAACTGTTATCTTATGCTTGGAAGCATTTGAAAGAAAGAATAGAAATATAAAGTACACCACCACTCTTGATCATGCATTCATCAGCCGGCTGGTTTATTTAGTTTCTCATTCAAAATGAGTCGGCCTACCCTTTTTTTCCTTTTGTCTTTAATCACATGAAGTTACTTTTTAATTTAACTCTTGTTACTATACTTTGACCATTTATGTGATATTTGTTCCTCTAACTTTTTCTTACCATTGATGCTTGTAGTTAGTTATACTTAATTTTCATCCTAATTCACATCCTGTGACTGAAGTCTCTCTGGTTGTTTCATGACTTCTTTTATGTGCATATCTTTGAAGCATGGCACGGCAATTGTCCAAAACATAGGACATCGGGGTCGAAACTATATGATTTACTTATTCGTGGAAGAATCTCAAAATGAGAAGATGAATTATTTATTTGAGAAAGACATATTAATCTTCTCAAAACTTTAAAAGTCCTACATATTTTGTGACGCTCCTAAAAAAAACTTTCCACAAGGGATCAGACTCGAGAGATCTTGAGTAGCAATTAACTGTGTACACTAAGATTAAAATGTAACATTACATGTATACATATCATATGATAAGGTTAATATGATTTTGGATTTAGATTTTGTTTCTAATTTTTATTATGTTTTTAATTAATAGATTTAATGATCAAATGAAAACATAAAAAATAAACTTCAAAGTCAATTATTCATGTTTTTCATGATAGGAAATAATGCATATAATGAGAATTAAAGGTAACACAATTAATGAATTAATTACTAGTAGATATTAAAGATTATTTTGGGAATTAATGTGGAATTAGAGAGTCTTATCTAATTCTTCTTACAAAATGATGCACTTAGAAATATAATGGGAGATATATAAATTTCAAAAGAAAATTTTGTTTCTTTTTTGTAGAAACTTTATGAAGTTCTTAGTTATAAGAACCCATATTTGATCTTATGAAGATAATCTATAGCAATCAACTCCATGACTTATCACTCACCTTCTCATCTTTTTTGAGTATGGTATTCATTTCCTTTCCTAAATTGAATATCAGAAATGTTTCGCCCCTTCCGTTTTCTCATCAACATATAAGGTTCATATAAAAAAACAAAATTTTAACGCAAGGTTCTAACCCCATGCCCTTCCAAAAACACCTCCAAACACAACTCCAGATTTTGCACATGCATCTACTCATGTATACAATATATTTATAGCAGACCATCACAAGGACAACAAACAAGATAAGTTGCTGAAAACACAATTGTAACAACCTAAAAAATTGTCATTTGAGTAAAAGTGGTAAAAGTGGAATGAGCACCTGATTATTTTATTATTAAACTGAAAACAAGTATTTATAGAAAAAGTTAGTAGTCAAGTCTCATTTTCACTTAAGTCACCATATCTCTAAACATCTACTCATTCCTTTTCTCTGACTTCTCTCTAAGCCTCTGCATCCGTCTTTCATCATTTTCTCGAGCGGAGCCCACCATTGGACTCGTGGCGAAGAACAGAGCAAGTTTATCCGATCAGAACCTCTGTTAGAGTAAGTTTATTTTCTGCCCCCTTCCCTTAGAGCCCGTTTTAGGTTTTCGTTTTTCCTCTGCTTCCTGAGCTTGCATGTGGCCTCTGAGCCATCAAACGTGCCTCTGTGAGCTCAGTTTCTTAGTATGTTAGACTGATCGTTGATCAGAGGTCCTTTGGTGCAGATTTGAGTTCTTGAGGATCTTAAGCTTTTGGGAGTGTTAGAGAGAACTTTCATTGCGATTAAGGTAAGGGAAGCTAACCTGAAATTTGTGCTTGTCTGGTTTCTAAATTTAAGCTTTGGATAGAAAAGTTAGTGATTGTAGTAGTTATACAATTTGTATTTGGTAAAGTTTTCTGCAGGTCTGAATTATTGGATTAATGTTGATTTGTTGAGTTGGTATTCTATGTTAGGGTAGACCATTTATTGTATAAACATGTTGATTCTTATTATTTTTAGTCATCTGAGGCATACATGGTAGCTCTGAGGTAGTAGGAACTGTTAGATTCATCTGTGAATTCTCTGTTTTTTGGATAACTCGCCCGAGCTAAGCATTCTTGCCCAGGCAAGTTTACTTGAAGATCTGAGATGTGCTCTCGAGTCCAGTTTCGCCCAAACGAGATATATTTCGCTCAGAGGAAGTCTTCTCGCCCAGGGGAGAGTAATTTCGCCCAGGCGAGAATGTCCCTGGAATTGGGATGCTCTCTGGACTAAACTCGTTTAAGCGAGAGGGATTCTCGCTCAAGTTAGAAATTTTCGCTCAACCTAAACCAAAAAAAAAAATTTTTTTTTTGGGCGGGGGCTTTCTGTTTTGGATGGTTTGATTCTTTGGGAATGCAATATATGAATTTAATAAAATAGATAAATGAATGATCTTAGTTTAATTGTATTGATGGTTTAGTGATTTCTTTAAATGTTGAGATTGAAATTGAGATTGAGATTGAAAAGTGAGTGAATGCATGAGTAGAGATTTATATTGTGATGTGATATTGTTAAAAGCGTTGATAAAGTTGGTAAAAACCTATGCATAGTGTTTTCAGGAAAGAAAACACCCGTGTCTGGGTTAATTAGGAAGTGCATTGTCTAAGGATCTGATCAATAACGATTGATATCCTGACTCTACTAGTAATAGGAATCAAATAGATGATCATTACTAGGTGGTGAGAGTTGAAGGAGGTCTGAACTGGG
>Ga0209700_103283_pt1 | contig 31237 bp, 18 predicted proteins | sample SiratroredBW_FD_187528 | JGI IMG/M metagenome (GOLD analysis project Ga0209700, IMG submission 187528) | Root nodule microbial communities of legume samples collected from California, USA - Siratro red BW (SPAdes) (version 2) | ecosystem: Host-associated > Plants > Roots > Nodule | place: USA...
ACGGTACAACTTAAGTCAAAGTTTTAAAAAAAAAAAAAAAAAAAAACACCTCTTTTTTCTACATAAACAACGGTTTCTAAGCAAACACTATCAGTAGAGTTGTTGCCTGAATTGACCAACAATAAAAGATATTTAAACGACAACTTCTGCACAAGAAGAGTTCTAAGGCATAGACAATGGAATCATCATGGAACGTCCAAAACCAACAACAATTTAAAAAAGATCTAAAATGCAAGATGAAGAATATATTAGGCGCAAGTAAGGTGCTATTATGACGATGGAATCTTAGGTGAGGATAACATTGGGAAGAAAAAGAAGAAGAAGACTTAAATATTTAGATAAACAATGATTGCTATATGTGGTTGCCCATGTTTTTGTTAGTGTTTTTTTTTTCTTTTAAATAGATTGTTTTATGCAATTATAAACGATAGTTGAATTTCGGGATGTTAGCCTTGAGTGGTTAAAAGTTCATAGTGATATTTGTCATGAATTTTACAAAAAAAAATAAAAATGAAAGAAATTCTTAGTAAGAAACAAAGTTTCTATAATAAAAGATATCCATGACAATGGATGAATATATATATATAAAGGTAGAATGTGGTGAAAGAAATGTTTTGACAAACACTAGTGCAAAAGAGATTTTTATGTTCATAACTTAAGAATTTTTATGTCTGTTAATAGTAAATTTATATAGGATCAAATCTCTAATAAAAAAACTTATATTTTATATTAGACTATAACATTATCCGACATAAAATTGTAAAAAAAAAAATTAAAAAAGTTCAAAATTTACGGCGAACTATATATTGTTTGTCATAAATTTTGTTCTTTTAAATAATATTGGTTTTAACTTAAAAACCAAAACTTGAAATAAAAAAAATTAATAACAATAAATAAACATTTAACCAAAAAATTTATACAAAATAATGTAATTTAATCTAAAAATTTTATCAACAACAAAATAAAAATATATTATATATGCCGGAGAAGAAATAATAGAAAATTATTTAAAAAACTGGAAACTTTTGACAATGTTCAAAGACGGGAAAAAGATTTTATAGAAAATAATTCTTTTTTAAGATTTCTTTTTCTTTTCTTTCTAACCTTATATTATATTAAAATATTTTTTCAAAAAATAATATTAGTAGTATTAATAATAATATTATTAAAATTATTAATAATATTTCTTTTTCTTTTCTTTTTAACCTTATATATTACAATATTTTTTCAAAAAATATTATTAGTAGTATTAACAATAATATTATTATTAAAATTATTAATAATACTATTATTAATACTAGTACTGTTATTACTAGTAAGCAGTACTAATACTACTACCTACTAATACTATTACTTAATAATAATAAATATTAATAATAATATTAGTATTACGACTAGTGCAATAACAATAATAATATTAATAGCAATATTATTAGTAGTATTAGTATTACAATAATAAATCTAGTAATTTATTATTATATGTGAATTCTTCACTATTCTGATCATTTTAATTATGTGTGAAATTCATATAGTTTGGAACATATAACGGCCTATGTCAATATAAATGTGTGAAGATTAAATCCGCACAGAGATGAAGCCATTTTAGCTTGAATAAGTGTGTAGCGTCATGGAAATTATTCTCATTTCATCATTCAAAGTTCTCTTCACAAATTTCCCTGAGTCATTACCTGAATTAAAAGTCACGCAAACCCTGACAAAGAATCATGATTCGATGTTAATACTCTTCCTTTCTTACATTTTATCTTACGTTATTATTATTTTGTTATAATATAACTTTTTATAGAAAATCAATTGTAAAATAGATGTATCTAATAAATAGCAATGTAAGAGATATTTTTCCTTTAGCTTGGGAAGGCTCTCCAGGTGTAAAATGAAGTAATGTGGCTTTCTCATGTTGTAGAACTTGAACGGTAGAGCAATATTTGAGATAGTTAATGCAGTTTCAAAAGATTATTACTTCAAGAGAGTTCCAAAAAATATTGCTTCAAGAAAGAAAATAAACTTTTGACTTTTCGTGATACAGACAAAAGCTCCACTCATTTCTTTTACAAAGAAACAACAATTACTTCTACGCATAACATTAATACTGTAAAAGGCTGAATAACTCTATCTTCAAAGGCATGCCATTTATCAACATGGTATTTATAAATTCATGATTTATTCTTTGAATATGTAGTTAGAGATTTAATTCGGATGTATAGAAAAAAAAAATCTATGGAAAAGTCAACCTCTTTAAAATACATAAATGACATAAAAGTAGTGTGTTTACTTTACCATTTACAAACAAAGTAAATATATTAATGGATTGGAAAAAAAAATGTGAATTGGGTTCATTCTAACATCTTGCCAAACACAACTTTAGTTTTACACCCTTGGTTAGAAGATGATTTTAAGGTTTTTTAGAAGAAAAAGAAAACTGCAATCGCTCCTTATGTACAGAAAGTTGATTGAAAAATAGTAACTTTTTTAGGTCTTTAATTTTTTTTAAAAAAAGGATCTAATTATCATAAATCTGTATGAACCTTTTTTCAATTTCCTTTTACAAACTTACAAAATAATCACAGCATTAATCATATACAATGAGAAAAACCAAGTGAACATGGTCAACTGGTTCATTTTTCATTTTTTTTCACAGGTCATAATAACTGCTTCATTAATCATAATTGTCTCTGCTCTGAGGGAAATGTTGTACAGGAATTGAAAATTGAGTGAGAAATTGTATATTTTAAGATCATTAGATTGATATAATGGTGCACCATAAACTAGGTCCATTTTATAAGGTATTTAATTTTTTTCTTAAAATATTTTTGAATATTTCTGAATTTATAAATTTAAGAGCTGTTGTTTTATTATATATATATATATATATATTATCAATGAACAAATAGTTAAATCTTAACATTTCTCTCTTTTACTTTCTTTTAATTAGTGGCTGAAGTTAGGTTTGGACAAATCTTTTTAACAATTGTAGATTATCACAGTTAACATGCTCATAAACTCAAATTTGCTTATTAGTATATCTATGCCTTGGAAATTACTGTTTCTCTAATAAGTAAATATAAGAATTTATCCATAAATAAAATTTAATAATTAATACGCTCTTGTACATAGTTCTTATAATATGTTTTTTTTATTAGTATAAGAAGAAATCAAAAAAGTTGCTAGATCTTGCTTTTAATTTAATCAAATTTGATTTATAATTTTAAATATATTTGTAACTAGGGTGGTGATATTTTGACACCACTATTCATCTTTGACACCATTTAACACTAATATATATTATTATTTTATTCATATATAATATTTTATTAATAAAATACAGTGTCAAATAGGAGTATAACTAAATAGTGGTGTCAAATTAGTATTTTCCTTTTGTTTTATACATACCAATGATGTGACTTAACCATTATCGTTTATTTTAAATTTAGAGTACGTCAATAATCGATTCTTAAATTATTTGTTTTAAAATAATTATATTTAATTGTTACAAAGAATATTAATACGACCTATTTAAACAAAAATTAAGAAACAAAAATATTATTTACATCTTATATTTTAATTTTATTTTCTACACAACATTTAAATTATGATTTATTTTTTTAGTTTAAATTTATTATAATAATTTAAAATTATTTCGTATTACATAAATTTCTTATAAGAAAATGATATATCTATTACTTATTATATTTATGATTGGTGCATTTGTCATCGTAATAAAATATGCTATTATCTCTGGCATGTAAATCTTTATACTATAGGATTAGAATATTTCATTTCTTTATTTGTTTCTCTATGTACCCAACCAATGTTATTGTCTCCTAAAAGGTTATAGCATTTATCACTTCTTACTATTTTCAATTCTGTTTCCTGATTACAAATTATTCTCCATCTTTCCTTATTTATTAATTTATTGATGTATTTTCATTTTGTCTCTCCCCAACCCCTTAATATTGACCCTAATTGTAATCATTTATTATTTTGTCCCCCTCTAGCTTCTCTCAGCTTATTCATGGACCTATACCTCTAACTCCTTAAATTTATTTAATATCCTATTATCACTACTTAGATTCGTAACCTTTATTTCTTGGGCTAACAATCACAGTCTCCTCACTTCAGTACCACCTTCCTTTAACCAATAAAGCATATAATTATGAATATCACTATCTAACAAAGAGTTGGAGAGTTTGAGTTATTGACCTTGTGCCACTCACCTTAAGTGTTTCGTGCTTGCACTTTTTGGCGATCAATGTATTGTAGCTCATTGCCGTATTGGTTTCGCCCTGTCACATAACTTGCCTTGCACTATACTCTTTGGGGTCCATGGGTGCCTTCCTAATGAGTTGAAAGATATTCCCATGTCAGTTGTCTTCTCTTTTGGTGATTCTTACGTAATTGTAGCTTTCCCTTTCCATGGCTTGAGATTCCCCTCGACGTTGGCCTCCTTTGGTTGAGTTTATTATTATGTCTATTGTTTGTTTGTGTCACTGATTCTTGTATCGTGTTGTTGTTTGTCTTGTGTACCTCCTCCTCCATTCTCATCTCGTACACCAAGTTGATGATTTTTGTCTCATCTTTAGCCGTGATGCTTTCACTTGCCACGTCACCACAAGTTATGAAGTTTTCGTCTTTATGGCCCTTGTGCTCAGCCCATTCTCTGAATATTTTCCCAACTCGATTTGACGAAAGAGTTCAAACCTATTTTGACCTAGATTCTGACAAGAATGTCATCAGGAACTCTTTAATTAGGCATATTCCTATTGAGTATTTTCCTTTTGCATATAACATTTGTTGGTTTCATTTGCTCCCCTTTCCTGTGCATCAACCCTTACCATATTCGAAATTTGTGTTTGAGATGCTTCCCAGTGTGATTTTCAATGGCCCTCTGTTGGAGATGATCCATCAACAAATAGGCTGTTAAAATCATGTTGGATGTAAGTATTGTCTTAATTCTCTAGTGATTCTTCTGTTGGTTCCTCTACATCGCCTTTGTCCCCCTTTCGCTTCATCTTCTGACATGCTTCATAATCAGATTGTAGACTATCTCTGACCATAATTTCAACCAATGAACTTATAGTGGAGAGAGTATTACCCCTATACCACCCTCTATACGTATCTTGATCAACCTCTAATGTTTCTTTCTCTAATGTTACATGATACACCTTTAAGTTGATTTGTATATCCTTAAAGCTTTCTACCTTCATCCCAATTGGTAGCCTTATTTTTATTCTTACAAACTCCAATCGTTGCCAAAGTAATGTAGCTTCATCGACGACTATAAGTCTTCCCAATGGATCTAACAGTTTTACAAAAGTAGTCCTCTAATCATAAGGATAACAATATACCTATATATCTAATCTAGACAATCTTGTTTATTGTATACTCACTTTTTGTCCATTACACTATGGATTCAAACATGTCATCACAACTCTATTTTTCAAAACTAGTTTGTGATAACCACCTCGTCCCGTTCCATTAATAAGATCGCATTATCACCTAAGTAGTGAGTTCTTATGGATCCCATGCCCTCTCTCATTAGGTCTTCTCGTAGCGAATACATGGATTTATACTCGAATAACCTTCCTATCAAGCTTTCTTCTAGCCAATCTACTTTCAATGGCTTAGTGTTGATAAATTTTCCTCTCCATTGTTCCTCTTTCTCAGTTTTAACATCTTTTTTTTTTTTTTAAAGTGGGGTTGTCCTTTTTGCTTGGTTTTCATCCTCTGGCCACCTTATGTTTGTGATGTTTTCTACTTTGCCATTGTTCTCTTGTGCCTTGGATTGACTTCACCCCTTCTATACCTTGGCCTAATTACATGTAGTTTCATAATGTCAATTGTAATAACATATGGTTCCTTTTCCAACTTCTATAGATTTTTAATGTCATTTCCCCACCTATTCAACCACCTTGATATATATACCTAGTACACTTGATGCTATCTCTAATTTTTTTTTATAAATCTTATTCGTCATAGTTATTTGGGAGGTAAGAGAAGAAAAAAGTCATTACATTTAAGATAGTCTCTAACCTTTGATTTAATTTATACATTCTTGTAATCGTTATTTAATGATATTCATGACAAGTAATATATATAATTTTTTCAATATATAATTTGTAGTATATATAACTTCTTCAATATACACATTGTAGTATATATATAACTTGTTTAAAGTACATTTCATTATTTTAAGCCTTTCATTTATATTTTATATTTATATTTTTTTCTAATGTTTTATTGGATAGATATTATTTAGTATTTGTGGAGATTTAAGAGAATTGGTTTGAGATAGTTTATTAGAATTATGTTAAGCTGAGTTGTGAAAATTTTTGATAATTTATATTATAAAAGTATGAGAAATTGAAATGTGATGAAGAGAGGGTAATGGATTTGTGGAAATTGTTTGATAAATTACTAATTACTTATATATTTAATATTTAGTTTTTCTAATTTTTTATAATTATTATTAAAAGGTAATAAATAATACTTTTTAATAATTAATATGTTTAAGAAATAATTTACTTTCATTTTTTCAACTAATTTTGTAATAAAAAATATTTATATTTTAAAAATATAGCTAATAACAATTTTAACGTTACATTAAAAACAACCTACCTGACTATATTAGTTTAATCAAATTAATCACTATGTACCCATATATTTTCTCTTTCAGTTTCCATAACCTTGTCAAACAAAACAAAAGTGTTACATAAGTTTCAGATGTATAAAATCACTTTCATCAGCGTCTTATTTACACTTTGTTTCCATTTATCATCTTTTTCCTCTGTTATAAGTAGGTTGGTTAGAAGAAGATCATTAGTAACACCACGTCAGGTAAAGCTGCTATAAAATGGTTCACGTTCAGCTCACACGTCTTCCTCACATAACAATCTTCGGAATTCAAATTTCGCATTCAGTATTTGTAACTGTCAGATAAAGGCAACAATATCTCATCTTTCCTCTCACACTATCAAATAATCATCATGCAGGTATCTAACTCCCTTTCTTCTTTTCTTCCTTCTTCCTCATCCTCTGATCTTCCTCTGTTCCAAAACAGAGACTTCATTTTCCTCTCTTTCTTTCTCGCAGAATCCAACACTTGCGACAACCCTTTTCGCCATTTTGCTCCTTCTCCACTCCTCACTCGCTCTCAAGGTAACAACTTTAACTCTTTTCTATGACCCCTTTTGCCTCTAACATCGATAAACTTGTCTCCCAACTCCACACTCTTAAACAGGAAGGACAAACATGCGTGGCAGACAGGAACTGTGACTCGGGTCTGCACTGCGAAACCTGCGTGACTAATGGGAACGTGAGACCCAGATGCACTCGCATTCTACCCATCAACCCCTCTTCAAAGGTCTCGCCTTTTTGTTGTTGTTCTTGTGCTTTTTGAGTTTTGTTGTGTTGTGGCATGGAAATGGTGTGTGATGAAGTTTCCAATTTTTGAACAGGTAAAAGGGTTGCCGTTTAACCGGTATTCATGGCTGACAACGCATAATTCATTTGCGATTTTGGGTCAGAAACCAATGGCAGGTTCTGTTATTCTTGCTCCCACCAATCAGCAGGACTCCATCACAAGCCAACTTAATGTGGGTTCTCTTCTGTTACATCATTTTTCTTTTTCTTTAATTGAAAACTTTATATGAACTTGTTCATCTCTTCATGTTTTTCCATTATCAAAATAATATCAGTAATGGACTTAAATGATACAGCTATTATGAAAAGATTATATATAGAAAGAAGGCTGTAAAAACTTGTAATTATAATAAATTGTACATGGTCTGGTCTGAAATAAGATAAATTTATTAACAACTTATATTGAAAATGAATTTTGATTAATTGATAGAGTAAAATATCAAACTTTGTTTTAATTAGAGAACAATGTCAAAAACATTTGATAAGTGTATCTAAGTTTTGTACTTTTATTGTTATTATTTTTAGATATTGGTATTTGGATACTAAATGATTTTGAATTACAGAAACGTTAAGGTAAAGAAATGGAAAGATGTTTCAAACTTTAAGCAGTTGTTTGGAGATCATTGTCGTGTCTCTCATTGTGTCGGTTCTACATACCGGGAAAGTAAAGTTTCTGGCTTCTGCTCCATGCAAAGAACAGAAGGTCCCCACTATGTTTCTTTTCAATTCTTTAAAACTGAAAAGTCAGAAAGTGGTTGGCTATACGGCTGCTTGCTGCAGGATAAATCGCTATTTTAAAAACAGCATAAGTTTTTGTAACGTGAGAATTTGTATTTTAAAAAAATTAACGACTAGAATTTGTTTAAACAGTTGAATAGCTCAAATGGTTACTAGTTTAGTTGGATTAGTGAGGGACTTGATGTGAAAAGGATTCTTTTTTATTTCTTTAATGAGATGCTTGCGTTGTTGAAGCCCACCAGTGACAAGGATGGCTTAATCTGTTTTACTAAACACAGAATGTCCTGCATGAGGACAATTAGGATTGTTTTTCCCGTGGTTGAATATTGCAATTTGTTTTTAGTTTAACATGATTAGTTAGGGCCCTTGCGTGAAATGCTAATTAATTATTTTTAATAACTTTTTAATGACACGTTTAGAGTTGGTAGCAGAACAGAGACCTTTTCCAAGTGAAACACTAAACCCATTTTATTTGTATTCCAGCTTAGCAACAATTGCTGACTTGGTGGGAATTACTCTAATTTTTTTAGAGATCAAACAACCTCATGCTTGTTTCCACCTATGAGACACTGACACTTGTAAGACACACTAATTTAAAAGACATATTTTAAACATTTAAAAATTCTAACACGATTTTAATATAATTTTAAAAGTAATACAATAATTTTTCAAAAGTAAATTTATTGTATAGGTTTATAATTATAAAAATAGAAAACAAATTCTCTATATAATAAAAAAATATTTAACTTATATTTGTTTTTTTTTTTTTGGATTTTAGATTGATGTATTATATTATGTTTTTGTTATATTTGACTAACCTTATCATGAATGATATTTGAATATATAAATTTTGACTGATAATTCATATAAATTATGTAGGCAAATCATAGTAATGTAATATGTAGGCTTGGGATTAGACGAGTCGAAATCTTAATTATCAATATCTGTGTTATACAATAAAATACTTCTACAATCTAAGATACATAATTCAAATTGGATGAAAGAGAAGCTATTGCTTGTGAATTTACATTTCATTTCACATTTCAAGTAAAAGGAATCTAAACTATTTCAGTTGAAGAACTTTGGCACCTTATGCTTATATTTCACATTTGTCTTGTAGAATGGAGTAAGAGGGTTGATGCTTGACATGTATGACTTCCAGAATGATGTTTGGCTGTGTCACTCTTTCGGTGGCCAGTGCTACAACTACACTGCTTTTGTAAGTAAGAAATAGCTTAGTTGTTGGTGTTCCGAATTAGTGATAATGCAATTAAAAATTTGTATTTCTCTGTGACCATGAAATCTGGTTATCAATAGTTCTCTGAAATATGAACAATACAGCAACCTGCCATTAATGTTCTCAAAGAGATTCAAGTATTTCTAGACGCAAACCCATCAGAGATTGTTACCATTTTCATTGAGGATTACGTTACATCTCCAAAAGGCCTAACCAAGGTGTTTGATGCTGCTGGACTGAGAAAATACTGGTTTCCAGTGTCTAGAATGCCCAAAAATGGTGGAAATTGGCCAACAATTGATGATATGGTCAAGAAGAATCAGCGTCTAGTTGTCTTCACTTCAAAATCATCCAAGGAATCTTCTGAAGGGATAGCCTATGAATGGCGATATTTAGTAGAAAACCAATGTAAGTACAAGTTCCTACAATTTAAGTTTACTGCGGAAATAAAATTATGGATGGAGAAATGTTATTAGACACACCCTCTAACGCCTTATTTTAAATATAATTCTATCATTGATTAAACTTCATGAAAAATCATAAATTTGTATGAATCTATACTAAATTATAAAGTGGTGCATTCTTAGTACCCTCTTAAGCAAATACTGATGGGGTTTTGAGAATGCGGTTTGCAGATGGAAATGGAGGAATGAAGGTTGGTTCATGTCCAAATCGTGCAGAGTCACCATCTATGAACACAACATCAAGATCACTAGTTCTGGTGAACTTCTTCAGAGATCTTCCTGATGTAACCAAGTCTTGCAAAGACAATTCAGGTCCTTTGCTTGACATGGTCAATACATGCCATGCAGCAGCTGGTGAACGTTGGCCTAATTTCATTGCTGTTGACTTCTACAAGGTGTTACAATATTAGCCATGATTGGTATTGGCAACTTATTTGAATGAGCAACCATTTGTAGGAGTTTTTTCCATAATAAAAAGAAAAAAAATTACAAAGTTAAAAGTAAAATTTTGTAGAAGTCTTTACAATTTGATTTGTACATAGGCTAAATTTAACATAGCAAACTTTTTACTACATTGATGTTTCAGAGGAGTGATGGAGGAGGAGCCTCAGAAGCAATAGATGTTGCTAATGGTCATCTAGTGTGTGGATGTGAAAACATAGCCACCTGCAAGGTTTGCAGCAATCAACATGTGACACATTAAATTTTCCTCTCCTTCTCTAGAGGTTGCTTATACATTAACGAATTTGGATTTCAGGCTAACATGACATTTGGAGTATGTGAGGTACCTGAGGCTGAAGCAACTCCTCCAGCAGCAGCACGTGACACTAGCTTTGGCGTTCGAAATTGGAAGCAAGGTGATTTCTTGTGGTCTTTTGCCACCACTGTTTTTGGGGCCATGATTGTGGCATTGTGAATAGACATTTCCCTTGTCTATAACTAGGAGAAAGTGTGTCATTTTTGGGGGATAACGCTGAACATTTGGTGCAGTGCAATGGTGTTACATTATTTGAATTTCGAGAGGAACTTTGGAAAGTGTAATTGTAATTTTATAGTCATAGTGGCTATGCAATGGCTCTCTTAACTTAAATGTTGCTATCACAGTATGCAACACTTGATGATGGGTAATTGATTTAAGGGCGCACTAAAATGAAGTGAATTCAAGAAGATGCTTGTTCTTGAGTTTGTTCATCCAAGTTACAAGAACCCTTTTTCACATACCACACTTTTTCTTATATACTGGTCTTCTTTTTGTACTTTGCACTTTAGGTAATGTGATCATGTGAGACTGAATTTAAATGTCCTTTAAAATTACATAGATTTTTTTTATTAGTTAGTCTCTTAAATTAACAAAAAAAATATTTTAGTCTCTCCAATATAATTATATGATTTTAGTTCTTAAAATTAAATTTGAAAGATTAAAAACAGATATACGAAATTTATTTTATTCTTTTTGAATTTAGTGTTTAGAAATTAAAATTATATTTTTAATTTTTTTGAGAGACGTTCTTTAAAAGTATAAAGGACCAAATCAAAATTGTCTTAAATTAAAGACTAAATAGCACAATTACAAAGTATCGAATATATACTTGTAAAATCAAGATTGCCCTATACAGATATCTCTCAAATGACAATTTAGTAGTCAGGGCAAATACCATATGATAACATAAATTATTTTATCTCTCTTTCCCTTTATACATATAACAATCAAGGAATTTTCACAAAGTTAAAGAATTGAGAGAGTATACAGAGTATGATAAAGTAATGGATACAGAGAATATCAAAACTTCAATATCTTTACTTTTTGAAGAACTAGATTGCTTATGTAATTTCATATTTAAAAAAATTACGTATATAAAAATTATGGTATTTTATCAAGCTAAGATTTAGAAAATAAAAAAATAAATCCAGTGGCCTTTAAGAAATAATTTAATACATTAAAATGAAAATAATATTTAAGAATTTAAAAAAATCTTTAACTCATAAATACAATCTATTTCACTTGCAATAACTTTTAGAATTTTTAGAAAAATTATTATGACAATTTTTGTGACATAACTGAAAAAATTTGGACTATTATAATAAACATTAAAAAACATTTTTTTAAAACTAAAATTTTGTGAAAGAAAATAAAGTATAGATTCAAACTTTTGATAAGATTATTTTGTCAAAAAATATTCCAATAGTTTTGCAATATATATATATATATATATATATATATATATATATATATATATATATATATATATATATAAGTGATAAATAAGAAGGGTTATACAACTTCACTTTGATTAAATAATTAATGGTTTAATATTAATATAATATTAAAAATTATAAATACCCTCTCCTTTTTTTTCATTTTTTTTCTTTTAAAATAAGGTTAGAAATCATGAAGTTAACAAGTCTAAATTTAATACAACGTGGAATTAAAGGTAAGGACCATGCTAAAATTAAAAGAAGTAATTACCGAATAAATGAATTTTTAGATAAGAGTAACATCCTAAATTAGGATGTTCATAGCTCAAAATTGAGACGATTGTGGTAACTCTTCAAAATCTTAAAGGTTAAGTAATAAGTATATATTTTTTTTAAGTTTAAATATGCTTCAAAATTTTAAAGTTTAGGTAATAAGTATATATATATATATATTTAAATATGCTTCAAAATCTTAAAGATTAGGTAATAAGTATATATATTTTTTGTAGGTTTAAATATTTTGATATCATGAAGAAAAAACAATTATAATTGTACTAATGTTTTAAATGAAAAATATTTATTCAATTGCCTAATCACTTTGTAAGTAATTTTTAGTATTTATAATAGATCATTAGAAGTGGGACATGGATCCATATGGTTGATAAAAGAAACATTGAGTCTAACATTTGTAGGTCAAATCCTAGACTTCATTGTTTTTTATTGCATGTTAAATTTATTAATATTGATGTTAGAGACTAGGAGTATTAAAATGGGCTCAAACCCAAAAGTCAAACTGGCTCACCACATATTTGAGTTGGATTGGGTTAAAAGAGTTCAAGTAGAGTTAAAGGTGGGTTGATCCATAACCTCCAAGAGCAACCCTTTATAAATCTTTTTTCATTATGTTTTATTATAATTATTTATTATTTAATTATGTAGGTTGACACTTTGATTTTTCTAAGACTAGAATATGGTTCAATAGTATTTGAATAGTTTGGATAATTTATTTGTTTGTCAAATTGTACAAGTTAACCTTATTCTACTATTTACAATTTTTAAAAGACTAGATATTGAATCATTAGACGGTCCAAAGTCTATTTAGATGATGTAATCATCTAATAAAGTTTTGATGATAATAATGGTTTAAGTATATGTTTGTGTTTGATTATCTATGTGTCTGTTACAGTAATATTCACAGGTCTCTAAACATCAGGAATATGTACAAACAGACTGCAAATCCAGATAAGTTTTGTTCTATTGTTATTTTATTAAATTAACTTTGATTAAAACTAAAAGAAAACAAAAGTATTTTAAAATTATTTTTAAATATAAAAACAATAAATTTTTTAAATTTGTTTTGAAATATGTTATAATTTTATTTTGAGATCAAATCATTCTATGCACCTTGGTTCATGGTTTTATCAAGTTTTGCTTACAATAAACTTAATTTTATTTAACGTGTATTTTATTTACATATATGTATTTGCAAAAACTTGTTGAAATTGAGATTGGATTATTATGTTGCTATAGCTAGATACAAAAATAATTCAAAATGATTTTGCTACACACAGTTTTGATTTGATTAGTTTCTAAATTTGAAAAACAAATTAAAGTGTCTCTCACATAAATATCAATATCAGACTTTATAGCATGTTGCGGTTCAAATTTGTTTATAATGGAAATTATTCAAATGATTATGGAATACTCAAACATGATTAATTGTTTCAAATCAAATATATCTTGTGTTGTTTAAATTATTTCTATATGCAGATAAAATCAGTTTTAATGCAGAATCAAGAATAAAAGTTCTTCCCAACAGCTAGTTTCAACATTAGATGCTTAAGATTTACCTTTCAAAGATCCAACGGCTAGTTTCTACAAAATTATATATAGAGAAAAAAATCAAGTTGAAGAAAATAAGAAGCAAAAAGAGAAATACATTGTGTAATACATTGAAAAATTAGAGTATCTACCGAGTGTCTAGTGTCATTCTGCTATTAGGAGCATATAGAGTTTTGGTTGTGCGAAACCATTGAGTAATTCTTCACTATTGTGAAATAACCCTTGTGAGTTTTTATTGTTCTCTTTTTTTTAGAGTGTTTATTTCAATCTTGAGTGGTCTTGATCTCAAAGGGAGATTGAGACTAGCATAATCTAGAGATGTTTGTTTACTCGGATAACCTGGAGAGGTTTGTGTACTTGTTGTAACTTAGAGAGGTTTGTGTACTTATTGTAACATTGGGAGGTTTGTGTACTCGTTAACCTAAAAAGGTTTGTGTACTCGTTGTAACTTGGAGATGTGATAATACTTGTTCTGGTCAGTACATAAGTGAAAGCTCTAAAGAGTTTCTTAAGAAGACTGGATGTAGCTCAAGTTTGAGTGAACCAGGATAAATCTTGTGTGACTTGAATTTAATTTTACCATTGTCTTGTATGTCTTGGAATTATGTTTTGTTGTTGTTTATTTAGTATATGGAGTTTGTAGGTTCCATTCAATCTCCTTCTAGATTTAGCTGCACCTTCATAAAAAAAAAAAAATAATAAGCTCTAATATTTTACCCTAAAAAAAATCTTTTGAACTTCTGCTTTTTTTTATTATTATTCTTCTAGTCAATGAAAATGTCATTGGTCCAATTTATTGTTTTAAAGATGGTCCTTCATCAATACTTTCATACTGAGATAAAATATTGTTAAGCAATACTAATGGTTGATGTTACTGATGATTGTCAATACTTGTTTAGAAACTTTGGACTATCTTTTTGTGGATGAGTTTTGATAATAAAAAAATATAAACTTATTGTCTCATATAGTGGTTATCAACCTTCTAGTATTTCTTCAATAAAACAGTTTTCAATAGAGCTTTTAAGATCCTATTGTAAGACAATTTAATATATCATAATCATAATTGACCATCAAAGCATTTGTTAAACTCGTAATCATGCAAAAATTTATATACATAAAAATAGTTGTCTTGCATAAGTTTAAATTTGGTCCAAATAATTTAAACAGTGCATTCAACACTTAATTCGTTGTCTTGCATAAATTTAAATTTGGTCCAAATAATTTAAACATTGCATTCAACACTTAATTCTTTATTTTTATAAATAAGTGATTAATAATCAAATGATTATTAATGAACTCGAAGTAGTCTATTTCATATAACATCAATGCACATGTTTTGCCAAACATTTTTGCATATCTTATTTATTTACATCACACAATATTTATAAGGAAGTGAAATCTTCTATGCGTAGCATAGCACCTAAATTCAGAGCCATATTAAGTCATATCTACGCAAATTGGTTAAAGATTAGGTTATTGATAGCTCTAATTTTGTTCTCACATTTATAGTCTTATTATATCTCATAAGTATTTCTTCTTTTCTTATTTTTTATAATTAGTACAGATTTGTATTTTCTATAGTAAATAGAAGTTTTCATTTAAACTGTGATAATACTATATTTTTAGACTGTATTTCTGTATTTTTTTTTCAACTAGTATTAATATACTATTCTATTCATATATTTTTCAGTAGAGACTCTTTTTGATTGATTCCTTTTTCATTGAATTTCTTATTTTTAGAACTTCAATTTAGACATTTGGAACGTGACTTTTGGGGTCTAGAGCTGTTGTACATAGTTGATAGACAATCAGGAAAAAAGGGACTCTCTGGTATGAAATTTATTTGTAATATAGATCTTCTATGGACCCATTTTAGTTTTAGCTTAGACCCATTCGTTTGTAATTGATTCAAAAACGTTATGAATAGGCAAGACACATACTACATTAAGCGGGGGAGTGTTAATGAGTAGAAGCTTATATAAGTATTTGATGAATCCAACCTTAAATATAGAAGTACTTAATGAATCCATCCTTAAATAAAGATTTGAAAAAGAAAGTCTTAGCACATATAGTGTGTATGTGTGTGCGAGTTCTTATATTTTTGTATGAGTTTGTAATTTTTTTTATTTAATTGTTTGATCAATGAAAATATCACAAAATGTGTTTTAAAATATTTTTTATAAACCATTTTTAGACTAAGCAGTTATGAGATTTTTTAGAAGATTGTATGTTTGTTAAGTTTTAACATATTAAGAACTCAAAATAATCCGTTATTTTCACTTTAAGTAAAATCAACATATTAAAATAAAGTTTTAATCTATTAAAACTTACTACTGATGTTATAAATATCTATGTTTTTAAAATTTTTGAGAGACTTTTGAAAATCTGATTTTGAGAAATACAAAAATCATTCTAAGCCAAATATTCTCTATGCAAATAATCACATTTTTGGAACAAATTTTTGAAATTCTTTGGAGCACTCAAACTTGGTTAATGAAAGTTTTCCGAATTTCTAAACTTATTTTTGCTATAATTCAGGTATTTTTGTTATTTGTATTCTTTTTCATTTTTTGGATTTGACTGTAATTAGATAGGGTTTATAATTTGAGTGTTGTTGTTCTTTGTATTTTTTATTTTTATTTTTGGGGTTTGATTGTAATTAGATAGGGTTTTTAATGGATGTAAAATAATAGAGCATTACTTATTGGGTAAAACACTGAAATGATTTTTATGGAGTCAGCATAATTTTATTTTTTTACAATTTTTTATATGTTTTAATTAGGTGGTTAAATGGTCACATGGAAAGATAAAAAAAGTTGTGAATCATTCATGTTCTAATGGTGGAAAATAAAGATATATATAGTTAGAAATAAATATAATACTAGTGTGGGTATTAAGGGTTAAGAATTGATGAGGAATTTATAGACTCTTACATAATTTGGTTATAAAAGGATGTGCTTAGAAATGTAAAGAGGATAGATGAATTTTGAAAGAAAATTGAGTTTTCTCACTATATAGTGTTTTAATTTATAAGAACCCAAATGTGATCTTATTAAAGTAACATGTGGCTATCATCTCATAACTTATTATTACAAGAACTACAAAAACAGATAAGTTACTAATATAGTTTATCATTAAAAAAAATATCAAAAAAGAAGGTCTCAAAACTATATTTGAGTTCAAAAGTGGGTTATGTTTAGTAAACGTGTTAGCACCTTACTACATTTGTTCTAAGAGCTACCTTTAATTAAATCTTCAAAATGAATATAATTTTTAAAATGTCTATTTTTCTTTAAATCAGAAAAAATATATGTAAAAATAAAGAAAATATTATGGAAATTTTTTATTTCGACTAGACAAAAATTGATCTTATTTCTACATAATTCCATTTATAATGAAAAGTAACATATTACATAGTTCTTTGTATAAAAATAATCATTTGTGTCCATATACTTTTTTAATTATGATATTTTAATATTTTTAAAATGTTACATTTTTTACAATTTACGCGCATATGATAGTGCGTGTGAGCGATTATGTTTAATACATTGTTATTATAGATTTTACGTGAATTTTATTTAGAAGAAAATATATTTATTTAAAATAAATTATTATATAAAAATAATATATTAAATATAAGATAATGTGTATTATCATTCATCTACTCAAACTTTTATTTTATTATATTATATTTGTATGAATTTATTTTATATTAAATATAAGATAATTCATACAATTATATAAATATTTAAATTTATTTAAACGTATAAAAGTGATAAAAGATTTAATAAATAAATCTCTTCTCTCATGTATATATAAAAAGTATTTTAATTAATAAACACTATATATAAAATAATTTGTGTGATTATATATATATATATATATATATATATATATATATATATAAACAAACTTTTTAATATATAAAAAGATAGTGTGAATTACATAATTATATTAAAATTTATTATAAATTTTTTTATTTAAAGAGATCTATACTCATATTTAATTGAAAGTCACCCAAAATAAAAATAACAGATACTAGGTGTATAATTGTAAAGAAACAAACTTATTGATAGTAAAAGTACTACCACCCCACGTGTGTTTATGCTGCAGGAACTGTTTTAGACGTGGACATTCCAAATGAATTAATTAAAACAATATAAAAAGCACGAAACCACCACATGTAGGAAACCTAAAGAAAGAAAGCAACATACGCATAAAGTTAAATGTGCACCACAAAAACATACACACCTAACAAAAGCAGAATGGTCTAAGGAAACAGGCATAAAGTCAGGCCTCACCATGCATGCATCTCAACGCTCTTATTGTAGTATATGTTACCCGTCTAACTTTGAGTTTGGCCCTTTCAATAAGTGAAGTTACAATAAGTGAAGTTACAAGAGAAGATATTGATATAAGAAAATATGAATATTTAAAATTTTTTCTTTTAGATAAAACAAAACATACTTTTGTTTTCAATAGATATGTTTCTATCGTTTATTTTTATTAGAACTGAAGAGTATAATATTATATTCGCATATATTAACGGTAAGCTTTTCAAATTTATTTGTTTACTAAAATGAATAATGTTACAATTAATATTAAAAAAAGCAGAATTAAAGGTAATAATTCTTTGTCATTTAAATTCTTCCTGAATAAAAAACTAATGTACACTTTTTTAACAAATTGATGATTTTTTAATTTAATGCTTAACAAATTTCTACCTTAAATTTAAACATTTTTCATATTTCATTCTAATAATCTCCTTCAAGTTTTCAAACAAAATTATTATCTTAAAGGTTTTGTAAAAAATTTTGTTAGTTGGTCTGAATTGTAACATGCATTATTTTTATTTTTTCATTCTTCACTTGCTTCCTAATAAAATGAAAATGAGCACTAATATGCTTGTTCTCAGGAATCCGATTCTTTGTCAATTCAATAGTTAATTTGTTGTCAATTCATATTTCAGTTGCCTCAAGTTGTTACAAACTTAACTTGCATAATCTTTTAGTCAAATTGTATCATACACACATCAAGACGTTGTTACATATTTTGCCTCACATGTTGACAAAGTTACGATTGGCTGCTTCTTTGAGAGCCATGTGAATGTTGTATTTCTCATGTAGAACACGTATCTCGTTGAACTTTTTCAGCCATTTCCATATCAACACCAATCACTATTACATTATCCTATCAACTGGAATTCATTGTTTCTTTAGTAGAGTAGTCCGGGTGATTTTATTCCTCGAATGTATTGAGAAATTATTTTAATAGCTTTTAGGTGTGAATATCTTAGATCCTCCATGTATTGACTCACTCAACACTATACGCAATGTCTGGCCTTGTACATGTGAGATATCGTAGACTCCTTACTAAATTGTAGTATTCGCTTACATTCTCTTAATCTCCTCTCTCAAACCTAAAGAGTTTCATATTGAGTTGTATTGGAGTTGTTACCGGATTACAATCTTCCATCTTGCTTTTCTTCAAATGTCCTTGCCAGATCTCAAGACCAAGAAAATACTGCATCAATCTTAAGTTTGTCATTTCAAACTCCCTCATCATAGCATCTTAAAAATCTTCAACGACCTTCTCATTACTCCACATGAAAATGAGATCATCAACATAAAGAGCAACAAGAGGTAAATTACCTTCTTTCTTTACGTACAGAGCATGCTCACAAGGAAATTGTAAGAATTTGTTCTTTTTAAAGTATTGATTCAGGTGTTCCATACTTGAGGTTCTTGCTTCAAACCATAGAGTGTTTTCTTCAGCTTAAACACTTTACTTTCCTTTTTGAATTCCATGTATCCAAGTAGTTGCTCTGCATAAACATATTCTTTAAGGACTCCATTAAAAATGTGAATTTCACATTCATTTGATAGATTGACCACTCCAGTTGTGCAAAAAGAAGTCGAATTGTCTCCATTCTTGCAACTAGAGCAAAAACTTAATCATAATTGACTCTCCCACCTTTTGTCTGTAACCTTTTGTAACAAAGTGTGCCTTGTACCTTTCAATCTTCCCTTGAGCACTCATCTTTTTCTTATATACCCATTTTACACCTATGGTTTATATCCTTTTGGCAACTCTACCAAATTCCAGGTTTAATTTCTTTCAGTTGCTTTTATATCTTCATTCATTATAGCTTTGCACTTCTTGTCTCTTAATACCTCCTCAAAGGCAATGTTCTCTTATTCTGTAATAATCAAATCAAATGCATTTCATCGATTGAGTCATATAAATCTTGTAGGCTAGACATCTTGGGTCAACGTGACTCTTCTTCTTTATCATGAACTTGAGAAGTTATTGGAGTAATTATTGGTACAACACCCCATGACTTATTCTTTTGCCTCCATTTGGTTCTTCCAGTCCCACGTGTTTTCTTCATTCACTTTTACGTCTCAACTCTCAATCACGTTTTTTCAATTGGATCAAACAACTTAAAAGTCTTCGTCTTCTCATCATACCTCATAAACACATATTTCTTACTCTTATTATCAAGTTTGGTTTTTCTTTCGTCTGGTACATTCATATAACCGCTCGAGACTTTTTTTGGTGTTTGATTTGTCAATTTTTTATGTGGACATCAACTTTGCACATACATAGCACATTGTACTGCTTATAATGTTTCGTTTAAGAAAAAAAAGTAAACTCAAGTCTTCCTTATATAGTTGTCAATGAAAATAATAAAATACTTCTTCTCACTAAAAGACTTCAGAGTGATTGGGTAACATATGTTGATGTGAACCAGCTTGAGAAATCTCCTTACACGATATTTGTTTACAATTTTCTTGTTTCTTATTTTAAAGAATTTCATTATTCCTTTTTAGTTGTCTTTTATAATAATGTTCTATATAATTTTTGCATTCTTAAGTCTTTGTGTTTGATTAGACATTCCTAATTTCACTGTTATAACAAACATCAGACGGTATGTTAAACAATGGTTGATAGATAGTCTGATCCTAAGAAAAATCTAGTAAAATCAAATTGTGTTTAGTTTTTCAAATTCGTTTACATTCTTTTGAATTTAGGTTGCTTTAATTTGATTTTACATTCATCCATTCTTTGAATAATCTAGCATAGTTTTATTTGAATCATCTAATGTTTTAGTTTCATTAGTACAATTTTGTTCTCTAACCATTTTGATTTCAGCTTTTGAAATACAATTGTTTCAATTTCATTCTTATAGTTTTCATTCAATTATTTTACTCAATTCCAATTTATTTGAATTTTATTTCTACAATTTGATTGTTGGTAGACAATTTAATAGACGATTATCATTAGACGGTCTGCATCATTATTCAGCTTTTTTATTTTTCTATTGTCACTTTTTCTCTATTTTCATTCTTCAAATACCATCAAACCCCTAATCTTAATTAATAAAAGAAAGAGTATGATACAATGAACTTGATAAGCATGTGTTCTCAAGATTCAACCTAAGTTGGCCTTTATATTACATTTTAAGGGAGAACTTAATTTTGGTTGAAAAACTTAATGCGCATATAGCTTTATCAGTTATCAAGCACAACGATATATTATTGTTGAAGATTACATGTAACAACAATCATACGCTTAAAGACCTATATATAGGATAAAGTTGTTGGTTCTTTAAAAAAACAAGAAAATTAGTATTACAAGTTGTACGGTGTTCTAAACTTGAGTTTAATATATTCTTTGTAAGAATCCTTGTTATATAGTTTCTTTAAAAGTTGTTCTTGAAGTTTTATCTACATATTTCTTCAATGATGTCAACTCTCATTTGCTAAAAAAAAAGTTTTTATGAAATTATAAATAAAGATATATGTATTCGAGCAACACGAGAAATAAATATAATCAAAAGTGGAAGAAATTTTAGTGAGATTCCTTCATCAAAAAAGAGGAATTTGACAAGAATGTATACCTTGATAAAATACAAAATTTGATAGATCCGTTATTAAGATCTTTTACACATAAGATATTACAACGAGGAAGAATTAAAAAAACAAGAGAATATGACATAAAATAGAGAAATAATCAAAATTTCCAAATCAAATTAATTCTCAAATAGATTATGTAGTTGTTTTATGTAAAAAAATGGTTAAACAATGACTAACATTTTATTACTTTCAATTTGTGATTTCATTTTTTTATTGTTTCTAGACAAATATTTTTTAAAGTGTATAAATATTTGAATTCAAGCAAATGTATTAAATTTTTATGATGAAAATTTCACATAATATAATTAATATAAATGAGTAGTAACGTGTGTATGTGATCCATTAAAATTAAAGACAAAAGGATGACCTTAAGTTAAAAGAGAGAAAAGATAAAAGTTTGAAGGTATATGTTGCAAGATAATTCATATTATGTTGCAAGATAATTCATATCATTGATAGTTATAGTGTTGGGACATTTTATAGAAGTGAGCAGTTTACAAATGTATTCTTGAATTACTATGTCCTATTTGTAATGTTATATGACAGTTAACATTTCAAAAATAAAAAATCTCTTCTTCGTGTTAATATTGCTTAATCGTTATATATGTGCTACAATTTATTTTCTTTGATCCGCAACGTTTTTGTAATTATTTCTCGATTCCTTCACCCATTCTTCGATCTTTTCCTTCAAATTCCTCTCGAACTAATTTTTCTTCATTGTGATTGACTTTTTGAAAAATACTTTGAAATAGGTTTCTTCAATTTATATCTCTCAATATTTTTTTCGCCATGCATAATGTTTGTCTTCTTAATTTTTTATATTTTACTTCTCATATTCTATTTAAATCTCGGAGTAGATTTATTTTATCCTAAGATTAATTAATAGAAACAATTTTAAACAATTAAGTAATAGAGTTAGGTAATTAACATCAACCATATTTTTTTTTTCAATTCTCCCTGATTTTGTTCTACGAAATGAGTTGCTTAGAGGTTATTAAGTCTCTTACCAAATTTGTTGGTAAAATAGAAAAATCAATAATAAAACGCACAAGATATTATATAATAAAATATTTTTTAAGTTTATTAACAAGTAAGTATTATACATTAGTACTAAAGTATAATATGAAATATTCAATTGTTTCATCGTAACTCCTCATTGTTTTTTATTATTTTAGTTAAATCTGTCGAAGAATCAAATGTTATTAAAACTAAATCCAATATATATTAAAGTGCTCACTTTTAGTATACATATAATTTACATTATATGAACGTTTAATTAGTAGTAGATTTAAAGAAAAAAAAAAGTATTTAGTCAAAGTTACTACAACCCATTTTAACCTATTTTATTACATAAATCCTTAAATAAACATATAAAAAATAGCTTATTATCACAGTAAGTTACAGTCACAGCTCAAGCATAGCTGTTCACCGACCAAATCCTACCCCACTTTCAAATCTCATAATCTAAATAAATAATAAAAAAAAATCTACAACACATCCTAAGAAATACCCATTAATGTAACGTTGTTATCCTATGTCCAGCAAGCACATCAAGAAATCACCATGACACCCAACATACTCATTAATTATAAGCTTAATTTTTAAGCTTTAAGTTACTTTTTCAACTTTTGTTAAAAAAATTCACTAATTATAAACCTTTTCTAATAATATCTTTTTCATTGAATTCTTCCCACACTCAATCTTATTATTTAGAAGTAAAAAAAAAAAAAAAAAAAAAAACACAACACTACTCATTTATATTAATGAATGATGTCGATATGTTTTCCAACTTTTGAAGTTTTTATTCACTAAGGGTTAGTGTCCTCTTATTTAACTTTATTATGTGTGACTTACACAACTCATGAAGAAAAAGAGAGAAGTATACGAGGGACAGCCAATGGACAACATATTCCCTGGCCTAATTTTTGAAATAAAATATGATTTAATTATTTTCTGTTATTAGACTTATCTATTACTTAGTTTATCTTTCATTGTTATACTCCATCGATTATTTACACATTCTTTTATTTTCAGTTTAACAATTAGTTTATTATCTTTTATGTTTATCAATATTCATGTAAATCCTTTATAATGATATTAAAATTATTATTCTTAGATTTGAGAATAATGGTAATTTCGCTTTTTTCGAAAAAGTTTAACAATGATCATTGATATAAGTGTTTTTCTAATAAAGATTACAGTTTTAATTGCTTCATTGTTTCATTATTGTTGTTACTTATTCATTTACTATTTCAAATTTAAGTTTTTCTTTAAATTTTAATCATGAGTTTGTGAAAATCCTTTTAAATGCAAGGATTTTATGCTGTGAAATTTCCCATGCAATGAAAAAAAAATTAAGTTGTTGTTTCAAAAATATTTTTGATTTTTTGTTGTTTTTTTATTAGTTGATTGAAAGTTGTTACTTAATTTTATAATTAATGTCACAGTCAAGGAATATAATTCAGTTGATTGAGCTGTGTGACAATAAATTGATGTAAAATTCTCGTTTCTTTCTTACCCAAAAAAAAAAAATCACATTCTCACAAAACATAACATCAATATATAGTGATGTTCAAATAAATTATTTTTTATTTAAAATAAATTAATTGTACGTATTTAAAAAATTTGTAAATATCTACGGCGTTTATATAATCCTTTGTTGATTAAAATAAAACAATTTTATGTGTTAATTAAAAAATTGAGTAAATTCTCCAATGTTATATCTAATATATTCCCAAAATTTTGTACGAGTTTGAATTAAAAACTATAACTTCCTTTTTAATAAAAATAATTAGACTTAAAATTATATATACTTTTTTAAGCTAGTAGTAAGAAATTAATGCTTTAAGAGTATTAGTTTTCTAAATAAATGTTTTTAATATACAAACTAGGAACTGAATCACTAAACACATCCGGTATACACTATTTTCGCATCAAAATGTTATTTAATATAAAGTAACATATAACTATACTTTTTATAATAATATTGATACCAATTATTCATAATACAATATTAACATCATATAAGATTCTGAACACACAGCATATGAGTGCTTAACATATTGTTATATACCGATTAATTTTACAAACATTCAATTTAATTAAACTTACATTTCACAGTTTAAAATTTAATTTTATATTAAAAAATATAAAATAGTCATGAAGATTATTAATTCGAGTTACATATTTAGGGTAAACAAATACAAAAATTAACAACCCAATTGCTTTTACTAATTTCTATTTAGTTAAATTAACAATTTGTTACTTAACAAATAATAATGATAGATAAGAGATTGATCAATGTTTTTTTTTTTTGTTAGCTAGTTTAATTATTTGATTATTACTTTGACATTTTTATATTTGTAAAAATTTATTATTATAAAAATTGGTTTAAATTTGTATATTTGTGTGACGGGTCTAACTATCAGCACCCAAAGAAAGCTCACTTTGCAACTTTATTTTACATTTCAAAATACCCTTTCCGGAAAGTGGAAAAATGATGTAGGGTAGTTTTATGGGGTGTATAAAGAAATAGCCTTGCATTCAAGAAAGGGCCTGGGAGGCTTGGCCCAATAAGCAACAACTAATAGTATTATGATAGATACCTCGTCTTAAAAAAAAATAATGTATCCTTAGAATTTAATCATTATCTATTCTCAGTTTAAAATATTTTACATTACTAACAGATGAAATTAATTATTGATATAATTTTTATAATAGTTTTTTTTCAGTAGTTAATAAATTTATCATATCATATCATATATAATATATAATAAGTTACAATTGAATAATAATATAAAATTATTATATATTTAATTTAATTACATATTTTATCACTTAATTATTATATTTTTGTTTCCTGTTTAAGAGTTATTGTTGTATTCTATAATTTAAAAATCTTTCAAATTAAATAATTTAACATTATAATTTATATTCAGTACAATTATACGTCATACTATTTAAAATTAATTGTAAAATTAAGATTATACTATATGTATTTATAATAGATTGAATTTTAGATATCACAATAAGTAAAATAACATCCTACTAAAAAAATTAGATCGTATAGTTTAGAATTATAATTTTAATTTTTGGACCGTGAAAGGTATAAGTTATTTTTAGAACACAAATTTGTAAATATAATTATGAACTTCAATTATTAAATCCAAAACATAGATTAATTCATAATATATTTTATATATTCTGAATTATATAATTTACAAAATATATTTTAAATTATATAATTATTGTACTATACGGTCATTCTAGAATATAACGCCCGACAATTACTCGTGAAACTCTTTGTAGTCTAATGATTACTCAGCTTGGAAAGTTAGTGTACCATATGACCATTAGAGAGTATGGCCAACAACATTCACTCATGAAAATTCTTTATACTCTAACGACTACTCGAGTTTGGGAGGCTAGTGTACTATGCGACCATTTAAGAGCATGACGGTCTTCAAGACGACAAGTTGTCAACCGCATCCGCGAGCTGTTTACTACAAAATACACATAGGCCAACAAGTATTCGACTACTTCCAACGAACTAGTCTCTCCATCTCCCATTGGGAACAAGCACCTAACATCTGACAGACAGTAAACAGATTCCAATTGATAGCGCACTTCCATCTGACAAGAGTGAGGTTGAGTAAACTACACATCTTCCTCTAACACAACATGCAGAAGAGGGGTAACACCTCTAATAGGAGAGAGACTACACACCTTATCATAACACAACATGTAGAAAAGAGGTAACACCTCTGACAGGAGAGACTACACACCTTCTCCGTACACAGCATGCAGAAAAAGGGTAACACCTCTGACAGGAGAGACTATACATCTTCCCCTAGCTAAGAAAACAATCATTACACATGTTAGTATAAATAGTGAACAAGAGAAGAAAGAAAGGTATGTTTTTCCATCCCAGTTCATACTGTTAAACTCTGATAACTGAATACTGACTTGAGTGTTGAAGTGTCTTCTGCAGGTACCTCCCCCATCATCCCAGATACTAGAGATCAGAGATTCACAAAGAGACAAGCACAGTTGACACCTTGAAGTCTTGTTCTCAATCTCAAGACTTCATAACAACATTTATTATTCTCGGTGTAAGAACAATTATAATTCAAAACTAAATTACATGGATAAACTTGTAGGGTACCTCGTTGACTTAATGTACCTCAAACTCAAAAAATAAAAATAAAACTCATTAACTAAGAAGTAAAATAAAATGAAATATTAAAACTAATAATTTGAGAAAATATTAAAACCTTAGTCCATTTGAGAAAGCTTCCTTCGAATGTCAATTTTAAGAAGAAAAAGAAATACAAAGGTTTGAGATTGTTGACGATAGTGGCATCAAAGTTACACTTCACTTGAGTCCATTTTCACCGTCATGGAAAGTATATGATTGTCTGTGTTTCTCGGAAAATATAAGAATTAAAATGCTTTTCACCCAAAAAAGAAGAAAATCAATCAATAGTTTTGAATTGTTTAGAAGTTAAGAGAAGAAAATCAATCAATAGTTTTGAATTGTTTAGAAGTTAAGAGGAATAATAATTTATCAAAACTACCTATTTTATTTTATCAAGATGTTATTTAAGAACAACATCGAGAAATCCATGCAATTCAAATTCCACAATAGTTAAAATAAATATAACATGCTACGTATATAGAAATACGAGTTCACGACAATTAATATTATATAGAAAATGTGTAATTTTTTTTTCAACTCTTTTATGTGTATCGATCTCATCATATAAAATGTGTGGTTGATAATTTCTTCAACCAAAAGCAAAGCTCGAATAATTTTCAATTTATGATTAAAAATAGAATATGATTTATAGATGAAGACAACTCATTGCTAGTAAAAGAAAGATGGGTGTTTAATTTTATAACTTGAGTTATTCGCAAGTCTTTAATGAGTGTTTCCTGAATCCAGTGTCTGATTCCCTTGACCCCAATTTGGGGAACTATCCCTTCATCTTTTAATAATTATTAAAAAAAAAAATAGATGAATGATTTAAACTTTATACGCATGGCATTTGAATATAGAGTTTGACCAAGAGTCCAACTTCAAGTCCTTAACTCTATCATTTTTATGACCACTTTTTATTTATATTTATTTTACTAACTCAATTGTTGAAATTTATTATCGATTCACATTGTACCTTTTATACATAATTCAACTTACAAAATCAGTTCATGAAATCAGTTTTTTATTACATTTATATCTTATATTTTGATCTTATTTTTATTTGATTTGAAATTTTCAACCCCTGTTATAAAATTATTGTTTTTGTTCGAATTTTATTTTATGTTAAATTACCCTTTGTTTATAAAAAAAAAAAAAAATAGTCTAGGGTAAGTCTATTTGTGACTAACAAAAATTAAACTATTAGTATGAATACAATGGGGGAACAAATCTCTCCTCTTGTTTCTCAAAACAAAATTCTTTTAACTAGTTTATAAATTAAGAAAAAATTAAACAAGAATTTAAAAGTTTAATGTTGCTGATAACATTAATCTAAAATTCAAATAAAAATGTAAATTAATTATTTTAAACGACTTTAATAAAATTACTCAAAAATTTTAAATTTTTTTATCATTACGGTTTCTATATATAGTAGTATGATGTATTATATTACTAATAGACAGTTTTGTTAATGTAGAATATGATAAATATATTAGAACATCAACGTTAATACAATTTTTGTGTATAATGATAATTACAATCTTAAAACCTATGACATTGTGCAGCAAACTATTCAATCTCCTATCCTACAATTAATTAGGCGTTGATCACGTGGTTCTATATTGAATATCAGTATAATGATCATATTTTAAATATGAAGCCACAAAATTTATATCAATGGTTTATTTTTGAAAACACAAAATATTGTATTAACAAAAGCAATTTTATGTTTATATTTTTTTTATTTTTAATAACTATTTTTTAATATTCTATGACAAAATTAATTTTGTTTCATATATATCGAAAATTCTAAATAAACGTATTAAAGTACAACATAATTTATTGAAATTATGGTAACACTGACTATTAGACTCATTTATCTCTGTTATGAAGGTTCTGTGTCTCCACTAGATATCCAAAAGTGGTTTTGCTTATATATATATAAAGTTAGGTGTCTTCGTAATCCCTTTAATAAGTGGAAATGAGTAAGTTGGAAGCAACATTGAGATAAGTTGTATAACACTCATGCACACGATGGGCATCAATATTTTTCTTCCACTTACCATGCTTTAAATGCACGCCCATATCTTATGGCTTATTATAGGTATAAATATAAGATGAGTTGCATTAATTTATTTGGGAAGGTTTTAAGTACTTCATTCAAACTTTGACCACACCTCAATCTACCAAACAAAACCAATCTCAATTGCCCAATTACCATTCATAGTTAAGCAATTTATGCTGAGATTGTTAACATTCTAGTACATATATGTTTATTTACATTTTCAAGAAATAGTTTTTCCTTTGTTTTTTCTATAACATATAAGAAGGAAATCAATTTAAAATAGCACTTTGACTTTGTTCCAAAGGAAAACAGGAATTAAAATAAATATAAAAATAATATGTTTGAAATATTGGGTTGGAAATAACCTTTAGTTTTTTCACCTTATACTATCAAATCAGTTCATCCTTTTCCTTTACTTAAATTTTCTTAATGTAGTTAAAAAATTACATACCCACAAAAATGTAGAGATAAAATATTGGATTTAAAGTTTCTTTTATAGACGTGAGCGTTCATATTAGACACTCACCATGGACGGTTTCAAACAAAATCTGCCCATTCCTTAAAAAGTACTACTGTGGTGGAATTTAATATATTATAAGGATTAATTAAGTTCATTAACATTGTAATATTGTCATATCACAATCTTTTAATTTTTTTTATTAAATCTCGTTACATCACATATGTTTAAGATTTGATAGTATTTTTAATTGTTTAGTGGCAGATGTTATGATTTATTTTGATATATTTAATAGTTATATATTATTTAGACCTCTGACTATAGATAATTTAAGTAGATATTCTTCTTTTTTATATTTTGAAGTGCTTTTTGAGGATAAAATTATGAGAAATTTCAGAATGACCAATACGTTGAATGTGATGAAGGATCTGACGATCTCTATATCAATAAACTTAAAATCGGAATAGTGACAGCATAGGTAAGAATGAAAAAATAATCCTAAATATAAATCTTTACCTTTTTTATAATTCAGGAACATATTTTAGTACATCTAATAATAATTTTACGAGTTAAAGTCAAAGATAATATTAATACTAAAAATATTTTTTTTGCTTTAATAATTTAGGACGTCTTTTAGAAATAAAATTGTAACAAAATTCTAAATTTAAAATAAGATAATACATCAAATGTGATTCTTAATTCTAATAATACTATCTTAACAAACATGATATTCAAACGTTAAGTGGTTAAGTCACAATTAAATAATAATAATTAAATAATTACATTTTTTTAAGTAAAATGGATTACATCGTACTTATTAGTTATAACCTTTTGTTTAATGAGAAGCATATGATCTAATAGTGATAATTTTTTATCTTTTTATTTTAATAATAAAAATATTATTTAAAACTTAAAATTTTATATAATATATAGTAAAAGATACCTAAAATCATAAGTTTAAGTAGTAACTATTATTAAAATGGTGACACATGTGAGATGGCTTAAAAAGTGTTGCACCTCAAAGTGTGGGCATGGCTTTAGAGAGAGGTGAATATTGAAAAAATAAAAATGGATGGACGTAAATAGGGGACCACGCAGCAATCCACACTGGTGATGTTGCTATGAACGTCGTAGGAGTTTGATTTGGACAAAATAATAGCGAATACACGTGGTGAGCAAGTGTATGAACAGAGTGGAAAGTGAGTTCAATTATTAGTCAAAGGATTAGACTACATTATCTTTTCTCTTAAAAAAGATAGATTAGACGAATCAAGCACAAAGATTATTCTTACTTAGGTCGAATCACAACGCCAACTACTCTTTGCTTACTTTCCACACTTATCTTCTCACTCCACACACACTTTCCTACGTGGGACACCCTGCCATTGGAAATGTCTCCCAGTTTGTAACTTGTTTTTGCTACAACCATTTTATTTAAATAATAAATATATGTAGAGTTCTTCCCCTGTGTTTGATTCATGTTTACTATATATTATTAGATTTACATGACAAAGCTTTCAGTATCAATAGATTATAAAATTTCCTACAGGTAATTTTTTTTATCGGCAGAACTCCCTAAAGGTGATAACATAATACTTTAAAATTATATAAATTTATGTGAAATATATATATATATATATATATATATATATATATATATATATATATATTTGATTTTTTTTATT
>Ga0209700_103284_pt1 | contig 31230 bp, 30 predicted proteins | sample SiratroredBW_FD_187528 | JGI IMG/M metagenome (GOLD analysis project Ga0209700, IMG submission 187528) | Root nodule microbial communities of legume samples collected from California, USA - Siratro red BW (SPAdes) (version 2) | ecosystem: Host-associated > Plants > Roots > Nodule | place: USA...
TTTTTTTTTTTTTTTTTTTTTTTTGAGTTCTTGGTTCTTTCTAGAGAGGTAAGAATGCCTACCTTTTCTTCTAATAGTGGTTTTTCGGGCTTGGAGGAGTTTTTTAGATCTAAGAGTTTGGACGATGAGCGTATGCATCCAAGTGATGAGGAATTGATGTTCTAGTATGATTTCGATAATTCTTAGAACATAGGTTATATTTTCAAGTTTGACCGAGAGGTTTTCGATGAGATGGGGTCGAATGGCAATAAGGTTGACCATACCAAACGTGGTTTTGGAGGAGGTTGAGGAGCAAGCCAAGAATGGCCTATGGAAGAAGAAAATCGTTGAGAGACTGGTTATTTGTTGAGCATCTTCAATTCTTTTGATGTCCTTTTTATGTTTATCAAGCTTGAATATGAATGTTGCATATATCCTTGATGTACTGACATTTGCTTACAGGGCAGATAACTAAGTAAAATGGAAAAGTTCATTGTGCTAAGATATTGGTGAAGAAAATAGTTTTAGCTCGTGCTCCAAGAGGTCATGATGTTGACTTATACTTTTATCTTTAACAAATCTCTTTGGTCAAACGAATGATAGTGGACATTTCCTACAACATAGAATAAATATACAAATATTTATTGAACTATGAGGTTAGGTTAGACTATGTGTGTATTGTCTAATGTTATATGCATGCTTCATTTGATGTTATATGTGCCTTATTAGATTGAAGAACAACATAATGTTGTATCATTTATTAAACAAAACACTTGCATCCTATATGATCTGTTTATTGGAAGCATTCGTCTTATAAACGATGCATGATTCATTTTTCATGCTTCGTGGTTTTTAAAACTTAATCAAAATTATAAGGTGTTGGATTTTTCCTTAGCAGAACTTAACATCCCTATTAGACACATCTTGGAATATCATGCAATATAACAAGCTCTTTAAAAAAAAGTCTTAAGATATAGCTAGAATCATCCACTGTGTGCCATGATATAAAATGAGTCATTTTATTGAAATGATAGATTATACCATAAAGATAGAATTAAAGCCCCTTTTGATTCTTGGGAGACCAAGCACAAAATTTACAGTAATGTCAACATAAAGGGTGCTAGCTATGGAGAGGGGAGTGTAAACTCCATGAAGCATAACTTTAGACTTAGCTTAAAGACAAGCTACATATCTAGAGAAAATCCTTTGAACATCCACTCTCATATGTGGCCAACAAAATTTATTTTTAAAGAAAGTAAGAGTTTGATTAACTTCAAAATTGTCCATGAGACCTCTCTCATGACTTTCTCTCACAAGTAGTTTCCTGATGGATCCTTAGGATGTCAAAGGTTTCCATTTTATGAAGATACCCCTAAACAATGTACAATTCATCAAGAGTCTTTTTGAGACAACTTGCATAAGCGGTTTGTAAATCTATGTCATGTTCATACAACTCCTTTATGTTATGAAATCCTAGAGTTTGAGAGCCCAAATAAACGAGTAATGTATGTGTCCTAGATAAAGCATCAACAACTATATTACTTTTACCTTTTTTGTATTTAATAATATAAGGAAATTGTTCTAAAAATTTCACCCACTTAGCATGTTTAATCACAAAGTAATGCTTCATGTTTTTTTAGAGTATAAAGATCCTTGTCATAGGTGAGATAATTTAAGGTGTCTAAAGAATTTTTTAGTAAAATCTTTTCTTTAAGGTTATTAGATTGTCTGACAATGCTAGATTGTCTTATTGAACCATCTAGTCTCAAAGCGTCTACTAAGAGTTTGACTGTCTAATGAAACTGTGTAGTGGCTACTCTATCATGAAATGGGAAGTCTTATTCATGTGCCTTCCACATTAGTTTTAGGCATGTTTCATGTGTGTCAGTTATAACAATATTTGCTCTATAAATAAGATTGATGAATACAATTTTACTCACACTTAGAAGCTTTAATCATAATGTTCGTAGACTGTAATAAATATAAATCCACTTCTTTAATTAAGATTCATCTAATTGGCTTTCTTTGGACCTTAACTATTATTTCTACTAATATTGTATATTTAGTGAAGTGGATTGTCGAACAGTTACAAGCATTAGACAATCTGACTAGACGACCTAGTGATTATTGGGAGTAGATATTCTAGTGACTCATTTGAGCACCATAACAATATCAAGATTTATGAAGACGAAGTTGTAGAAAAATTATGCTGTAAACACTAAAAGGACTAGATGATCTCACTAAACGGTCCCTCTAGACAACATCATTAAATGATCTTCCCATAGCGTCTACTATTGAGTGCACCATTCTTAAATAAAGGAGAAACTGATTAAATGACTTGGTTACCTTCTAAAGAAGCAAGCTTTAATTCTACACAGATATTCTACAAAGATACTCTCTTAATTTCTACAAATAAAGATCCTCTATTTTACCCTATTTTTTATGTGTTGGAGAGAGGATGATCTCATCCAATTATTCTACAAAATGTCTCATAGCAGATTCAATTGTACTGGGTTTGATTGAATAAGAACCCAATACACGTATCTGGAACAGGAATTGAAAACAAAATACCTGAAAGAAAAGCAAGAACAAAAATCTGCAACTTAACTGGAAAAAAGATATTCATATGTTAATTTATGACATAGAAGGAAACAACTAATAATTTCAAGAACAATATCCGAGACATGATTTTGAGAGAAATTTGGAGAGAAAGGAGATTTTAAATAAAGATTTTAGAGGCAAAAGGGGGGAGGCTAAATAGCACACTCCAAACCTAGTTTTATTTTATTTTTGTAACTATTTTACTTTTCTCTTCCACATGGAAGACTAAAACTCTTTGGGTTGATTCTCTTATGATTTTCCATTAAATCTGAGATTCTGTTGAATAATGTTTTGTTCTTTAATTTTTTTAGCAACTTATGCTTTGTTGTTGGCCTTTTTGAAATCTATTTTCTAGAAAAGTAATTGCTTTTGAACATTTGTTGAAAATTTGGTTGTTTTCCTTTAGTTAGAGTTCTTGGTTAATTTGCTTTATCTAATCAATCTCTTATACACTTAGTCAAGAGGTAGAAGGTAAACATCCCATTGAGTAGACACTTAGAGACAAAGTGAGATAATGAATATATGAGTAGATACTTATTTACTCCAATAAGATTTTGTTGAATTTGATTTATGCTTGTTTGAATAAGTTTAAATCTGTGTGAGAATTGAAGTATGATAATCATAGTATAACCAACAAGGAATGCATGATGAATGAACTTGGAAGTCAATCTGCTTCCTTGGATGTTTTTGCATTGTCTACTACATTTTCCTGCACAAAAATCTTCAAATCACCCCTTTACTGTTATTACTAACTTTCACTTCTTATAAATAAGTTTTGAACATTGATTAACTGCATTTACTATTGGACTCATTGAGAGACGACTTTGGATTATCTTACTGTATCTATACGATCATCTCTTTGGTGTTAGATGGTCTATCACTACATTAGATAATCTAAACTAAAAACACATTTAATTTTCTTGCAAAACAAGCACGATCAAATTTGACATCATTTCTCAGGTATCTAATTTTAATTTGGTTTTCAATTTTCTTATTTATCTACAAAGTTTATGTGGCTTATTTTTATTTTTTGCATATCTAACTCTATTTTCTTTTGTTCATTCTATTTAATTAGTTTTTTGAATTATTGCAATGATCACATTATAAAAAAAGAGAAAAAAAAGAAAGAAATAAAATTGTTTCAAGTGTCTAATTGTTTAGTCTACTTAATCTTTCTGCCGATAGACAGTGATAAAGTGCCTAATTGTTTTTCATCACCATTTTTTTCTAATTTTACTTTGTGAAGATGGATTTAGCTTCTATGACTAACCAACTTTAATATTATTCTTCACAATAAAATCATTATGAAATGCATTGTGAGTCCTACTTTCAACAACCACTACAACCTTATAAGCCATATCAGGCTTGTTTTCAGTAACACTATTATAATGAGTGTGTCAACACCCAATTTTGTCCGGATAATCTTTTAAATTAAAAATACGATAATAAAATAAATAAAGAAATGAAAAAAATGAAAAATGAATAAATAAAAAATTTTGAATTTTTCCATTACAAAAAAATAATTAATAATAAAAAACGAAAATAACAAAACAAATAAATAAAAAATATATATAAATTGAAACAACGGAACCTAAAAAGAAAATAATAAATAATAAAAAATAACAAGAAAAGAAAATTATTTTCAAATTGTTTCCTTCATTTGCACGTTCAAGATAATAAAAATAATAATAAAAAGAATGAGTCAACTGAAGTACTATCCCATATTCCTTAACTCCACGTATTGTTTTATTTTAAAAAAAATAAAATATATATATATATATATATATATATATATATATATAAAATAATAATTTTGAAACTACTCAGATAAAACCCACTTCCTCCACTACATAAAAATAAAATTAATAATAATAATAAATTATGACCTTTTTGAAATGGCTTAATCCCTCATTCCTGGGTAGATTCATCTTTAATATTAAATAATATTTTTTTAAAAAAATAATAAACAATAAGAATAGGTCAAAGAGTGATAGCTGCTCTGAACTACCTTCATTTTAAAAAAAAATAATAACGAAAATAAGAAAAAGAAAAAAGATATATATTAAGAAAAAAAGAAAAAAATAAAGGATTTCACGGACAGATATACGGAGAGGAGAAAGAGGAGTATGTTTTTATTTTTGCTCATTTTTTGAGTTTCACTAGACATTCATATTCATTGCATAAAATAAGAAAAAACCTACAAATTATTCCTATTGCATCAACACGTATTTCAACGTACACATGATTCCACCACTTCTCTGCATTGTGTTTTCATCACCACCTCCCTCTTCGGGATCCTCACGCCACACTTGTATGTAACACCCTTTACACTCCATAACCCCTGTCACTTCCCTCAATGTCACTGTCACACAAGATGGCAGTGGAGATTTCAAAACCATCTCTGAAGCCTTGGCTGCCATCCAAACACCGTACGAGGGAAGGTACGTGGTTTATGTTAAAGCTAGAATTTACGATGAGACCGTGACAGTGACAAAGCAATTGACAAACCTAACCATGTATGGTGATGGAGGTGACAAGAGTATCATCACTGGCAACAGAAATTTCGTCGATGGAGTCAGAACTTTCCAAACTTCATCATTTGTGGTACTTGGAGATGGATTCATGGCCAAAGAAATGCAGTTCAGAAACACTGCTGGAGTAGAGAAGCATCAAGCAGTGGCTGCAAGAGTGCAAGTCGATCAAGCAATGTTTTACAACTGCGTCTTTAACGGTTACCAAGACACTCTCTACGTTGGGGGTGTCTGTTGCTGCACTTAGTAGAGTTCATCCAGAGTCTGTTGCATTTTTCACTACAACTGCACGAAAGCCGGTCGAAGAACAAGGAGCAAGTGCCCTTGCAGCTGCTCTGGCACAAATGAGTGGATTCTGTAAACCACCATCCTATCTGTCACTGGGTTTCTTTCTGACGTTTATTCTCCATCTGCCGATGGAGTTGGAAAAATACATTTAACTTCAGATGAGAGGATTAAAGGATCTATTTCGAAATTTGGATTCATTGTGTTCTGAAGGAAAGCTACCAGAGTCTTTATTTGATTCCGAGGGAGAGATTGTCAGTGAGGATATATCCTGTGCAAAATGCTACTCCAAAGAGTTGAGCTCTAACAATGATTTAATTCTCCGTGATGGTGTCTGTGACCGTGGCTTTCACCAGCTCTGTTCGAATCCTCCGTTGTTAACTGAAGACATTCCACCTGGTGATGAGGGTTGGCTATGCCCTGGATGTGATTGCAAAGACGACTGCATGGACCTTATTAATGACTCCTTTGGAACAAGTCTCACTATTAGTGACGCCTGGGAGAAGATTTTTCCTGAAGCAGCAGCTGCTTTGGAGTATATTTCTGAATGGACTCCTCCTAAGGAAAATGGGCCAGCTAGTCCTTCTGATCACGACGTTGCTATGGCTGATGCATGCAGTGCCTCAGTTAATAAGGTCTCAACAAGTACTAGAGGTGCAAGTTTCATTGAAGGGATTTCCAAATCATCATATATGAAGCATGCACCTGACATTAAAGGTTCCGCTGTTAAGGTTCTAAATTGCCACGAGTCTGCCATATGCATCTTAGCACCTTTGAGATATGCTATTGTCTATGGGTGTTCAGATGCAACAATAGTTCTAGGTGCAGTAGGCAAGGCTGTTAGAGTAGAACATTGTGAGAGAGTTCGTGTAATCATAGCAACAAAACATATTTGCATTGCTAATTGTCGGGAATGTGTTTTCTTTTTGGGAGTGAATCAGCAACCTCTTATTGTTGGTGATAACCATAAGCTGCAGGAGGCTCCCTATAATACTTTTTATTCCCATTTGGAGGAGCATATGGATGAAGTTGGAATTGTGCCCACAGTTAGCCGATGGGATGAGCCTCTAGCATTGGGCATGGTTGATCCGCATGATTCATTATCTCATCCAGCTGGTGTCTCTTAATGTTCAAGTTGAGTCTGCTATGCGAGTGAACCCAGATCAGTTCACTTATTTTGTGATTCCAAACTGGTTTGGAGGAGAATGTGGGTGATTATTTATTAGCTGGTCAATATCCATTGATCAGGGTTTAGTTTGCTAAAATGTCATAAATGGTTGCTCCAATAAAGTTCTATCTACACCCCATATTTCAATCTGTACTGCCATCAGAACATGGGCTCATTTTGTTAACCAATGCTCTTGTTGTTCGCATTTCACACAGCACCCAAAAATACCCAAAACAGTCCCCATGCATCACCTAAAACTCACATATTTAAGCTTTGCATTGTCACGAATTCATTCAGTCATGTTCTATTTTTGCATGCATGATTCCGCTAAAATTAAAGTGTCAATTCTATGTTGCCTATAACTGTTGCATGTTATTTTTCAACACCGGATTTGGTATATACCTCAATTCTCAAAGCCCAGGCTTTAAACCTGACATTGTTATCCAAAGCCCAGGCTTTAAACCTGGCACTGTATCTCAAAGCCCAGGCTTTACACCTGGCACTAAGCCTAGGCTTTACACCTGGCATTGTATCTCAAAGCCCAGGCTTTAAACCTGACACTGTTTCTTTAAGCCCAGGCTTTAAACCTGGCACAGCTATCCAAAGCCCAGGCTTTAAACCTGGCACTGACGCCACTCATTTACCCTATTTTCAAACACAAGCTTTCAAAAATTTCAAAAAAAATATCAAACCAACCAACAATCTTACCAATCAAAGAACTACGTAACCCTGATTCTCTATCCTTGATAGAGATACGTAGGAGCGAGGTCAAATCCTTGTCGGGCTCTTTCAAAACAAATACTTTTGTTTGTTATTATTTGCATTCTATTTCTTTTCTTGCAAAAAATAAATATTTCAAAAAATCACGCTCTTTTATTTTACTTATTTAATTAAAGGTACCGTCTTAGGACGAACGTTGTGGGGTGCTAGTACCTTCCTCACACGTAACCGACTCCCGAACTCTAAATCCGGTTTTGCGAACTTGCCTTATCTTTGTTTTTGGTTTTCCATAGTATTTCTTAATAAACTATGGTGGCGACTCCACGATTTGAAAAATTAAAATTATTTTTGTTCGCTGTCCCCGTCGAGACCCCGGTTGCGACAGAGTGCGAATAAAGTCGACAATCTTTCCAACAATTAACATCTTTAATGGAGCTTCAAAGGCAAATGGGTGAAAATATAATGAAATCTCAACAAATTATAAAGGCTAGTCTTATAAGATTAGAAGAGCAAGTTGGTCAATTTGCTAGATAAGTTAAATAACTTGTTGAGAGGAAACTTCTGAAGACATGGGAGACTGAACTATGACTGAAACTTTTGTTGAGCAAGAATTGAATTCACTTTATGATTCTAATTCAGATTTTGCTTTAGTAAAATTTTAGAATTTAATATAGATTGTACTTGTGATTCTGATATATGTGATGAGATTAATTCTCCATACCTTCAGTTTTCATCTCACTCATATGTACAAACCTTCTACTAAGCATAAATCCTCCTCTAAGTATAAACCTTTTCTAAAGGAGGAGACTGTAGTAGCTATTGACACAAGCATGCTTTCCATACTTTCATTGCCATCTACACAATAGCCAGAGGATGACAATGAGCTTTTGTTTCTAGATGGTGAGATAGACAAGTCATATCGTTTGATGGATTATTTGATGGTGTAGACTATAATAATTGTTGTGATGTTTCTATATGTAAAACATATAATAAAATAACTGAAGCTATATCGGTTGATGATACAATATATATGTCCCAACATTATCTGATAAACCAAAGTGTATAGATGCAACTATTCATACAGTTAAACCAATTGTTCTTCAGGTTACTGAGAATTTTGAACCACTACCATCTATCCAACTACCACTAAAGGAGATGAAACCATTCTTTATCCTTGATTTAAGTTATTCTAGCACTAACTACACTTGTGATTTATGTTGCGATTCATTTGTATGTAACACATGTGCTAATATGAATTATCTTTTAGCTACTGATTGTGCAAATTGTGATACAGGGTCTGATATAGATTTACTAGTAGAGTTACTTGAATTAGAATGTACATATTTCATCACAATAATTCCTGAAAACATTGCCTTAGTTTCTAATGTGCAACAAAATTCAGTGCAGGTGAAGCAAACACTACAAGTTATCCATGTAGACAATGACAAATTAGAAAAAGATGACATTGTCTTCTCAATCCAAGGTTTTCACTAGACACCAGTTGCCCAACCACCACCACCTCCTAAGGTAGCACTCATTCCGTTACCTACCACACCTGAACTGTCTACCGTATCTAGACCATCAAATCAACCCCTTCACACTATCCTACGTAGTTTGCACCATCTTCACTCGCAATTGAGCATAACCTTAAATTCTCAAACTTTGTCTCTATCGATCACTTATTGCACACCTTCCCACCCACAGACAATCCCATACCAAACGACCCAATATGAGTCACTCCCAAAAATTACTCTTCATACCTAGGCGTCTATCCATGAAAGCCTTTCTACCACCTCATCTGCCCCCCTGAAACCTTCCAGTCTTACCTTGTTGGGTTGAGATTTCTTATAGTAGATGTTTCTAATGCTTCACCATATACACCAAGTTCTGTATGCCTTGGTCAAACCTTCCAACAAACATCGTCTTTGCATCACACTACCCAAAGAACCATTGTCGCAACCGGGGCCACGACAGGGACGACGAACAAAAATAATTTAATTTTCAAAATAGTGGAGTCGCCATCATAATTTATTAAAGGAAAACTATGGAAAACCGAAAACAAGATAAGGCAAGTTCGCAAAACCGGATTTACAGCCCGGGAGTCGGTTACATGTAGGGAAGGTACTAGCACCCCCACAACGCCCGCCCTAGGGCGGCACCTTTAATTAAATGAGTAAAAGAGTGTGATTTTTAAAATATTTATTTTTCCCAAAAAAATGAAATAAAATGCAAACAATAACAAAAAAAGATATTTTACTTTTTAGAAAGGGCCCGACAAGGATTTGACCTCGCTCCTACGTATCTCTATCAAGGATAGAGAATCAGGGTTACGTAGTTCTTTGGGAAAATTTGGTTGTTGAAATGTTTAATATTTTTTAGTTTTGAAAATTTTATATATTTTTATTTTGAATGTTTTTTAGAGTAAACCTCAAATTTGGATACCATAGACGCGTACGGTCTATTGGTATTCCAGTCAAAGTTAAAACTTCAAATTTGGATATTGTAGACGCGTGTGGTCTTTTGGTATTCCAATCAAAGTTAAAACTTCTCGAATTAAACTTTCGTACGGTGCGACCGACCATTTTAAGAATTCAATCGAGTCATCATAACTTTTCAAATCAAAATTCGGATAGTTGGAAGTTAAATAAAACACATTTTTTTAAAAGAAAAGAAAAAACACAATATGTCAAAACTTTTTATTTTCTTTATTTTTTATAAAAAAGAATTAAAGGGGCATTTCTGGAAACAAAAAGAATTATGGGTGCAGGTTTAATTAAGGGAGGTGCAAAAATAACCCCACCAGTCAAAGACTCAACCTATAGTCAGGGATGCTCTGGGAATTGAGAAGAGCTGGGGTGTAGGTCTTAATTAATGGGGGTGCAGAAAGCGAACCCACTAGTCAAAAACCCAACTATTGTTAAGGGCAGTTTGGTAATTGGGGAGAGGTGCAGGTGAAGAGCACAAACATATGGGGTGCAGCGAACAACCCCACTAACCAGGAACCCCTTTATGACTAAGGGCATTTTGGGAACGAGGATAGGCGCAAGTGCAGGTTCAACATGTGGGGTGCAGAGAGCACCCCTACTAATTAGAAACCCATCTAGGGTTCAGGAGACATGTGCAATAGTGGAGGCAACGCAGGGCAGATTCGGTTGAGGTGGCTGCAGCGTCCTTGGCTGACAGCGGCAAAGGCAGGCACTGCCGATGGCAGCACCGACGGCGGCAGCGGTGCATGGAGGCATGGATGAGAGGGTACGACAAGGAGTGGCTTTCACGATTTGGCTAGTGTTTTGAACGTGACTCGTTGGCTATGGAAGTGGTTCGTAGCAGCGTCTTGGAGGGGTTTGGCGGCGTTGCTTGCGGTGGCGAAGGTATGGCAAGGGTTGATGGCATTGGCGCTTTCCTTTTGTGTGCAAGTACTGGTGCTAGCGCTGTTGGTGCTTCGGCAATGACGCAAATAGAGGTGGTGGTTGCGGGAAGCAAGAGAGCTCGCGGTTGAAGGTGGTGGAGCATGGGCACAAGGCACAGTTTGGAGGTTGAGGATAACTTGGGGCGTGGAACACATGGGGCTCGGCTTCGACAATGGTTGTTTGGCAGGGAGAAGCATCTTAGGTTGGGGTGCATGTGGAAGGTGCTGGAGGTAGACGCAAGGTGGGATGAATGGTGGGTGTGTGGTGAAGTTTGGACGGCGAGGGTGGGCTCGGTGGTGGAAGGTGGTGGAGCATGGGCACAAGGCGCAGTTTGGAGGTTGAGGATGACTTGGGGCGTGGAACACATGGGGCTCGACTTCGGCAATGGTTGTTTGGCAGGGAGAAGCGCTTAGGTTGGGCATCAAACCCTAGGCTATGGCAGCGACTCCCCTAATGGGTGATGTAAATGGTAGTAACGGCCAGTAATGAGTTTGCATGGGTAAAGGGTGGAACGGTGGTCATGAGAAGTTTATAGAAGGTGCAGGAGAGTTTGGTGGCTTTGGTTAGAGGCTGTTGTGGGAATGGGCGCAATTAAGGTTCGTTTGGTAGTTCGTGGCGTGAAGTCGAGGTTGACGCTTGTGGTAGCCTCGTCGACGGCCGTCGGATCCATGAGGGTGGTGACGGTGGGTCGGTGTGGCCCTCCTCGATGGTGACAGTGATGGTATCGTCTGTGGGTAGTGCTTGGCAAAGATGGGATTAAAGGAGCGTTAGTGGTGAGGTTGTTATGTGAATTTGAAGGTGCATAGGATGTATGGTCATAATGGTCTAATGGTTTGGAGGTTCGGTGGAGGAGGCTGCAGCGGCAATTAGGAACTTGGAGGGGACTGATGCGTGGCTTTGTTCATGGCATAAGTAGGATATGGGGTTCGCAATGGTGCAATGGTGCATTTTTGCACTCGGGCTACTCCTTCTCTCATTTCTCTAAAGGGCTATGCTGTGGTTTATTGGTGTTTGTGGATTTGGGATATTTTGGTGCAGGGATAAAAGATGAGAGAGATGGCTTATGCGGGGGCAAGAAGGCTTATCTGGGGGTTATGTGAGGTATACACTGCACTGATAAGGAAATATAATAGCTTTTGCTTATTCTGTGTGTTTGGGGTGTACATGGTAGGAGAGACGTACAATGGGAGGAGGTGGACAATGAGTGGCAGATTTGGGGCTGTGTGGTGTGGATGGTAGTGGTGGTGACATTGCTTGCAATGGAGATGAATGGTTTTGGGAGTGCGTGATAGTGGAATGCATGGCAGCGTGATGATATGCGATAGATGGAGGATGCAAGGTAAAAGGTGCATGGTAGAAACCTAATGCAGAGAAATGATGGAAAGATACCTCTTTAGAGATGCATGTTGATGTTTTTTTTTATTATTCTATGCAATGAATGTATATTGGGACTCAAAAGATAAGCAAGAAGAAAAAGATACCTGGTGCCTGAACTTGGTCTATTCCTCTGTGCTTTCTTCTTTCTCTCTTCTCAATACCCTTTCCCCTGTTCTCCTTTTTTCTCTTTTTAGTATATGTGTTCCCCCAAAATGATGTGTGCTTTTTCTTTTTAAATCTCCCTTTTTGCTGTTTTCTCGTTCTCAGTCCACCTGAGGAGTTCTGTTGGAGAAATAATAGGGATGATGGAGATTTTTTATGGGATTCTGGGGAGTTAGAGAGTTGAAAGAGTCTCTCCTTTTCTCTTATTGTTATTATTTAAATTTTATATTATTTGTTTGTTTCATTATTTTATTTTTATTATTTAAAAAAAATATTAACGGATGAAAAAAAATCTAAACTACTCCAGTTTTTTTACTTTTATAAAATTTATTTAAACAAAACCTTTTTATTTATTTATTTATTATTTTTTTAAAACTTGCAAATCAAGTTTGGAAGTAGTTATTTTTATTGTTATATTTGTTTTTATTATTATTTAATTTTTTTTAAATTTCAGATTCTGTTGTTTTAATTTAGATATTTTGTTATTTTCTTGTTATTTTCGTTTTTTATTATTAATTATATATTTTATTATTTTTTTAAAAGTCCACCTTTTCTTTTTTAATGGAAAAATTCAATTTTTTGTAATTTTTTCTTTTATTTTTATTTTATTTAATTATATTTTATGTTATTATTCATTTTTTCTTTATTAATTTTTATCATTATGCTTTAATTTAAAAGATTACCCGGACAAAATCGGGTGTTATCAACCATGATTTTTATTGTAGAGATGGTTGAGAGGGATCAATACCCAATTTTGTTTAGACAAATAAAATTCAAAAATAATAATAAAAAAAGAGAAAATAATAAAAATGCATTTTTAACCAATGCTTAAAATTTAATTTTGAATTTTATAATCTTTTATTTTCTTTTTGTTTTCATTTTTAGTAGAGGAAAATACAAAAAAAAATATATATGATTAGATTCTTACCCTTTTATCACTGTAGTAAAAATATTTTATTTGCTTCTTTAAAAAAAAATAATAAAATAATAAAAAATTAGTTTAAGTACAAATGTTATTGTTTTTCTTTTATTTTTCAAAAGAGAATGAAAGGTTAAAAAATATGATTTTAAAAAAATAATAAAAATATTTTTTCATTTTTCTGATAAATATTTGAAAAAAAAAGGATAAAAAGAGAAAAGAGAACTTAGTTTATTTAATTATAAGAAAATTTAGTCCTTTTTTAATAGCCTACAGAAAAAATAAAAAAGAAAAATTGAAGGTCGAGTTTCTTAAAGTTTTTTGAAAAAAGGCTTCAACATTTGTTTAAGCTTTCTTCTATTCAGGTCAATTTTTGTCAAGCACTCCTAGTTTTTCTAATTACAACTTGTTTTGGGCCAATCCCAAAAACTCTCTTCTTATGACTACTCATCTCTTACCAAACGTTTGGGTTTGGGTCGCATATTTCCTACTCTATTTTTAGAATTCATCTGCAGATTATTTGATTTAATTAAAATTGATAGAAATTCGTTTGATTGAATCTGATTATGGAATTAATTTAAAATTTGAATAAGATGAAATTTGATAAAGGAAGCTAATGATCTTGAGGAGTCTGTTTCAAGGCCTTTTAGTGGTAATCAATTATTGTGCTTAATTGCAAATAATTCTGATTAATAAAATTAGCTGCCTAGTTTTTCTAAATAAAAGAATAATAATTAAAATTCAATGACAAAAGAAAATTAGAAGTCCGAAAGGGAAATAATTTATATCATTAGGAGGAGGTTGTAGATTAACAATGACACTACAAATTTTATTTTACAAATATGTATACCCCTTACACAAGCTCTACAGAGGACACGTTTTAATCATACAAAAAAAATTATACAGACAAAGAACAATTGAGAGGCCAGAGAAAGATGAAAAAAAAGGGAGATCTTTAGGGTGAGCAAATATTGAGATTTATTCATCTCCACTATTCCTCTCTTCTTCCATTACCCTGTACCACTCACAATAACCACTCAAAAGTGAGAACTGCTTCTTTCTCACTACCCACTCTACTCTACTCACACTAGAGAGAGAATTCAAAGATTGCTGCTTTGAGCATATCTTCATTCAAAGTTATAACTAATTCTGGAAAGTTGTTGCCTCAAGCACAATTCTTCATCCATCTCATAGTGAGTAACATACTGTCTTTCCGTATCTAAATTTTATTTAAAATTTAAAAAAGTATGTAATAATTAATTATTTTATTTCATTTTTACTTTTATTTTCCATACTAGATTTTATCTCATTTTTCTAATCTTGTTCTATTTTTATTATATTGTTTTTAAAGTAAACACAAATAATTAAATACAAATATAGTTTTCTTGTACTATATTTTTAAATAATTCGATTAAATTTCCAAATGACTGTTCACGTCAGAAATTTAATTCGAAAAGTTTTACGATTTTGTTTAGATATTCAAATAACTGCACACCTCAAACATTATCTGATACAAATTTTTTCCTTTTAAAAAATGTACAAAAATATTTAAATTTCAAAAAAATATAATTTTTAAAAATATAAAGTTTTCAAAAAATTTAAAAAATATATAAAATATTTCTAAAAATAATAAAAAAACATAAGATTTTCAAAAAAAAAAATCAAACATCCCAACAAACAATTTTATAATTAGAAGTACGTTTACCCTGATTTTCCTTTATGAAAATACGTATTGTAGGCCCAAAAAATAATAAAAGAATATTGTTTTTATGTTTATTTACCTTTAATTGTATCACTGTTGTTTCTTTGTTTATTTTTTTATTTGTCTTGAATTACCTCTTTATTGTTATTATTTTTGGGAAAAATAAAATTTTGGAAAACCACACTTATTTTTCTTATTTGATTAAAGGTACCGTCCTAGGATGGGCGTTGTAGGGTGCTAATACCTTCCCCACACGTAACCGACTCCCGAATCCTAAATTTGGTTCGTAGACTATTTTTCTTATTTTTGGTATTTTCGTAGTTTTCCATAATCAATTTAATTTTTTTATTAATAACTATATCTTTTATCCAATCATCGTCTCACCATCGCGATCCTGGTCACGACAAGAGGATTTGTACACTTTTTACTTTCCCTCAAGCTTAACAAGTGAGTTCCTCTTTTCCACTTATCTTACATGTTCATTTGATTGTTTTTATAACGTGAACAATGTATGATTTAAGTGTGGAGAGGATAATTATAGATTTTAGAATTATTTTACTTTTCTTATTTTACTTTCTTGCTTTAATTTCTGATAGAATTTTTTAGATTGCATATTAAAAGATTTTCTTCATATCTTCATTAGATTTCTAGGAGCATCTAGTGGTTGGCATTATCATAATTATTGAAAAATTGGTTTCTTAATTTGTGTTATTTGGATTCTATGTAAATTGTTGAATAAGCTCGTTTTAAAAATTATTGGGTTCAATCTTTTGTGATAAGACTATCTTTGGTGAGATTTTGAGCCTTAATGATAGACCTTATAATATATCATTAATGGACTGTCTAAGGCTCTTTCTAGTGTGTTTTCACTTATCTTTGCTTATACACTAGAACTTAGTTTGATTTTCTGATTTGTAACTATGTTTACATGCATAAACTGATATGATTGATGTATTGTTAAATTAAGCCACTTTAACCATATTAGCCTACCCTTATGATAATCCACCCTTTAACCTCTTTAATCTTGTAGCCTTTTCTTGTTTTCAACCCTCATTCCAAGCCTTAGAATCGAAAAATCATGTTTGTCCCAACCTTAGAAGATAGAGGTGTTTTGGATCATTTTGGGAATAGTTTCTTGAATAAGTGTGGGGGTATACCTCATTGGCTTATCTCCTCATTTGAGTAACTAATTACTGAAAAAAATTAAAAAAATAAATAAAGAAAGGATGGAATAAAATAGCAAAAAACTACTACAAGAAAAAGCAATAGAAAAAGAATGACGTCCTGAATAAAAAGAGGAGTTGAAATCTAATTCTGAAGATGTATTACACTTACATTTTTTTTTTTTTGGATTTATTCCCCATTACTCCTTTGTTTTTCTATAGTTTTAAGTCATTTTCTTTCATTTTATCTACCTTTACCTTGACCTTATTACATCCCATTTAAAGTTCTTTTGATCTCTGATTTCATATTATTCAATTATTGTAATGTTAGAGTCTTATTAAACATATGGTAGTGTTTGCTTGCATGAGTGTTGAGTGTATATATAAACCTGAAACACTTGACAATTGGATAGTTATTTTGAGAAAATTCTATCATTCTTGATTCAATTTTATGTTTTTGTATATATCAGACTTCTTATATCAAATATTTATAAAAATAGTCTTTAACAAAATCCATCGATGGAATCGACCACTAAGTTGATATTAATGGTATTAGTTCCTTTATTGTTATTAATATTAATAACATTGCTTATATTAATATTATTATTCTTGTTATATATTAATATATTAAATATTATTATTACTTCTATTAATATCATTTATATTTCTATGAATAATATTTTTAATATTCTTCTATCCTTATTAATATTATTTATATTTATATGAAAAATATTTTTAATATTAGTTTCGGTTATATTAAAAATATTTGTGATATTATTGTTAAGAGTTATTATTATTATTATTATTATTATTATTATTATTATTATTATAGTTAATAATAATATTATTAGTATTATTATTACTATTAATGTTAATATTATTATTAATATTATTGTTATAAATATTATTAATATTGTTTCTTACCAATATTAGAAACACTATTATTAATATTACTATTAATATCATAGTAAAAATTGTTAATAAAAATGAAAGTAATATTAGTAATATTATTATTATTAAAAATAATAATAACTTTATTATTGTTATTAGTATTGATATCATTAATAATATTATTATTAATATTATATATTTTCATATTACAGTTGTTTTTAATATTATTAATTATTTAATTTGTATTATTAATATTTATATTACAAATATTTTTAATTTTAGTTTTAATAATATTAATTTATTATTATTATTATTATTATTATTATTATTAGATTTATATTTATACTCAAAATATTTTTAATATTAATAATATAAGTTTCTTTCTTCATTTAAAGGTTCTGAGTTTAATTGTAGATTGGCAATAATATTAATAATATTCGTAATAACATTAAAAGTACATGATAATAATAAATAATGAGACAAGTAGAAGGATACAAAATAATCTTAATAATTATAATTAGTGGGTAATGTAAAATTATATATATGCATAAAATTTCGTTAAAAACATGTAATGGAATTATCCACAGATAAAAATTGGTGGAAAATTTATCGACGACCTGATTACCTATGGATTTTTACCCGTCGGTAATCTGTGGGTAATGTCTAATTACCCATAAATTTTTGTCATTACCTACAGATTTTGTCGTATGTAAATCCAATTTTCTTTTTTTTGGTAGTGAGATAAGAAATAACAATGAAAGAAAACATAAAATGGATTATTAAGGTAAGAGATGAGATAAACATGTCACCTTCAAGGTTGAAAGCCTTCAAAGATGAGTGAATGAGGATCTGTCACTTGAGAATGCTTCTCAAGATACGAATCATAGAAAAAGTACAAACAAAAACTCAAAACTCTCACACAATTATATAAAAGAATATTTTTTCACTCAACTTGTGAATTTTACAATTGAGAGTACTCCTACTTATAGCCATGGAATTTTCCTAAGCAAGGAGTCTCAAAAAACAGAAAGAGTTAACTATACTAATCAATGTTAACTAAACTTAACTATGTTTATGCTAAAATAATCTCTTGAAATTAGGGATATGCAATTACTAGTTTCTAAGATACATGAATGTAATGATTACTCTAAGATGACTAAGATGCATGTACATGAAAAAATGGACTAGGTATAAAATACATGAATGTAATGATTACTTTAAGATGACTAGAATGCATGTCCATGGAAGAATGTACTAGGAAGTTACTACAATGTATGAATTTAATTATTACAATGTATGTACTACGTAGTTACTAAAGTACAAAGAATGTAATGATTACAATGCATATACTTCTAAGAGTCTAAATACTACGAATGTGTGTTGAAACTTAAGAGTCAAAGATGACTTAAGTAGTCAATGTGAGGTGCATGTGCCAACTTAAGTCTTCAAAAAGACACATATAATATAAGACCAATTCTTTCAAGTTCCTAATCTTAAGTTTGTAATTTTCTCAAGTTCTTTCTAATTTCTACTAATTACAAGAGTTTATTCTTGTAATTTATTCCTCCAAGCTCTAAGACTCTTTCTCTCTTTATTTCTCCATCTTCATTTGTCATGTTTCTTTTATTTAATTTTTATGTGTTTTCTTCTCTTTCTTCAACAAGTTCTTCCTCATTTTCATATGTATCTTCCTCCCCGTCTTGGAGGGAGTTCGCTGAACTCTAAAAAGAGAAAAATCAGAAACATTGAACCTATGACTTATTATTTACTACTACTAAGGAAATTATTTATTATTATCTTCAGGATAAAAAAAAGAATAAAAGTACTTGGAATTTCATGTTTGCATGTACAATGTATGCTCATTTCCCAAAATTTATTTCCTACAAAAGGTCTTATTATTTTTTTATTTGTTTTTAAAATGTGATGATGATGAATATGATGATGATAATTATGAATATGATGATAATGATGATGTATATGATTATGTGAATCCATGATAATTATAGAATGATGTCCTATGTCACTTTTTCCTAAAGAATATAAAGAATGTTCAAGCGACAAAGATTTCTTCTCTTCAATAATTAATGACAGTTAAAATTCCTTTAATCCTTGTAAAAGTTAGGTCATGGAAAGATCAAGAAATCCATGAGGTACTTTGATTCTCTCTTTTGGAATTTCTATCTCCAATATGCCTTTGCACTTTGTAAGATCCAAGGAAAAAGGAATAGCAAAAGAAGACAAATCTAAATGTTTAGGAATTGAAAAGTCTATAGATTTTCTTTTAATCTTCACTTGATCCACTTGTACTCCTTTATAAAAATTCGTTGAACACAATTATTAGGCAAAAAAAGATACAAGGGTTTATGTACACGTTTTACCTTTTTGACAATTTTACATGATGCCACAAGTAACTCTTTATTTTCCTTACCTTTGAAAATGTTGTTTGACTTTTCTTTCTCCTTTTTTTTTCTCTCATGGTCATTTGATCTCTTGTTACCTCTTGTGTTGTGAGAAGTTTAAGAGAGTATGTTCTTTCTTCCCTTTGAAATGTGAATTTATTGATGAGTCCATCATGATGGACATGTCGATCATATTGCCATGGCCTTCCCAACAACATGGCTTGCCTCTATAGGAACCACATCACATAACACTTCATCTTTATACTTTCCAATGGACAAAATAAGAAGAACTTGGTTAGTCACTTAATTTCTCCATCTTCACTCAACCATTGTAACTTGTAAGTCTTGGATGGGGAATGGTTAGAAGTTTAGTGCCTATTTGGTTGAAGTGATTTGAGAGGATTTACTGTTCAAGAGGACAAATTTGGGGGGATGAAGGTTGTTTGGCTGACCTAATTTTAGAGGAGGGATTTGCAGGATGGCATCTTCGATCATGTGAAGAGATTTGAAATGATGAAACTTGAAATTACAAAAGAGACTTAATAAATGAGGTGGAAATTACGAAATATCCTTGTAAGTGTGTCATGACTTTGGAAATTACAAAAATACCCCTTTAAGTGGGTTTAGGGTTTAGAAAAATTTAAAGAGATTATAAATTATAAACAAGAAACAATTATTAACATTAATGTACATTTATTGTAATAATATATATTATATATGAAAATTAAACAGATTTATACCTTTTTAATTGAACCATAATTCTTTAAATAATTCATTCCAATAATTATATATATTTTTTTCATTCATAATACTTTCCTTTTTTCCAAGACAACTATAATATAATTAATCTCACTTCAATCTATCCATACTCAATACAATCTATCTATTCATAATTATAATATTGACGTAAAATTATTAAATAAATAAAAGTTGTCTACTTTATAAAAAATAATAAAAGTATATTATACATGTTATGTTGTTTTCTATTTATTCTTTTTTTTTATCGATGAAAACATGTTTACTTAATGTTTAATTGAAGAAAATAAAAAAAAAACACATATTTTGTCTCCTTATTTGATTCAATATTTAAGATGAAACTGAGGAGAGAAAATATTTTTTATTCATCTTAAAAACAATTTTATTTTCTTTAAAATATAAAATTATTAAATTGATTATCAACCTACTGAAAAATATCTAGTTAATTTGATTCAATTTCTATATTTTTTATATTAAAATCAATTTAATATAATTCATTACCATCTTATTCCACAAGGATCAATTACTAATTTCAGAAATATATCAATTAACAAAATAAAAACAAATCTATAACATCTATAAAATCATTCTCAAACTTTCATAATCAATCTCCTCAAATCCCTTCAAATCTTACCATCTATCCATTAATCCAAACAACCCCACCATCCACACACAATCCACTCAAATCTCTTCAAATCCATCCTCTCAAATCTACTCCCCCAACCAAACAAAGCCTAAGCTTTTCAATCAATATCTTACTTGCTATATTGGTACAACTTCCTCTCTCTATAATGAGCACACAAAATTTATTGTTGATGAGGCATCTTATGTGAAAATTATTTTCTCTTTGAGTTTCATCCACATCCTTATTGACATATCCAAACATTTGTCTCACCACCAACAAGTCTCCTTTCCTTGGGGAAAGAATATACTCACTACTTTTTTTGAAGATAATGGACTAGAGGTTGGATAAGGAGTAGAAGGAGAAGGGGTAGAATTTGAAGAATGAACATATTCAACTTCTCCATTCTTCAATATCGTTACCCTTTCGTTTGGACAATAAGAAGCTTTGTGTCCATAACCCAAGCATTTGAAACATTTGAGGCGACTTGTCTTTTCCTTAACTTTAGGTTTTAGTGAAGAAAGTGAAAGAGCATGATTCTTAGCATGAGAAGAAGAAGTTTTGTGATCTTTAGGTGAAAAGTATTTGGAATCCTTAAAAGAGGAATGAGGGAGTTTAGAATACTTACCTTGGTGAGTCTTTTCCTCTTCCTTCTTCTCTTTGTGTGAGTTCCATGATGAGTATCTTTGGAGGTCCTTCCTTCTTTGAATACATATTTCTACCTTAAATGCTTGATGAAGAATAGCTTCCAAAGTCTCATAATCATGTAATTCCACCACTTCTTGGATGTCTTGATTTAGGCCATTGAGGAATCTTGTGATTTATGCTAATTGATCTTCCTTCAAGCCAATATTGAGAAGGAACACATCCATCTCCTTAAAGTACTCCTCCACTCCTTTAGATCCTTGCCTTAATCTTTGAAGTTGAAGGAGAAATTCCTTCTTATAATGTGTTGGCATGAATCTCTTTGTAATGGTTGCTTTCAACTTAAGCCATGTCCTAATGGGTTGTTTCTTTCCCTTATCAACATCCTTTTAGATTTGATTCCACCAATATAAATAATAGCCCTCAAATTCTAAAACAATGAGTCTAACAATTTTTGTTTCATACTAATCATAAGAAAACAAAATTTATTCAACTTTCCTCTCCCACTCTTCATACACATTATAATCCGAATCACCAACAAATTTAGAAATTATTACATTATGTCTAAAATGTTTATATAATATTGCATTATTTGTTAATTTTCTTCTTCTCCTTTCACGCTTTCCTCCATAGAAGTCTATATGAAAATTGATTCAAGAAAATTAGAGTCAACTACACATGGATAATCATTTCTCAAACACTTGGTGTGCTAAATTTTGTATATTTTTTTATGAATCTTTTGCACTTTTATTTGATTTTTGAAGACCAATATGGTCCAGTCATTCATTGTAGAAACTCCATTTAAAATAGTTTTTGAAAAAAATAGTTTCACACGACAACCACAAATGAGAAAATCACACATTTGAATCCTTATGTTTATTTGGTTTTCAATATTCTAAAACATGTTTCCTCTTGAGAAAACTCTCAAAACAATATTAAACACTTTTATAAATCTAGAAAACTTCAAAAAATAAAAAGAACATAAGAACACAAAATCAATCAAGCAACAACATCATACCCATGCCTAGAAAAAAAATTTAGAATTATCAACAAGAAATGGATATAATGACTTGATTAATGGATTAACTAATGAACAAAAACAAGAAACATGATGTTAGAACTCAAAGATGATTCGACAATGACAAGAACACAAATAAAATGGAAGAACCACCTTGTACCAAGAATGGATTTCAAACCCACTTTTCAAGAACACCTCTCTTGATGATGATGCACATCTCCATTGAAAAGGTTTATCCTTCTAGCTCTTGATACTACTTGATTTGAACCTTGAAAGATTTGTAGGATCTAGACCAATCCAAGAGGAGTTGTTGTTGGCATTCTCCACGAAAGAACAAAAACACGTTTAATATATGAAGCCATGAAAGTAGGAAGAATTTGGTCAATGACAAAAACAATGAATGAACAAGTGTTGAAACAAGAAACAACAATGAAAGAAAACATAAAATGGATTAAAGTAGAAGATGAGATGAATGATAGAGTTAAATTACATGATACTATTGACCTATTTTATGACTAAAATCAACTATTTCCAAACTTATTTTTTTTTAATTCTGAATTTTATTTGAATTTTGTTAAAAATTAATAATAACAGGTAGAAAAAAGGATTTAATTACTAATTTTGTGTATTCTGGGTTAATTTTGGACAGATAAGCATTGGATTACAAGATGAGGGATGGAAGACTTGAAAGAGTGCTAGAAAAGAAAGATTAAATCAAAGAAGTCATGCCCGGTGCAAGACTTTTGAGCCAAATGCAAGATGAATCAAGAGCAAGTCTAGAGAAATGCACTCGGGGCACATCACATGGGCTGGGCACAGTTTGGGCCTAAGAGCAACATAATCCAATGGCGCCCAATGCAGTAGTCTGAGTTGGGCGTGAGCATCGATTTTAAAATTTCATTTAATAAGCTTTTGGGGTTAGGGTTAGACATCTTTTGATAAAGCATATAACAAAATTCACTTTTAGAGGCATCCTTGAGGTTTATTTGGAGTAATATTCTTATACCATCATTCTTGTTGTAATGTTTGGGTTCCTCATGCCTATAAGGAGCTAAATCACTCGTTGTTGGGGTTAAGTTAAACCTTTCTAAACTCTCATGTAATCATATTTAGACTTATATTATGTCTTATCATAAATTATTTTCTTTCAATACATCACTATATTAATTCTGTGTTTATTCTTATTATTTCAATCCATAACTTAATCAATGATTCTTAATAGTATTGGAAAATATCTTTTGAGTCTAGAACTTAATTAGTTTATGGATGAAAGCTCCTAGGAATAGAGTGTAATTTTTCATTAAGATCCTTGTATGAATGAAAGATCCATCTATATAATTGATCAAGAAATTGTCAGTTAATAGATAATCCTCAGGCTCATCTATTGAGAAATCAAGTTTAAGTATTTTTATGGATTGACATTGATTATTGATAGGAAAGAAGATGAAGTTTGTTATACATGAGAGTGATTATAGGGAACTCAGTTGCATACGCAAATCCTAAAGACTTCACAAGCATTGTGAGACCAATCATGGTGACAAGATTGTTGAAATGAAGCTTGCTATTCTATAATTGATCAACTCTCATCTTTTCTAAGATTGTTTCCATCCTCACTGATTGGAAAGGCTAAGGTTTGATTGCAATCACAACCCAATCAAAGTTTAACTAGTTGGAAGAATATGGAGACAAAGTTCCTAGCTCATTTCTTTCCACCCTCCAAGAACATTGCAGCAAAAGCCTCTATAGCAACATTTGTGCAAGGTATTGATGAATCATTATGTGAATATTGGGAGATGTTTAAGGTTCTGTTGAAGAAGTGTCTCAATCATGGTTTTGAAGTGGAGATGAAAGTGTGTATATTTTGCAATGGACTTTAGCCTCAGACTAAGATGATCTTAGATGCATCTTTTGGTGGATCAGTTTTATTCAAAACTGCACATGAAGTTATAACCATCATTAAATCTACGGTTTCAATAGAATTGTGTAGCCAACATGGTATAACACAAGCACAACAAAGAGACATGTTGGAATTGAAATTTGAAGAGATGATATTAGCTCGAAACAAGTTTTTAACCCAACAATTAGAAATTCTTAATTAGTAGATGGGCTAAGTTACCTCAATAGTTACAAGCTATCCAAATTGCTTATGTTTCAAATTATTTTCAACATGTAGAAGTAAATTTGGAAGTATATGTGGAATCAAGGACAACAACAGTATTCGTTATTGTATGAGAGAGTTAGCAATTTGGAAGATAATTGGTGACAATTTATACAACTTTTTATTTAGAATCAGAAAAATACTAAGTGTCTATAAATAGGTTGTAGGAAGAAATTAGTGCATTAGCAAACAATGGGCAAATGAAAAAGCAGGACCTACTAACATGGAAGTTAAAGGAAAGGAACCTTATCAAGCGGTTGTTACTAGAAGCGGAAAAGAGTTGGACGTGAGTATGAGAGAAAAAAATGAGATTAAGAAAAAAGAGTGGGAAAAAGAAAAAGAAAAAGATATTGATGAGAGTGATTTAGAAGAAATAGAAAAAGAAAAAAGAAAGATGACATGAATGTTTTACCAATGAAGAATCTTTCTTATTCACAGGTTCCTTCAAGAATAGATAAGGAGCATCAATTTGCTAGGTTTTAGGATATTTCAATTAGTTGCAGATCAATAACCCTTTTCTAGAAGCCTTAGAGAAAATAACAACATATGCTAAATTGATGAAATATATATTGACAAAGAAGAGGATATTTTTAGAGGAAGAAACCATAAAGTTAGAGGCTGGATGTAGTACAATTATTCTGAAGTCTTTGCTATCAAAATATAAAGATCCTAGTAGTTTCACAATTCCTGTTACTATAGGTACATTACTTATGGGGTAAGTTTTATTAGATTTGGGAGCCAACATTAATTTGATGCCTTTATTAATGATGAACAAAATTGGAAATTTGGAGGCTCAACATACTAAGATGACATTGCAGCTGGTTGATAAATCAATTAAATATCTCCTTTGTGGAAGATGTTTTGGTGAAGGTAGACAAATTCATCTTTCTTGTTGATTTTATTGTCATGGATATCGAAGAAGACTAGGAAATACCTCTGATACTTCAAAGGCCTTTCATGAAGACAATTAAGGTCATTATTGATGTTGATAATGGGAAGCTAAAAGTAAGAGTTCAACATGAGGAAGTAAATTTCAATCTTTTCAAAGCAATGTAACATGCAAAAGAAAAAAAAAATCTTGCATGAGAATGGATTTAGTTGATGAAGTGGTGCTATCTTCTATTGAATAATTATACTCAACTAGCCATTTGGAGAAAGCACTCATAGATACCACTGAAATTTGGGATGAAGAGGAAGAGAATGAGATTGAAGCTTGCTCAAGATATTTGGGTTCAAGTAAGGAAGTTCCAAATCAGAATATACCATTAGATGAGCTAAATGGTAAGTCTAATTAATAACCCCAAAACAGAGTTGAAAGTGTTTCCATCTCATTTAAAGTATGTGTTTTAAGGAGAAAGCAAAAGTAAACTAATTAACATCAGTAGATCAGTTTCTAAAGATGAATAGAGAAGATTGGTTGAGGTGTTGAAAAAGAATCAAGAAGCTATAGGTTGGGCATTATGTGATCTCAAGAGTATTAGTCCTTCGTATTGTATACATAAAATCTACATGGAAAAGTATTATAAACCCATAGCTCAACCTCAAAGGCAGTTGAATCCCACAATGAAAGAGGTAGTGAAGAAAGAGGTGAAAAAACTTCTTAAAGCAGGAATGATTTTCCCTATTTTAGATAGTGCATGGGTTAGCCCTGTACAAATGGTTCCAAAGAAGGGTGGGATGACAGTGATTCATAATGAGAAAAATGAGTTGATACCTATTAGAAAAGTGACTAGGTGGAGGATGTGTATTGACTGGGTAGAGGATCATTTTCCATTAACTTTTATTAATCAAGTGTTGGAGAGATTGTTAGGCAAAGTTTATTATTATTTTTGGATAGTTATTCAGGGTATAATAAAATTGTGGTTGATCCAGAAGATCAAGAGAAAACTGTTTTTACTTGTCCTTTTGGTGTTTTTGCTTATAGAAAAATGCCATTTAGATTATGTAACGCTCAAGCCAGTTTCCAGCAATGCATGTTTGTTATACTTGTGAATTTGACGGAAACATGCATTGAAGTTTTTATGGATGATTTTTTAGTTTTTGATTCTTCTTTCCAATCTTGTTCAGAGAATTTGGACATCGTACTGAAGCGGTGTGTTGAAATTAATTTGGTGCTAAATTAAGAGAAATGTATTTCATGACTGAAGGCATTGTGTTAGGTCACAAAATCTTTCACAAAGGGATTGAAGTTGATAAAGTTAAAGTGGATGTGATTGAAAAATTGCATCCCCCAACAAACGTGGAAGGGTCAGAAGTTTTCTAGGGAATGCTAGCTTTTATATAAGATTCATCAAGGACTTTTTCAAGATCGCAAAGCGATTAAGCAACCTATTGAATAAGGATACTCCTTTTAATTTTGATGATCATTGTTTATCTACTTTTGACATTTTAAAAGAAAAACTTATATATGCACATGTGATATTTGCCCCTGACTCGTAATATAATTTTGAATTTATATATTGTTAGCACCAGTGGGTCGTTGTGATGATTTGATGAAGCCAACCAAGTGAAGAAGTTCAAGACCATGTGATCATATGTGGAATGCATGAAGATTTCATGAAGATTGAAGAGCTTGGTCTAAAACCTAGGATTGTGTGTTGTGGGGTAAGTTTGAGTTCAAATCGGTGATGCATGCAATCTTAATCAAGGATAAGCTCCATAAGTAGTTTCTGAATTAACAAAAGATTTAAGAAATCATTAAAATCAAAAATTACATTTTGATTAACTGTTTTAACTAACTCGAGAAAAACAATCAACTGTTTGTCAAAATAATCGATTGAAATTTTAAGACAGTTGTCCATAAATATTTGGCGCGGTTTTTGAAAACATAATTGGAAATCATTCTAAACTTTTCTGAGCAAGAACATTGTGTTTTCCGAGAGAGAAAAAGCGCCTTCGTGTCTAGTGATCAAGATCAATCAATCGTTTTCATCAAGAACTGTTTTCTCGAACTACTACTGGAGCTTTGAGTTGACTGAGACAGTTTCATCACTGATCTGATCATCAGATTAAGCCTTCTATACCTTTTCTTTATCACTGTTGTAATTTGTTGTATAGAAGTGCTTGCTTTACTGAGTTTGTGATAATTCTTTTGCTGTATTGAAGGTTATTCTGTTGTGAGTTACCTAGGTTGGTAATTTTGTTTGTACAGTGGGTTATGTACAGGTTGTAACTTGCTGCGGGGATCAGCAAGGGCTTTTCTAGAATATACAGAGGAGTCTGTATAGTTATGGGTTCTGCTGTAGGTTCAGCGGATTGTTTGCTGCGGGGAGTAGTGTTTACTTGTGGGGAGCAAGTTGTTGTTTTTCTGTAAACTGATCTAGTTTGATCTTTTTATAATGAAAATCCTTACTGTGGAGTAAGGGACTGGACGTAGCCCTTGTGGAAGGGTGAACCAGGATAAATCTGTTGTGTCTTGAATCTCTCTTGCTCTCTCTTGACTGTTCTTGTAAAACCTTGTTGTGTTTCTTGATTTTTCAGAATCAACTAAATCTTGCTAATTGAATAATTTCACCAACTTTTTGAAAACATTTTTAGTAACTTCTGAAAACATATAATCTGTTTAAACACAGTCTACTCTTAACAGTTCAGAACTTGATCAATAACTAGTATACCAATTTTTTGGAAATCTGCAGTTTCGCAACTTACTGGGTTTACTGTTTATCAGTTTGCTTTTCCAGAAAAATTAATCTTTCACAATTGTCAACATCCGATTTCCGGTTGCGAAAATAGTTATTGATTAAAGATAGTTTTCATACATTAAACATAGATTGTATTGGTGGATAAAAAGTTCTTTAATCAGTAATTCCTCACAAACTTGAATTAGATATAATTCTTTGATTTCTTGAATTAATTTCTCAAGACTTGGTTTTACTGTACACAGTGCTTTCAAGAACTGATTTCTGGTTTCAGTTTATTGAATCTGTTTAACTGATATTGTACTGAAACTGTTTGTTAAACCTTTGTTGTTTGCTTAACATATCTTCTTAAATAGTTTTCTAAAAAAATTATTCATTCTCCAAACAGTTTGCAAAAATTTTTAAGTGTTCAATTCACCCCCCCTCTTGAACTTGGCCAAAACATATTTTACATATATGATGCTAGTGATTATGCAGTAGGAGCAATTTTAACCAAATAAAAGATTTTTTTCATGTAATACATTATACAGTTAAAGTTTTAATTGAAAAATGAAGTCAGCTATACTACTATTGAAAAAGAGTTACTTGCTATAGCGTATGCATTGGAGAAATTTAGATAATATGTGATAGGTTCTAAAGTCATTGTTTTTACGGATCATACTTCAAGTAAATATTTGTTCAATAAATATGATTCTAAACCAAGACTGATAAGGTGAGTGCTTCTGTTAGGAATTTGATTTGGAGTAAAAGACAAAAAGGACTGTGAAAATAATGTTGGTGATCATTTATCTAGATTGGTGAAATATGAGGTGACCAAACATGAGGCAGAAGTGTTGGCTGAATTTCAAGATGACAGTGCGTGTTACTAAAATATATGAATGTAACGATTACTCTAAGCTGACTAGGATGCATGTACATGTGAAAATGCACTAGTAAGTTACGACAATGCATAAATGTAATGATTACAATGCATGTACTAGGTAGTTACTAAAATGAAAAGAATGTAATGATTACGATACTTGTACTTCTACGAGTCTAGATACTATGAATGTGTTGAAACTTAAACAGTCAAAGATGACTTAAGTAGTCAATGTGAGGTGCATGTGCCAACTTAGGTCTTCCAAAAGACACTTCTAATTTAAGACCAATCCTTTCAAGTTCCTACTCTTAAGTTTGTACTTTTCTCGAGTTCTTTCTAATTTCTACTAATTACAAACATTTATTCTTCTAATTTATTCCTCCAAATCTCTAAGACTATTTCTCTCTTTATTTTTTCATCTACATCTTCATTTGTCATGCTTCTTTTATTTAATCTGCATATCTTCTCTTCTCTTTCTTTAACAAGTTCTTCCTCGTTCTCATATGTATCTTGATACTTGTCCACTCACACTTTCCACACCTAAGCAAGGCATGCTTCTCCATGTGTCTCTCATTCCTTGCTTATGTGTTGGACGGTCTAGGGTTTCTCTTCGTCTTAGGGAGTCCAATGGAAACCATAGATAAACTTTCTAACCCAAACCCAACCCTAATCTACCAAAGGTCCAAATACAAGGTCCAAAACCCTAATATACTTTTACCAAATACAAGGTCCAATTGTTTTATACAACTTGGTCCAATACATGGCCCACAATCATGGTAGTTAAAATCAAGAGTTTAGTCGTAAAATTTTAAGATTTTGCGATTTTACATACTCTGTGCGATTCAAATTCCACACAGGATCGTTGTACAGCAAAATCGTACAGATCGTCAAACAAAATTGTAAAAAACATGTAATTGCAATGTGTAATCGCGATTTATTTCGTGTATGAAACGGTTCACCTTCTTGAGTCTAATTTTATTCAAAATTAATGCAATTAAATTTTGACATTGTGATACGTGTTGTCTCTAACACCACCTAATTAAAATTAATGCAATGCAATTAAAATTTAAACAAAAAATAAAGAGTCTCTTCACCTTCACTCCTCATTCCAACCCCATTAAAATTAATGCATTAATGTAATTAAAATTTAAAAAAAAATAAAGAGTCTTTTCACCTTTACTCCTCATTCCAACCCCATTTCAAATAAAAAGTCTTTTTAGTTTCACTACACCCTTCTTCAAATAAAGAGTCTCTAAAGAGTCTCATCTAATTTCAAATGAAGAGTCTTGTTGTTTTGCACGTTCACATCTCTTGGATCTCATTTCAAATTCAATTAAAACAAAACTAAATTAATTTAATTAAGGCAAATGAAGAGTCTTTGGAGTTTACTCCTCCTTCTTATTGTCTTATTGCTTTATTGGGTTTTATTTCAAATCTAATTAAAATAAAACTAAATTAATTTAATCAAGATAAATGAAGAATCTCTGTTCACTCTTTCTTCTTGATTGGATTCCATTTCAATTTTAATTAAAATAAAACTAAATTAATTTAATTAAGGCATTTTAATCATCTCTTAATTCTAAAACCTCAGTCATACTCACATATCCAAAGTCATTTGAGCATACACTAACAAGATTTTCTTAGACTTCTCCTTATTAGCCAGAAAACAAATCACACTCCACAACTCACACACTTGGGCAATATAGATTTAAATGACATCCTTAATTCAAATGGAGATGATGAACACTTGGTTGAAGGTTAAGTCCAAGGTGGTGTGGAAGATGATGATATTCTTGTCATCCCAACTTAACTTAGAGGAAGAGAATGTTTTTATTGATGTGCTTCATGAAGGAGATAAAACTAATGAAGATTCTTTTAATTTTCATTTTAATGTGAGTGATTTATATTAGATGAAATTAAGTTTTATTAAGTATTGTCAAAGTAGTTGATTTTATAGACTTAAGTTTGATGAAGTACTAACAAATGAATTGATTAGTTATGTGTGTATATTTAGTTTGTGTTTGTAGGGTTGGTGACTTTAATTTAGATCTCATTTGAGTACTAGATGTTTTTACATTGTTTTTACGTTATTATTACTCCTCCATAATATATCCAAAAAATTAATTAATCTTTTTAATTACTTAATTACTTTTCATATAATACATTAAGTAAAATAAAAAAAAATGTGACTATATAAACTTAAATAGTTTTGTATCAAGGTTGAATC